>Ga0209430_1000345_pt1 | contig 50345 bp, 66 predicted proteins | sample BarGraIncub1133A_FD_184504 | JGI IMG/M metagenome (GOLD analysis project Ga0209430, IMG submission 184504) | Arctic peat soil microbial communities from Barrow, Alaska - Barrow Graham LP Incubations 11-33A (SPAdes) (version 2) | ecosystem: Environmental > Terrestrial > Soil > Wetlands > Peat... | reverse complement strand
CCCCGGAAAGTGGCGTTGACCTGCGCTTCTTTCCCCATTATAGTCCGCTTTCCCGTTATTCATTTCTCACTTTCATTCGTGCCGACCTGCCCGTTTGTCCAAATCACTTCTCGGTTGCAGTACTTTTAATACTCCTGTCCCTTATATTTCTACCACCCTCTTTTTACTATATCGTAGACTCTCTTAGGAGCCAAGTACTAAAAGTACTGCAACCGAGAATGTAAACCTTCATTCTATTCGTGCCGACCTGCCCATTCTCCACAAACCAATAACGGGAAAGTGAATCGAAATCTGTAATGACTTCTTGACTTCTACAATCAGAAGGGGTATACTTTCCTTGTGAGAAGTACCGTCATTTTGCCACCGAAAGGACAGCCCAAATGCACGCAGTCAGACGCACCGAGATACCGCCGAGAGGTGTCATTCTCCCGGCCCTCCCCGCGCTCGCGCGACACCGCAGAACCCCGAAAGCGGGCGAGCCGTACCCCACCGAGTATGGATACACCGCGCTGCTCAAGAGTTTCCTCGCCTCCGACGCGCGGGTATGGGAGATAGGGTACGACTGCGACATACATACCGTGAACACGACCGCCGAGTCGTTCGCGCAAGCGAAACGCCGGATGGGTTTGGGCACTAGTGTGCTCGTCGCGCGGCGCGGTGATGCGGTGTTCCTCGCTCGCCCTGACTGGCGGGACTACGCGCCGCACATACCCCCCGCGCGGGTACGCACAGGGGTTGCGCGGGCGCTGCGGCGGGAGACAGTGGAGGGGATACTACTATATTTCGTCGCATCCGGTGAATCTTCGCGGGTGGTGGATATTCCCCCCACATTCACCCCCGCGCAGATGTACGCCGCGCTGCAATACAAGCGCACGCGTCTGGGCGTCAACGCGAGCGTGTCGCTGGATAACAAGACGGGTACGATAACTCTGGAGAGGACAGACCGATGATTGACTCGCCGTATCTGGTAGGTATGAAGGAAGTCCCGCTACGACGGTCGGTGCCGATAGGGCACCCCAAACCCGGTTGGCGCAACACCGCCCCGACCATTGGTCGAGCGGGGTATCGCACGCTGATAGAAGCATTCGAGGCGTCGGATGACGTGGTGGCCGAGGTCGTGTTCGACTACGCGGCATACTTTGTCAAAAACGTGTTCGCGGGACTGACTACGGAGCGGATACCTAGCCACCTGCACATCGAGGTGCTGACGCGCGGCGACCGAGTGTTTCTACGCAAGCGCGGCATACCCGGCGTGTCGCTGCTTGAGGCGCGGCTCGGTCGCTCCGTGTTGCGCGTGGAGTCTTTGGATGCCGACGCACTACGTCTGGCGGCAGAACTCGACGGGGCACCGACGGACGGGACGCGCTCAATCGTCGGGCGCGCCATTGCTACCGTGCGTGGCAATCTGGCCGCAGAGCAACGGAAGCAGATACGCATACGCGAGGTGATTGAGGGACTGACGCGAGGGGAGCCGCAAGCGTACTGAAACTGCCTCTTGACAAACGCCCAGAGATAGCGCACTATGTAGGTACAGAGCACGACACGGACGCCGAGACGAAAGGAGTAGGGGACGATGCACACAGCAGCACCGTGGACGTACGACGGGAAGGGCGTCAATCGTGCAGACGAGTATCACAGCCGACTGGCGACCCTGAACGGAGAATACACAAAGGACGACGGCGCACTACTGGCCGCAGCGCCTGACCTGTACCACGCGTTGTGTGACCTCATGGAACGCATCGACGACCTTGACGCATACTCGTGTGCGTTCGAGCACGACGCGGCCCGCGCCGCAATCGCACGAGCGGAGGGTCGCAATGCCTAAGACGTGGAGCGAGGACAAGACGGCGTACACCGCCAAGGAACTGCTAGAGGCGCACCCCGTCGCGTTCATCAACGCACGCGACGAGTACGCGCAGGACAGCGACATGTTGGAGTGGCGCCGTGAGGAGGGTGTGGACGACTTCACGGAGTGCATCATCCCGGCGCTCGGACTCACCCTCGCCGACGAGAAGCGCGCAATCGCCTACAGCCTCGGTAACTACAACGGGACGGACTACACCGCACTCGGGACGGACGCTACAGTAGCAGACTGGCCGACATTCCTGCTCGCGCTCGACGGACACCCGGACGAGAACATCGCACCGGACGCTACCGACCCGGCACAGCGCGTGCACATCGACAAGCGCTCGGCAATCTATCGCGCACTCCGTAACGGTAACGCATCGCTGTACTTCGCGGGTAACTTCGGGTATCGCGGTCCGTCACGCAGCGAGGCGATAATTGAGATTGACAACTATCAGTACAACCTCGACGCGGCGACCGTAGACAACTTGGAGCGACAGGCCGAGGCACTGACCGCAGACCTCACCGATTGGATTGATGCAATCGTGCAGCACGTCGCGGTACGCATCATGGCAGATGTGGAGTACGACACCTCCGAGGATGGATTCCTTGAGGCCGCAGAGGGCAATGACTGGTACTTCGACGAGGACGGCCACATGACCGACCCGCCCGACGACGCCAAGGAGGCGTAGACATGACTGACTTTGCAGGACTGGACGTATTCGACTCGCGCAGCATCGACGACCGCATCGAGGAGTTGGAGAACGACATTGACGAGAACACCGACGACGAGGAGTTGGAAACACTCCTCGCGTTCCGCGATGACGTAGGCTCGTCCGAGTGGGGGTACGGTATCACGTTCATCGCTGACTCGTACTTCGAGGACTACGCCCGCGACTACGCGGACGATATGGACATACTGTCCAATGTTGGCGGCTGGCCCTTCACCTGCATCAACTGGGAGCAGGCGGCGGCTGATTTGCAGATGAACTACTCAGCCGTCGAACTCGACGGGTACACCTACTGGTTCTTGGCATGAGCGCCTACTTGCTCACGCCGTGGGGCGAACGCGCGAACCTCACCACCTTCGCTCGCGTCCGTACCCTCCTCGCCTCGAAACTTGCCCGCGCACGCGGCCCGGAGCCGAAACTCTGCGGTGCCACGACCGTGCGCTACGGATTGGGGTGCGCCCCCGAACAGAACATCATCGTGTGCCTTCACGTCACCGATATCGTGAAGTTCCTTCCCGACGGCTCGGCTGTGCTCGATTGGGCCGGGTGGCACACGGTCACGACGAACGACCGCATGACCGGCGTGCTCCCTCTCGGCTACGGCGTGTCGGGACTCGCGCAGATAGTCGTGCGTACGCCCCTCGGTCTCCACGCGTGCCCGCTCGGCGTCCGTGTCCGCATCGGCGCGCGTGGCGCTGTCACATGGGAGAGTCGCGCGGGTCGTTGGGTCAAGGCGCAGCGGTTCACGCTTGACGAGTGGCGGCGGGCCGAGTACGCGGCGAAGAAACTACCCTACGGCGGAGAGGACTGACATGCGCTACACCCGGATACCAATCTACTTCGTGCAGCACAACGACTGTCGGCTCTGCCTGTATGGACGCAAACCGAACCTGTGGGAGCGACTTGTGAAGAAGTACACACCCGATTGGCGCGCGGCGGTCTGTACTTCACCGAAGGCCATCGTCTCCGGGTGTTACCCCATTGACCACGGAGAGAACGAGCACTTGCCCTGCCGACTCTATAAGGAAAGGTGATAGTTGTGAGCGACTACACTCTTGACGACTACCGTATCGACGAACCTCTCTCTGCGGACGACTTCCCGCAGACCGCCGCATCGACCCCGTGCTCGCGGTGCGTGTACGGCGGCAACTTCGACTGCTTCCTCGGTGAGGACAGAGACGGATACTCGCCGTGTACCATCTTCGAGGACGCAGACGACGAAGAACTCGGACACACGACTTGGACGCACGACGCCTAACCCCTGAACATCGGAGTCCTATGCGACGCCTACTCCCTTTGCTCCTACTCCTTGTCCTACTCGCCCCGACGACCGCGTACGCTGTCCCGCACTACTCGCAAGCGTACAGCACTTCCGCGATACGGCACGAGGCACACGATGCACACTACGGGCTGACACAGACGAACGCACTCCTGCACCTCGCACGGCACGAGTCCAACACTCACAACTGGTCGAGCAATCACGGACACTACCTCGGCCTGTTCCAACTTCACAACACGATGTGCTCCCGTTGGTGGTACTCACCGTACTACAACACAAGACGAGCGATTCGATATATCAAACACAGGTACGGCACTCCGACCAGAGCGCTCTCACACTATCACCGCTACTCTTGGTACTAAGGAGACTGACATGACGAAACGAACGACGCAACATCCCCCGGCACCTTGCGGCGATTGCCCCGGCTGCCCGGACGGAGTCTGCACACTCGGCAAAGACCTAGCCAACATCATCGCTACGCTGGTTCGTTGCGAGAAGCGGGAAACCGACTTGGGCGCGATGTGCCTGTGGCTGGCGGAACACAACACGGAAATCGTCTACCGCGAACACTCGCTGAATGGGTACAACCACTGGCCGAGTAGTTGCGCTGATGTGCGGCTTGCGGCAGCGAGAGAGGCGACACAATGAAACGCTCAGACAAGGTGTTCCGATTCATCGGCAAACTTCTCGTCTACCTGCTCGCGGTGTTCCCCGCGTACGCGGCACTCTCACCTCTCGTATTCACGCCCGGCGCTCCGTGGTTCACCCGCGCCGCGTTGGCGTGGCTCACGCTCCTCTCATACCTGTGTCTGAATCGGCTCCTGTGGCCCGACCAGACGGAGTGTGTGCTGTGAACATCCTAGCGCCACACAAAGAGCAAGATGGATGGGTATATGTTCGCACGCTCGCAAAGGCCGTCCGCCCGTGGAGGCACTTTGCTCACGCTCCCGCAATATCGGGTGCCCCCGAGCGCGCGCAGGGCGCACCCTTTGGCGCGGCGATTCTCTACGACGAAGACCGGCCTGAGTCGCGCCGCATCTCCTCACGCCGCGTCGAGAAGGCCGTCGAGAACGACGACTATCTCAAGCGGTGCACGGACGAGGGACTGTTCGTGAAGTTTAGTCCCTTTGGTGAAGTGACGGTGCAGGGGCCGTTGGACGAGTATGTTCCGCATGAGGCTCCCACACTTCACGAGGCGTACTACCGCTACAAGGCGGTGCCGCGATGAGCCGCACATTCCGAGTCGTCCTGTTCGCGCTCGGCATGACGCTCGCAATCAACGCCGTGACGCTCCCCGACCCCATCGGTCGCGCTATCGCCATAGCACTCGGTATCGGCGTAGCGTGCGCGGGGGTGTTCGCTGATGAGCGTCGTCAGTGATAAGCACGCCATCCGTGAGGCGATACGCGCCGAGGGGCTTGCGTTCGGCTCCGACCGCATCTGCCCGGTGTGCTTCACCAAGCCGAAGGACGCCGCATCGGAGATGTGCGACTCCTGCCGACGCAAGCAGCCTGTCCCCAAGACGCAGGGACGACCGCCGAAGTACAGCGACGATGCTATCGTCAGCATGATATCCTACGGCGAGAACACCCCCGACAAACTGCTCGCAGCGTGCGGACTGCACTCCAAGACGACGATGATACGCCGTCTGCGCCGACTGCACGCCGAGGGTCGCGTGTACCTGACCGAGCGTGTACGCAGGCTCGGGTTCACTGTCAAAGTAAGGGAGGGATAGACATGATTCCCGAACCAAACCCAAGTGGATTGTGTTGGTGCGGTTGTGGACAAACGACCAGTCTCTCTCCGCGAAACCACAAACGAGCAGGACACGTGAAGGGTTGTCCCGTTCGGTACATCCACACGCATCATCTTGCCAAATCGCCAGTCGAGTATCTCGAACAGGACTGTGGCTACAAGACCCCGTGTTGGGTGTGGCAGCGGTATACCGACGCCGGGGGTTACGCTCAAGTTAACACAGGTAATCAACGAACCGCCCCAGCACACCGGTTCTACTGGGAGCGCGAGAACGGCCCGATTCCCGACGGGTTGCAGTTGGACCACCTGTGTCGTAATCGTGCCTGTGTTCGACCGTCACATCTAGAACCAGTAACCCAGACGGAGAACATCAGACGCGGCGCGGGTACGAAACTCAATGCGGCGGTCGTCCGGATACTTCGTGCCAGATACGCGGCGGGCGGGGTCACGTGTCCCGCCTTGGGACGCGAGTATGGGGTAGCGGCCACCACCATACACCACGCGATAGTGGGCTACACGTGGGCGGACGTGACCTGATGGGGTATGTGTTGTACGAACATCAAAAACACATGTTGGAACTGCTCACAGCCCACGACCGATTCTTGTTGCTTCCCGAACAGGGAACCGGTAAGACGTTGCCGACCTTGGTACACATCTCGAACCTCATCCTCGCAGGTGAGGCCGAGAGCGTGTTGATAGTGGCTCCGTTGTCAGGACTCGGTGCGTGGCGGCGGGACATCGCCAAATTCCCACCCGCTCGCAGGGACGCGCTGAACAAGGCCATCACGTTAATCAACTACGACCGGCTATCTAGAAAGAACAGCAAGTACCAGAAGGATACGTGGCGGACGTGGGGTGTCGTGGTGCTCGACGAGTCGCACGCGGTCAAGAAGCCGACGAGCAACCGGACGCAGTACTTCATCGGCAAAGGCGCGGCGCTTGGGCTGGTGAGCAAGGCCAAGTACGTCTACCTGCTCACCGGAACGCTCATCACCAACAGCCACCTAGAGGACGCATGGGCACCGCTTCGCGCGGTCCTCGGGGACGAGTGGCTGACGTGGGCAGACTTCAAGCGGCACTACCTCGTCACGAAGAACCTCCCCGGCTCGTACGCGGAGATAATCGTGGGGTACCGCAATCGTGCGGAACTGCTCGACCTGCTCGCGCAGCATTCCTACCGTGTGCTGAAGAAGGACTGTCTCGACCTACCCAAGGTGCAGGACGACGAGGTGATTGTGGTCCCGTTCGCCACAGGCAAGAACGCCGAGCCGTTCGGCAAGTCCACCCGCGAACTCTACAACGACGCGCTGGAGTCGTATGTCGAGGCTCTGGACATGGTGATGGACAATCCACTCACACGCATGATGCGGCTACGCCAGATAGCGGCAGGACACATCAGCGAGAGCGGGACAATCGACGAGACCGGACGCAAGGTCGCGGGTGCACGATACCCGCTCAACTCACTCAAGACGAAGTACGCCGTCGAACTCATCGAGGCGAATCTACCCAAGAAAATAGTAGTTTTTTACAATTTCACTGAGTCCTGTGCATCACTGGAGGCAGCGCTGAAGCGTAGAGGTATCGCGTATCACACACTCAACGGACAGACCAAGGACAAGAACGTCTGGATGACATTCCAGAAGGACGCGACTCCTGTGTTCATCGGTCAGTACCAGAGTGCGTCGAGGGCCATCGACCTGTTCGCAGCGAGCCGAACAATCTATTTGGAGCCGTCTGACTCATCCGAGATAATGGAGCAGAGTCGGGCACGCACCGACCGCAACGGGCAGACGGAAAGTTGCGTCTTTACATTCCTGCTAACCGAGGGTACGATAGAGGAGACCATGTACAAGACCCTGCTCGGACATAGTGACTTCGCCGAGGCGGGCTATCGGGAGATAGCGAGAGCACAACTGAAAGGTGGCAACTGATGGATGACAGAATGGTTCGAGCAATCGCAATCGTGGCGGGTTCGCTCGCGGAGGTGGATTCGCCATTCGCTGCCGAGGTGTTCGACGGTGTGCTGCGCCCCTACATCACCCGCATCGAGCGTGAGCGGGACGCGGCACGCAAGACGGTACGCGAATGGATAGCGCAAAACGCGCCCGGAGGTTGGATAGACGACCTGCGGCGGGAGCGGGACAAGTGGGTACTGCGGGCGCATGACGAGCAGGAGCGGGCTATCGCGGCTGTGCGCGTGGTGGAGTGGCTGGATGCCAACTACCCCGAGGTCGCCGAGCAATACACCTACGATGCGGCGGTGGCGAGATGACGCCCCACGAGCGGACTCAGCGAGACAGGATGTGCAAATCGAAGAAGCGCTACGAGACCGTCGGTGCGGCTATCCGCGCCGCCCTCGGGTCGAGCAAGTCATTCGCTCATGCGATGAGGTGGTACCGCTGCAAATATTGCGGAAAGTACCACGTCACTTCTCAGATACGCTGAGGGCTACTTACCGAACAGACTAATGAGGCTGATGATGATTCCGACGGCGGCGAACAGATACGCGACGAACACGCTGCCCTGTGACGCCTTGCCCCGTGTCACCGCCAGTTCCTCTTGGACGACGGCGATGCTCTTCCCCTGCGTGTCGATTCGACTGTTCGTTTCGCTCACTCGCGCATCGGCGTCGGTCTTTGCTTTAGCCATCGCGCTTTCGGCCTCGCGCTTTGCTGTCGTCACATCGCCGCGTATTTGGATGAAGTCGCCATCGAATCGCTGACCGCGTTCTTGAAACTGAGCGTGGGTCACGAATACGCTGCTCTGCTCGTCTATCTTGCAGCGTAGTGTCTCCAGACCCCCGAGGAACTCGAAACGTATCTTCGAGAGTTCGCTGTAGACTAGCGCCAGCGTCACTCGCTCGCTAGGTGTGTCGTCGGTCATGGGTCTCCAGAAGGGTATGCACGCAGCACGGATAGATGAGGTTCATTATACACTACCGTGGGTGAACGGGCAACCCTGACTCATCCTTGCACTTCACCGTCCGTTGTGTTAGGGTAGACATCCGAGAAGGAGGGGAACGCAACATGGCACGTCGTAAGACTCTAGAACCTCCGTGCGACCCCACGACCGTCGCCACCGGCGACCTCGTGACCGCTCGTATGTACCCTTGCCGCACATACTACAACAAGCCGGTCCTCATCACGGGTATCGTCCGTGAGGTCGTCGAGGGGTGGCTCTCACTCAAGTCAGCAGGCGGGTATCATACCGTGCGGCTCATCGACATCGTGAAAATCAAAGCGGGCACGCAAGTATGACCAACTACCACACCATCCCCGCCGCGTTGGCCAACACACCCAATTGGCTCTGCTGGCGCGCTGTTGATACGGGCAAGGGACGGATGTCCAAGCCCCCCGTGTCGCCCAAGACGGGCATCGTCTGTGCGAAGAACGATGTCACCAACTTCACCACGCTGCGCGATGCCTTGGTCGGTATGGAACGGTACGGACTTGATGGCGTGGGGTTCGTGTTCACCGAGGGTTTCGTCTGTCTGGATTTGGATGATTGTTTTGACGACACAGGTGTGATGTCGCCTGTCGCGCAGAATATCTACGACCATTTCGACTCGACATATACGGAGTACAGCCCAAGCGGCAACGGACTCCACATCATCATGCGTGGACACAAATCCAATGCTCGGACGAAGGACTCAGCGCTCGGCGTCGAGGTATATGGTGGCGGCTGGTACTTCGTCACCGTCACGGGCGACCATGTTGACGGCACGGGCACCGACGCCATCGAGATGCAGGACGCCGTGGACTGGTTGTTCAGCGAATACCTGCCGCCCATCGTGTCAGCGAACACCGAGCACCCACCCGTCGAGCACGGCGACCGCACACCCGCCGAGTGGCTGGCGTTCGGCATCGCTCACGACACCAAGATGTGTGATGTCTACAACAACACCGACCACACCGGCGACGAGTCCTCAAGTGATTTCCGCCTGCTTTCCAAACTGGCGTACTGGCTCAACCGCGACGAGACGGCGGTCCTCGCTGCGTTCATGGCGTCCCCGTGGACGCGGACAAAGGACGCCGCGCACGCGAAGAAGTTGGAGCGCGCGGACTACCTGCCCGACTCCGTAGCGAAAGCCGTGATGCTCTGTTCCTCCACCGCCAACGAGAGTGCGCGGCAGGACGAGACGAAGGCGGTGCGTTTTTTCACGCAAGCCCCGCTCGATGAGGAGGGAGAGGACTTCCCCCTCAAGGACTACACCGACCTAGGCAACGCTATCGCTATGGGTCAGGTATACGGTGAGGGTCTATGTCATGCGCCCGAGTGGGGCTGGTGCTTCTTCAACGGGTCGCGGTGGGAGACGGATGTCACCTTCCGCGCGATGAACGCCTCGCGTGATATCTCCATCGCTCTGATGGATAGTGCGAAAGCATGGGTCGCGAGAGTCACGGACGCGCTCGACGCCGACGGACTGGCGGCAGACTCCGAGGAGGGTAAGCGCAGGCTCAAGCCCGCGCATACACTCTACGCCCACGCGCTGAAATCTCAGTCAGAGCACGGCATCACCGCGATGGTCACGCTCAACAAGTCGTACATGCTCGCGCCCGCCGACACATTCAACACCGACCCGTGGCTGCTCAACACCCCGACGGGTGTGGTGGACCTCAAGACGGGCGAGGTCATGCCGCACGACTCGAAGTACCGGCTCACCTATTCGAGCGCGGTAGCACCTCAGACTATGCCTACGCCCATGTTCGATGCGTTTCTGGACAAGGTGTTCTGTCACGACCCCGACCTCATCGAGTTCGTGCAGACCGTGTTCGGCTCCGCGCTCGTTGGTAAGGTCTATACCGAAAACCTAATCATAGCCAACGGATGTGGGAGTAACGGCAAGTCCACGCTGTTCAATACGATACAGTATCTCCTAGGAGATTACGCGACATCCATCGACCCCAACCTGCTCATGGCGTCCAAGCCGACCGAGCAGGCTGTGGGGATGGCGATGATGCAGGGCAAGCGGTTCGCTGTGGCACAGGAGACCGAGGAGGGTCAGCGGCTCTCCTCCTCCATGCTCAAGCGTATGGTGTCCACGGACGTGATGGTCGCCAAGAAACTCTACAAAGACCCCCACGAGTTCACACCGTCGCACACGCTTGTGCTGAGTACGAACCATCTGCCGAAAATCAGCAGCACCGACACGGGCACATGGCGACGCATCATCGTCCTACCATTCGAGGCGGTAATCCTACCATCGGAGATAATCACCGACTTCCACTCGCTGCTGATGGAGCGCGAGGGTGCGGGTATTCTCCAGTGGTGCGTCGAGGGTGCGGTCAAGTTCTACGAGATGGGGTGTGACATCCCAATCAAGCCCGAGGCGGTCATGCGCGTGAGTGCTGAGTACCGCGTTGACGAGGACTGGGTGGCTCGGTTCACGGGTGAGTGCTGCACCGCTGGCGACCCGCACGACGAGACGGTGTTGTTGAAGCACAACGACCTGTACCGCATCTACCAGCATTGGGCCAAGAACAACGGCGAATACGTCAGGAGCACCAACGCGCTCAGTCGTGCGCTCCAGACATCCGGTTGGCTCGGGAAGCAGAAGTGGTTTGACGAGGACAGCAAGGCGACAGTAAAAGTGTGGTTCGGCTATGCGATGCTTGATGGTGGACGGAAGTTCACACTCACACAGGGAGGGACGGCATGACGCGAGGTCATCTGGACTACGACGTGGACCTGTTCGACGACCCGCTCGATGATGACTTCGACGAACTTGACGGGTTTCATCGAGTAGTTGACATCTCCCACGATGACGTGTATGGTGATGTCCCCGAGTGTGACTTCGGGTTCGGAGACAGCGACGGGTACTGTATCAAATCGAAGTATGGTTGTCACATAGTTGGCTGTCCGTACGCGACAGAAATCAACTGATTGGGGTGAACGATGAGCGTCTGGGAGTCTGACACGCGTGACCCGAAGGATTGTCCAGACCCGAGTGTCCACGGCAATCCGTTCCGCTACTGCCCGTACTGCTCGTGGATGGAGGAGCCTACGCCCATGACCTTCACCGACCCGAACAGGCCGCTGTCCTACTCCTCGGCGAGCGCCCCGCCCGTCATCACCGACGACGCGGTGCAGGAGGCGCTGGACGACTCGCATCTTTGCCCCATCGGATACTGTTTCGTGTGCGACGATGTACATGCAATCATCACCACCGTACTCGCTGACCGTGAACAACAGGCGAAGCGCGCAATAGCGGCAGAACTCGAAGCGGAGTCGCTGGCGCTCGACGTATGCGGTATGGGCAATCGGCAGATGGAGTTGGAAGCCGAGGGCGAACGACTGCGGGACCGGCTTGTCGTGATGACCGAGGACCGCGACCACCATCAGCGTGTTGCGACTTGGTTCGCTAGGATGCTCAACGACCACGACACCCCAACAGAAATCAACTGAGGGGCACAGACACATGTCAAAGCAATCGGTTCCCTGTCATCGTTGTGGATTCCCCGCGCGCAGGGGCGCGCTACCTATCATCTGGCGCTGCGACGAAACTGGTACTGGACGCGCAGCGTTTTGTAGTGTAGCGTGTCTAGAAGCGGCACTCGGAGGACATCTCCGCGAGCCGTGGCGCACACTTCAACTAGCAGTCGAGGATGCAACCAAACCTTCTCAATAGGAAAGCCAAGGTTCATCACCATGACGCAGGAACTCTATTTCTACGACACCGAGACTTTTGCACACGACAACCTGTTCGTCTTTCGCCGTCGGCGGGATGGGGTCGTCTATTCGTTCTGGAACGACCCCGACGGGGTTCAAGACTTCGTAGCACTGATGAATCCAATCCTCTGTGGCTACAACACGCAGGGATATGACCAGTACATTCTGAAAGCCGCTCTCCTTGGGTGGACGCCAGAAGAAATCAAAGTCGTCAACGACACCATCATCCATGAGGATGACCGGACTTTGGTTTGGGCGTTGTTCAACGGGTCGCCGTGGGTTGACCTTCCCGTGAGCATTGACCTCTGGCCCGACATCGTTCCGCGCAAGGGTCTCAAAGAGATTGAGTCAAATATTGGAATGTCCATCGTGGAATCATCGGTACCTTTCGATATCGACCGAAGACTGACAGACGCCGAGCGCGACGAGGTACTGCGGTACTGCCAGCATGATGTCGAAGCCACGGAAGCGCTGTACGCGCTGAGGTTCGACTATCTCAAAGCAAAGACCGACCTCTGTGAACTCGCCAACATCGACCCACTCACGATGTTGAAGCACACCAACGCACGCATCGTCAGTGAAGTCATGGAGGCTGTCCGTACCACTCCGACGTTCGAGACCTACACCATCCCCGAGAACATAGATATCACGACCATCCCAGATGATGTAGTTAACTATGTCATGGCGCTGAATACCGACAACTGCACCGACAAGTCGTACCCGTCGCTGGAGTTCCTGTTCCACGACTGCCCGACCGTCGTGGGGCTTGGTGGCATCCACGCCGCCGTGCCGTCGTATCAAGAACACGCGACCGACGAGCGGGCTATCCTGATGCAGGACATCGGGTCGTACTACCCGTCTCTCATTATCAACAACGGCTACATGTCCCGAGCGGTCCCCGACGCGAGTGTCTACAAGCGGTTCTACGACACGCGCATGGCTGCAAAAGCGATGGGTGACAAGGCGACAGCCGAGGCCGCGAAACTTGTGTTGAACACGACGTACGGCACGATGAAGGACACCTACAACAAGATGTTCGACCCGATGCAGGCTACGCGAGTGTGTCTGTCGGGACAACTCTATATCATCGACCTCATCGAGACCATGTACCGCGCGGCAGGAGACGGCCTGACGCTCGTGCAACTCAACACCGACGGATGGGTCGTTTCGTGCCCCCGCGAGTCTCTACGGACCGTACAGCAAGCCGTGGAGGCATGGCAGGCCCGGACGGGGCTGGTCGTCGAGACCGACGAGGTTGCCATCATCGTGCAAGCCAACGTGAACAACTATGTTCTGCGCTTCGCCGACGGCAAGACCAAGGCGAAGGGCGGCGTCGTCACACACGGCGTACGGCAAGACAAAGAACATAAAGGTGAGATAGGCAACGGGGGCGACTTCAAGTCTAACTCGGCAACAATCATCGACGAGGCGATACTGTCATTCCTGCTGGACAACGTGCCCATTTCAGACACGATAGATGCCTGTTCTGACATCGAGCGGTTCCAAATCGTCGCCAAGGCAGGACGGACGTTTTCCAAGGTCGTGCATGTACGGTGGTTGCTCGACGGGTACGGCGATGAGGTTGATAGCGCCGAGGACGAGACTCAGCGGTGTAACCGGGTGTACGCCACGACCGATTTGGATGTGGGCGGCATCTTCAAGGTCAAGATGGAGGACGGAAAGGAGACGGGTCGGTCGCGTATCCCGCTCACCCCCGAGCACTGTTTCGTGGACAACGAGAACCTGTGGCAGAAGAATGGCGATTTGGCATTGACAACGCTCGACAAGTCGTGGTACGCTGCTCTGGCAACAGAAAAAGCCAAGGCATTCATCACCCGAGACAAGAAGGAGAAGGACCAAATGGCAACTGTAGAGGAAACCACCAACGAGTTGAAGGACAAGCCCAAGCCGACGCGCAAGGCAAAGGACACCGTGGTCGAGACACCGGCAATCCCGTCGTTCGCCGAGAAGTTGCTGACACTCAACGCGATGATGCTCACAGGCAGCACGGGGGTTTCGTTTGACAAGGTGGTCTCGGTCGGCGGCGGTTCGTCCGTCGAGTACGCCGACACGCAGCAGTACAAGTCGTGGTTCGCGCAGGCGTGCCAGAAGGTCGGGTTGGTCGCCAAGTTCGACATCTCGACTCGTTTTCTCGGAGTCGTCACGCCAGAGGGAAAGACTCCCTCCTACGGCGCGCAGGCCGATGGGTTCATCGCGCTGCGTGACGTGAACCAGTTTGAGGCAATGGAGACGTATGAGGTCTCAGGTTTCGGCGCGAACGTGCAGCCGGGATTCTGCAACGGCGCGGCGCAGACCAACGCGCTTCGCAACTTCTTGCTCAACAACTTCATGCTCGACAACAAGGGCCGCGAGGGCGACGACCAAGCATTCAACGCAGCCACCGACAACAGCGCGAAGAACGGGTATGTCGCACCCGCAGCCAAGGCTGAGATGAAGCAGGGCATCGCCGCCGACAAGGCCGAGGCCGCGTCGTTCGCCACGGACATGTTCGCCAAGGCGCTGTACGACAACATCATCGCGGCTCAGAAGGTAGACCCGAAGTTCTGCGTCAAGATGGTCGCCGAGCACTTCGCCGCTGACGGCACGCCGCTGCTCGGTGCGAACGGCAAGTCCACCCTCGCGAAGGACAAGGCCGTCGCCACCCTGACCCGTGCCGAGGAAATCATCGCTACCGCGCCGAAGTCCGAGGACGAGTAGTCATGGCCGAGAGAGCCGCGTGTTATATCTGTGGGGCGCGGGTCGAGACCCGAGCGTTCGAGACGGTGGAAACCTCGTCCACGTTGAACAGTCTCCACGTCTCATCTCCCGATGCGTTGATTAACAATCGAAGGTACGTGTTGTGTCCCTATCACATGAGCGACATCATTCGTGTCATCGAGACGATGGGAAATACAACCGGGCCGATTGTCCTTGATAAGATTGTAGAGATTCCCAATGCCTAAGTTCAAGCCGTGGGAGTTCGTCACCGACAACACGATTCGTGTGTCCACAGGACCGACGAGCAACCCCAAGAAGATGACGGGTACGCGCCTCGGTGCGATTCTCGGAGTCAACAAGTACAAGTCCGACTTTGGTGCGTGGTGTGAGATTTGCCGAGTCGCAGAAGACCCGTTCGTCGAGTCGAAGTACACCCGCGCCGGTATCGCCATCGAGCCTATCTTGATGGCGTGGTGCAAGGAGAACGTCAGTCCGTACATCGTGACACCCGAGCAATGGTTCGGTACTTCCGAAAAGTTGTACGACCACTTCCCGAGCGAACCTGTGTTCGGTGGCATGTGGGACTTCCTCGTGCTAGACAAGCCGTGGAAGGGCGCGCGCACAGGGGTCAAGATAGTCGGCGTCGTCGAGGCCAAGACCTCCTCCCGTCCGCAGGACTGGGTGGACGGTGTTCCCGAGTCCTACGCGGTACAGGCGCTTGAGTACGCCTACCTGCTTGAAGTGGACAGGGTGTTCGTCCCTGTGGCATTCCTGAACGACGAGGACTACGACCACCCCGAGAAGTTCGTCTGTACGGACACCAACACGTTCCTCTACGAACTGAAGGTCTCCGAGAGCGACATCGGCAACCAGATGACCTGCGCGATGGATTGGCACGAGCATCATGTCGTAGGCAACGTCTCGCCGACGTTCGACGAGAAGAAGGACAAGGTGTTCTTGCAGGTGCTCCGCAAGTCCGAAGTCAAGAGTGACGGACTGGAGACCCTAGCAAAGCGGGCTGCTATCCTCGAAGCCAAGATAGAAGCCGCAGTTGCTACTGCCGGACTGGCGGAGATGGAGAAGGAACTCAAGGGTCTCAAAGACTCAATGAAGCCTGCCTTCATAGTGCTGTTCAAGGATACCGACGACACAGTTTCCGCCTACGGGTGGAAGGTCAAGAAGTCAACTCGCGACGCAATCGACAAGGAGCAGATGGCAGCAGACAACATTCTGGAGAAGTACACCGTTCAGACAATCAGTTACACCATGACCAAGGAGAAGGCACATGCCTAATGTAACAGGACGCGGCAAGCCCACGTCGTTTCAGATGCTCCCCGAAGGCCCGCACACGCTTCACATCACGAACGTCAAGGGACTTCCTCGTGACAACGTGACCGTCGTTACGATGGAGATGGTCAACAAGGACGGCCTCGGATTCAAGGGTAAGTACCCGCAGAAGTACGACCTCACGAGCGACGGCGGTTGGACCGCCTTCTATTTCCTCGTGCTGAACAGCCTCGGCATCGACATCAACGAGGGCGATTCGTTCAACATCGACCAGTTGGAAGATACCTACGTTGAAGTCGAAATCATCCACAAGGACGGCACGAAGCCACGCGAGGATGGTTCGTTCCCCGTATTCACGAATATCAAGGCGACCATCGGCAAGGGTATCCCGTTCGGTGACGACACCCCCGTCGAGTCTGCGGACGAGGACTTCGAGTAAGATGGCAAACACTTACAGTAGTGCGTCATTCGATATCACGGGGTATCCATCGGCGACGATTGGGTGCTGTGCCGAACCGTGTCAGCCCAAACTAACCATCGGCGACCGCGTTCGTATTCGCGCGGGCTACGAGGGCGCTGGCTCGTGGGGGTTCTACCGAGGCAAATCGCTGAACGACGCGGCTAAGGCGAACATCACATGGGGTTCATCCACCAATAAGGACAGCATCCTCGCCGAGTCCATCGAGTTGTACCCGTACACCCGCGAGGAGCGCATCGCGCGGGCCATCGAGGACTTGAACGAGTTGCTGGACCCGTCCTATCCCGGTACCGAGATGACCGACATCGACACGGCGTGCATCTACGCCATCGTTGATGCGGGGGTCTAGACAGCAATGGGTCAAGCCGAGTCCACGGTTCAGGCAGACATCCTAGCCTACATCCGAGGGTGCGGCGGGTACGCCGTGAACATCGGGGGCAACGCCTCAATGGCGAAGGGCACCCCCGATGTTCTGGCGTGCTACAAGGGCGTGTTTCTCGGGCTGGAAGTGAAGAAGCCCGAGGAGTCCTACGGACTCACCACGCCGCAGCGAATCCGCCTCAAGCAGATAGCGAAGGCTGGCGGAGTGTCGTGTAGCGTCGCCTCGGTGGATGATGTGGCGCGTGTCATTCGACTGATAGACGAGAGAGGACGGCCATGAGCAGAATCTTCCTGAGCAAATCGACGCAAATCCACAATGCCTACAGTGGGGGCAGCACCGAGGCTATCCAGATGGATGCCGTTGTTGACCTCGTGCCGCCGCTCCTGCGTGCCGAAGGCCACACCGTCGAAGTCGGCGAGGGTAAATCGTGGCAGGAGCAGGTCGCGCTAGGTAACTCGTTCATGGGCGCAGCGGGCCGCTACTACGCCATCCACTCAGACGCGGGTGGTGGCGACGGCACGACCGCGTTCTATCATCCCGGCTCGCTGGTGGGTAAGCGTATGGCCGAGAGGCTGTATGCGCGCGTAGCCCCTGTGTCTATCGGTAAGGACAACGGAGTGAAAGAACGTGGCGACCTTGGGGAACTGAACGGTCCGAAGTCCCCCGCGTGTCTTATCGAGGTCGAGTTCCATGACAACCCCGTCGGCGCACACGACATCCGTTCACGTCACTCAGCCTACGCGCACGCCATCGCTGACGGTATCCTCGATGAGGTCGGACGCAAGCCGGTCGCAAAGCCGACCGTTCGCCTGACCTGCTCGAAGAAGAACGCGAACCGGCTTGAGGGTTACGTCCTCAGCGGTGTGACCTATCCGATGGCTAAGGTCATCATGTCCTACCGCCGTCCGGGCGAGACCGAGTGGCGTCCGTGGGTCACGCTCACCGCGAACGCGGCGGGTGGGTTCAACGTAGGTACGCGCGGGTACCGCGTCGGCGTCTATCAGTACCGCGCGATGTCACCCGACAACATCAAACTCGGGTTCCCCATCTGGCGCTACGGCTACGCGGCGGTCAGCATCGTCAAGTAGGTTCGGCACGAACTGAATCCCCGTCGCGGAAGGAGAGTTTACGCGGCGGGGATTCTCTATGCGCTCACCGAGTCACACTCAGCGAGAGTACAGGCTTATGCGCAGGCTACTGACGCCCACTCGAAGTTGTCTACTCGGACTGCGATGGCAAAGGTCGAGCCGCCCGCCACAACACCCGCCACCGTCTCGGTGAGGTCGGGGTAGGCCACGGTCGCAATCAGTGTCGGGGTTGTCGTGGTGTTGTAGATTAGGTACTCGATGTCCACGTTGTCCCAGTCATCATAGCCCGTAACGCCCGTCCACGCGAACGCGACAGATGTCGCTCCGATTGTCGCGGTCGGTGTCGTGACCGCCACGGGGAACGGGGCCGCCCCTGTGGCCCCGACGTATACCGCAAGAAACTCGACGCGGCCCGCGCCATTGAAGGTGCGCTTCGCTTCGATGAGCAACACATCCAGATACTCGTTGTCCACAGCGAGTTGTACGATATTCCCACACTTCAGTGATGGGTCGTCGCGCATCGTGAATCGGTACGCGCGCCCGCCGAAGTCGGGGAATGACCACGACAACACGCCGTCGGCTTTGTACTGCGTCGTGACGAGCGGGTTGTCGATGTTAGTCCCAGCAACCGTGGACGCATCGTTGGATACCGAGTCGTCAATCTTCTGTCCTTTGATGACGAGCCGCGCATACATCGTTGGCGGGACGGTGCTGGCAATCCAGATGTCAGAGCGCACCACCGTGTTGTAGGTGTTCACCTCAACGATGGCGTTGGTTATCTCAGTATCGACATCTCCGACGCGGCTGTAGACCCTGCGGTCGGCACAGCCGTCGTGGGCTATGGAGACCGTCAGGTTACTACCACCGAACTTCGGCACATCGAGAATGTCGGTGTACGCGGTCTCAATCTGGTAGTTGTGAACCGCCGCCGAGAAAGGCGCGATAGGTTGGTCATATTTCTCATACTGCGGGATGCCGAACGTGTTGAGCGCGTTGATTTTGTAGTCGAGTTTGGCAATGTTGTGTGTGCAGACGAGTGTCCGCACTCCCGTGTTGTCTAGATACCAGCGTCCACCGAGGAGGTTGGCGAAGTGAGCCACCACATCACTAGACGAAGTAGTCGAGGAAATGGGCGCAGCGAAGTCGCTGCCCGACACATCATCTCCTAGGAACAATCCTGAATGAATCACGATGGTAGTCCCCTAGCCGTTGTGGGCGGTCACGCGGGCACACCATATGCAACGCCATAGCCCCCCGCATAGGTGGTGAATGGGTCTGCCCGGCCAGTCCAAGTGATGCCATCGGGTGAGGTGGCAATCCTGTTCCCGCCTGCGCCGACAGCGACCCACAGCGAGCCGTCCCACGCGACGCCATACCCGGAGGTGGTGAACGGACCCGTCTGGCCAGTCCACGTTGTGCCATTGGGGGAGGTGGCTATTGCATCGACCGCGCCCGTACCGGCGGGGTTTTCGCCGACAGCGACCCACAGCGAGCCGTTCCACGCAATGCCATAACCGAAGGTGAGCGGATTTCTCCGGCCAGCCCACGTTATGCCGTCGGAGGAGGTAGCAATCGTCTTAGTGCCGTAGCCGACAGCAACCCACAGCGAGCCGTTCCACGCGACGCCGTGGACAGGAGCAAGCGGACTTGTCCGGCCAGTCCACGTTATGCCATCGGGCGAGGTGACTATCTGATTGGCCCCATTACCGACAGCGACCCACAACGAGCCGTTCCACGCAATGCCATAACCATAGTTGAGCGAACTCGTCCGGCCAGTCCAAGTGATGCCATCGGGTGAGGTGGCTATCTTGTCGGTGCCTGCACCGGTTCCGACGGCGACCCACAACGAGCCGTTCCACGCGACGCCGCGCCCTGTGGTGAACGGACTCGTCTGGGCCGTCCACGTTATGCCATCGGGGGAGGTGGATATCCCGCCTGCACTGATACCGACGGCGACCCACAACGAGCCGTTCCACGCAACACCATAACCGGAGGCGAGTTGACTTGTCCGGCCAGTCCACGTTGTGCCATCGGGTGAGGTGGCTATCGTATTGACCCCAGTGCCGGTACTGCCAGAGCCCGCACCGCCTATAGCGACCCACAGCGGGGCTATTGCGTCCTCTAGCGCCGTAGGCGTTGCCTCCGCAGAATCACTCTCCGCGCCCCAAATGCCAATCTCGTCCCGAGCGGCGACCGTGAATGAGTACGTCGTGTCGTTCGTCAGTCCCGTCGCGGTATAGGTGAGTACGTTTCCGAGAGTGGCGAGTAGCGTGCCGTCTTGATATACACAGTAGCCGACGATGCCCCCCTCGCCGGTAGCAGCATCCCACGCGAGGACGGACGCCGCGTCGCCGTTGGACGCGGTAAGACCCGTGACCTGCGAGGGGGCGTCGCTTGGAGGAAGGGGCACATATTCGTCATCGGGATACGGTCCCGTGATGACGCCATACGGCGAGTTGAGATATCGTGCGTCCAAGAGAAGCCCCATGCCGTCTTGCGCCTCCACGTTGACAATCCATTGGTTCTTATCCAGTGTTGCGTTGGTGACGAAGAACCGCCCCATCGTCACGATGTCGTAGGTCTCAACGCCGCCTACGACGGTCATCCATCCACGCTCGACCTCGAACGGGTGGTCTTGTGCGAAGGTGGCGAGGAACGCCGCGATAGTCGTCTGCAACGTCTCTTTGGTGAACGGAGTGTGTATCGAGAACTGACAGGAGTTGACCTGCGCGAGCGTGGACGTGGGGTCAAAATATTCAGTCGTGTTCACAGCCACAAGGGAGTCGTTGCCGTCCGCCCCGTTGCTGTAGACCGCCAACGGCAGTCCGTCTGTGCCGAGCATCGTCACGCGCCCATACGCGCCGTCAAGTGAGGTCTCAAAGTTCTTGGCGTACCACGCCGTCTCCGGGGGACTCGGCACGATGGCCGCAGCCTTCGCGATATCCGTCCACGCGTATCCACTACCGAGCGAATACGGGTTGCTCCACTGATTCGTTCCCATCAGCGCGAACAACGGAAGCGACAGATAGAGCACCCACGCGGTCGGTGTTGCTGACGGAGCGACCCAAACCTCAAATAGTTTGTAGTTGCCCGCTTCGCGCGCAACAACCTTGACGTATGCTTGCGCGAGTCCAGCAGGGAGCGTGACCAGATACGGGGCCATCCATGTTGTGTCGCCCCCGACCGTCGCAACACCGTCGAGCATCAACTCGATAGCCACGGTGCTATCCCCTGTGTTGGGGGTATCCAAGAGGAAGTCGATATAGTTGCGCGCGTCGGTGGCGTAGCGCACCTGCGCGGCGTAGCCGCCAGTGACTGCCGACGTGCGGCCCGTCATCACACCGAAGTCTCCGGTATCGATGGGGTTTGCGTTCGGCGGCGGGGTGATGTCGAACCAGTCGAGAACGACGGTGAATGTCGCGGTTGTCGCGGCGGCGTTCTTGCGGCCACTCCACGACCACACGACCGTGTGCTCCTCGCTCACCAATGGGCCGCTGTCCCACACGGGAACGGTACACGCTACCGAAGTCGGGGTGTAGAGGTCCACATCAGTCGCAGCCCCGCCATCGATTGCGACGGTGGCGATGCCGTACTGGGAATAGGTTACCGCATAGATACGGATGCGCGTCCCCGTGAACGTGATGGTGTCATACCCCGCTGCGTTCCACTGGTGGTCCCACAGGTGGGTGTGCGCGCTCGGGGGCTTGTGATACAGTTCGGCACCGCCTGTGCGGACGATGTGGTTGTCATAGACGTTGTACGCGATTTCTCCGGCCATCGTCTAGACCTCGACCATGTTCGCCGACACGTTCAACCAGTGTGTTGGTACGCCCGTGGCGGTACTACCGACCCGGAACGGGTCACCTGTTCTGTCGCCGATATACATCTTCTTGATGACCTTGGCCTGAATACGCGGGTCGTAGAACTTCACCCAGAAGGTGAACTCTCCACCCTGTGCCCTGTCGAATAGGACAAGAAGGTTGTGAAACTCGGTGTCAGTGAGTGGCGGGAACACCAGATTGAGTTTGCACTTATCTGACCCCACGGTTTGACCGATGAACGTGCCTGTGGCGTTACGCCCGCCGTCCACGTTCGTGGTGAACTCAAGGGTGCCCGAGTCGAGTTTCGGCATTGGGATACTCTGCCACGAGTACGAGTAACTGCCGGAACTGCCGGTGCGCGTGTGGCTTATCTGGATGTAGTCGCTTATCATGCGGGGTTACCTGCCGTTCCGACGGAAATCATCCCACCGACGCCCGCGCGTGCGGTGCTCGTCTTGATGATTTTGCCTGCCTTCACACCGTCAATGAACACGTCGCCGCCACCACTCGATTGCGGAGCGGAACGCAGCGCGGCGGTTGTGGCGGAGTAGACCGCAGCCGCCATAGCCTCGACGAAGCCCGAGTTTTCGAGCGGCATGACGGTGTTGTTGTTCCCACCGTAGGAACCGACTATCTCCGGGCCAGCATCACCAGCAACGAACATTCGGCCTGCGGGCACCGACCCGCCGTCAGCAAGGTACGGGATGGTGGCGACTCGATTCACCTTCTTCATCAAATCAGTCTTGTCCACCGACTTCGCCGCAGAAATGACCTTGTTCAGCAAGGCAATCGGGCCGTTGTTGATGGCGCTGATGAGGAAGTTGACCCCGCTCTTAAAGATGCCTTTGATGGCGTCCCACGCCGCGCTGAGTCCTGCCGTCAGGCCATTCCACACGTTGCGAACTACCCGTGCGATGGTGGCGAATACGGGAGTGATGAACCGCACGATTGCCTCAATCGGTCCCTTTACCGCCTTGTAAACGAAGTTCCACGCTTCTTGTGTTTTGGTCTTGATAACACCCCATGCCGAGGTTAGGGCCGTCACCACACCGTTCCAGATGCCCTTGAGAAACCCGGTGATGCCGTTCCAGATTGAGGTGGCCTGCTTGGCTATCCATTGCCACGCGCCAGTAAGGACACCTGTGATGATTGTCCATATCCGAGTTGCCTCAGCGCTTATCCAGTTCCACCCGGCGATGATGGGGTCTGTGACGGTCTGCCATATCACCACGGCCTGCACACTTATCCACGTCCACGCATCCGTGAGCGCCGTGGTGATGATGGTCCATATCCGGGTCGCTTCTGTGCTGAGCCACGTCCACGCCAGAATGATGGCGGTCCCTATCAGGGCTACCGGGATGAGGATAATGGCCTTGATGATGTTCCATACCCACGCAAGGCCATCGCTGATGGTTTTCCACACCGAGGCCGTTTGTTCAGAAATCGTGTTCCACGCGTCGATGATGGGTTTGACAATGTACATGTTCCAGACCTCGGACACCATAGTGGCGAGGGTATCCCACGCCGCAACAATCGGGTCGGTGATGGCCGCCCACGCGCCAGCGACGGCGGCACCGAGGTTACCCCATGCGTCAGTGATGGCGGTGGTGATATTAGCCCATGTGATGACCGCGCCGTCAACGAGATTTTTCCATGTGGTCGAGATGGTGTCGCCTAGCGTCTTAGCCCACTCCGAAACCTTGTCCCAGTTCTTCCATAGCGCCACACCTGCGGCGATGACGGCGACGATGCCAAGGACAATCCAACCCACGGGTCCGATTGCCGCTCCAAGAATCTCGAACCCTGCGGCGGGTCCACCAACAGCGAACGCCGAGAATATTGCGCCAATGGTTTCGCCTGCTGTGAGTAGCCACGCGGGCCATGTGAACGCCATGATTTTAGCCACGAACAGGCCGAAGCCCGTTGTGATGCTGCCGCTGCCCCCGCCAAACAAGAGATCCATATCGCTAAACGCGCCAAAGATGCCCGCCAAGATACCCTTGAGGGCTGTGAAGCCGAGCAACTTACTGAAGATACCTATGAGCCATCCGAGTATTTTGAGAACGGTGGTTATCCCCTTGAACGCCATGAGGATTGCAAGAACTCCACCGAGCGCCTCGGAGGCTTTGGGGTGCGCGTTGAACCACTCAAGGACGGCCTTGATTCGCTCCAACACCAGCACACCGACGGTGTTGATGACCCATACACCCATCGGCTTGATGACGTTGTTCCACATGTCCACAAAACCCTTCCAAATATCCTTGGCGAAGGGCTTTAGCGCGTCCCACACTTCACTCAGGGCTTTGAGGAACGGGGCGAACACCACGCCTAGATTCTTGAACATGGCCTTGATGGGGTCGGTGATGGCCGAGAGACCCTTGGCACCACCTATCATGTCGTACACATCGAATGGCGCGATGGTTCCGCCACCGGGCGCGCCAGCCGCCGTGTCTATCGTAGGGGGTTTGATGATGTTGAGTTCATCAATCCCCATCGTGTAGTCTTTGAGTTTCTTAGCCTCATCAGCCGCAGCCTTGGTCGCCGCAGTAACGTCGGTCATGTCGCCAAACAGGTCGTCCGTCCCCTGCGCCGCCCCGGCCACCTGCTGTGTAAAGTCGTTCCACGATGGCATCTTGATACCGAACAGGGCGAGGAAGGCTTGCCCCGCCTGCGCGACCGCCTGCGTGACGTAAATGAGCACAGGGAGAATGGCCTGAAGCGCGGGCATGAACATCCAACCGATAACGCGCGCGGCCACTTGGAACTGGTCCGAGAGCACACGCATCATGTTGGCGGGGGACGACAGCGTGCGAGCGAGGTCACCCTGTATCTTGGTGGAGTTTCGGACGATGAGGTTGTGCATCAGGATGATTTTGTTGGCTTTGGTGAAGGTGGCGACGTTCCCCTCGATACCTTCCTTGAGGGCTTCCATCTTCAAGGAGGCCAGTGTGACATCGAGACCGAGGGCTGCGACAGCACGAGTCTGCCCCGCCATCGCCGACCGGAACTTACCTGAGACGGTCTCAAAGTCCATGTCGAACAGTGACGCATAGTCATAGGTCAACTGGGTGAAGTTCCGCGAGACCGTGGTGGCCGTTTCGGACACCATGCCGAGGGATGACGCCATGAGATAGAACGTCGAGTTCAGTTCCCTGAACTGCTGCGGGTCAACGCCAAGCATGTTGGTAATCGAATCCGCGTAGTCGTTAGCCGCGCGCGCCGTGGTACCCATCGCTACTTGAAAGAGGTTGATTTTCTCCACAAGGGCGACGGCTGCGCCGAGGAAAACCTTGAACGCACCGATGATGGCCGAAATAGCGAAGAACGCGAAGAAGATGGTTGAGCGCAACTGGATGAATGAACCTCCGAGGGTCTTTGCCGCCCCCGACCCAGTTTTCGCCATCGTCTGCAACTTCTCACTGAGGACCGAGGTTTTCGACCCAACCGCCTGTATCGCGGTGCCGGTCTGGGCCAGCGGTGCCGCCATAGCGGCAACATCAGCCGTCGCCGCTGCGGTGCTAGCCGCCACACCCGCGCCCTTCGCAGCGCCAGCGACAGCGGGACTGGTCGCCATCTGCGTGGCTATCTTGCCCTGTGCTGTGATTGCACCCGCGTTGATGCGTGCGATGGATGGCCCGAGACTACCGAGTCGTCGCATCCCCGGCGTGTTGAGCGCACGGGCCAACCGATTCAACGCGCCCGCGAGAGCGTCGATATTGGTGGCAGCGGTCGATGCCTCAGCAACGACCTTGATGGCAAGTTCGTCTACCGTGATGGCTGTGTCAACCATGCGTACATCCATTCAGGTATGAGAGCGGGGAGCCGACCCTAGTTCTTCGGCTCCCCGTATTCCTTGTTCGGCGTTTTGCCAGAGAGCCGCGCCGCTACAGCGAGGAAGTCTGCGTGCGACTTGCGTAGGTCACGCTCGCGCTTCTGTGCTTTCAGTTCTTCGTCAATCTCGTATGCCACCATCGGCTCCGTCGGGTACTTCGCGCTGCTCGACTTACTGAATGCCTGCGAGAGCACCACACCGACCGCCAACATGACGTACCGTCCTGTGTTCCACGCCAGCGTGTCCGAGGCGATGACCTCGTTCTTCTGGCGGATACCCCCGACCTCGATGGCGTAACTGACTATCTCGGGGTCGCCGTGCCAGAACTCGTCGTAGGTGACACCCACCGCCATGACTTGCGGACACAGGTCGATGAAATACTCAGTCAGTGAGTCGTACGACTTCGCCTTTGAGTCAACTTGCGAGTCCGGCTGGTCTACTCCGACTCGCCCAAGCCGAAAAGGTTGGTGTATGCCTCGGTCAGAGTCTCAATCATGTCCTCGAACTTAACCTCGTGCGTGTCGAGCAGGTGGTCGAGCATCAGGTTGCTCTTGGACGGGTTGACCTTGTACTTGCTGAACAGGGACGCGAAGAACAGGAGGTAGACAGCCGAGAAGGGCTTGTCCGCGATTTCCGATGCGGAAAGCCCCTGTGACTCAGCCTGTCGAACTCCAGCCCGCGTCATGTTCAGTTCGTAGGTCTTGCCCTCATACTCAAACGAAGTCATGTGCTCTCTCCTTCACAGGTGGGAACGTGGTCGGTTGACCAACGTTCAATCCAAGCAATCGCATCATCGAGTCCGGCACGAACACCCCGAGCGAATGCTTGGGTTTCGGCATCGGGACGTTTTGTGATTCCCGCGCCATCTGCCGCCCATTTCAGGTTGAACAACATCAGGTCGATTTCAGAAAGACCCATGTGCTCTCTCCTTCACAGATGGACTGGACTTGTCGTGCGTGCGACCATTTGCGCCTTGCGGCTCGGGCTGGTCGCCCACCCGACTAACCTCTAGGAAACGGAACTCTCGTCAACCTCGTTGAGAGAGGTCGCCTGCGAGATGTAGACTGTGGTCGTGACTGCCGCGTCGATACCGGCCTCGCCCGGAGCCACAGGAAGCACCGTACCAGTCCACCAGTACCGCAGCGCGAGCGGCGCGGGGAACACGATGCTGAACGCGCGCACCTTGCCCGACGCGGGGACTGCGGCGGCGGCGGTGACGGCGTCGATGAGTCCGGGGGTCATGTTCGCGGGGAACTCGAACGAGCCACCCAAGTCCATGAGGCCGTTGATGTAGGTCTTCTGTGACAGTTCCGCGAGGGTGGTGGTCTCAATCTTCGCGGGGGACGCGCTCATCGACGGGATACCCGTGATGTCGGGGATTTCAGTCCACGAAGTCGGGATTGCCGGGACGTTGAGCGTCACGGTCGAGTCCCCGTAGTAAACCTTGATACCTGCGGTAATCTGAGCCATGCTGATTACTCCTATCGTCTGTACGAGTAGCCGTACGAGTCCAAAGTGCATTCTCCGCGCCACACGTTCGACGTTGTGTCGATACCTGACGGCGAGGTCGTGATGGTGCGCCGTGTGAGTTTGTACTCGGTGTCGAGCAGGTCACTCACCTCGGAGACGAGCACTTTGCCCGCCTCCCACTTACTCAGCACCAGCGGGTCGGACACCGCACCGTCGGAATAGTCCTTGGTGAGAATGTCCAGTTGATACGCGAGAACCGTTCGCTCCTCCCCACTCACCGTAGCGTGCGACTTCGGCAAGTTCGTGATTTCGTGAACCACGATGAGTGGGTAGTGCTTGGGAGACTCGTCGTACGGCTTACGGACGGTCACGTTCGGGATACTGAAGGTGTGGTCGGTCAGCGTGTCGAAGATGTCATCATAGAGTGACCGCACGCTGTACCGCCTCCTTCAACACTATCTTCGCCGGACCCAGTGCGCCGATGTAGCGCATAGCCAGTCCAGCGTTATACATTGGTGCTTGTGGCCCGATACCGTGAGAGATTACGGCAGTACCATCATCGAGGTACGCCCACTCCTTCTTGGTCGGGTCGGGCCGGTAGCCCGCCGCATTCATCGCGCCACCCGGATACGCACCCTCCGCGCCCGCAGCACCAGTACCGAACTCAAGGTACGCTATCTGCTGGCCGCGCCAGATGACATCGTGTCCGGGCATTCCTACCTGAACACTCACCGCTGAGGTATTCGCACCGAGATAGTTACCGTCCACGTCCTGTAGCGTGCCGATGCCCATACGGACATCTTCGGCTACCCCAACACACACAGCCTGCTCCATGCGGTCTGTGACGCGGTTGACTGTCTCCGAGGACGATAGTTCCCGAGCGAGTGTCTTGAGTTGGTCGCGCAACTGCCGCACCTTACCGAGGCTCAGCGGGAGCACGACACTACTCATTACTCAGCCTCTTGAACAAGACCTCTGCGATTCCGCCCACACCCCGCGTGATGCCCGTGATGTAGAAGTTCGCGTCCCCCGCCATCGGGTCGTCCGTATCAGACGGGGTGGTCTCTAGCCAAGCGCGGTCGAATGCTTTGAGGTTTTCAACTTCAGCGTTGGTGGTCACAGCACGACGGTAGTCCATGTACTCAGGTCCGAACGCCGCGAGGCCCACATACGTGCTCAGCCCTCGGTAGTTCCACTTATGGAGTACCGGCAGGCTGTAGTTCTTGACGCCGCCGCTCATCGTCCCCGCGGCTATCCATACGGAGCGCTTCAGTCGCTCGGCGACGGCGACCATCTAACCCACCTGTGTCGGGAGCGTGATGCGTGCGAGCATGGACGGAGGGAACGAACCCTTCTCGTACGCGCGCGTCGCGCCGTTCTCGGAGAATCCGATAGTCCCGTCCACGCCACGCTTCTGGAACAGGTAGACGCCCATCTCGATTGCGAGAGAGGTGTAGACGGCCTCGAACTCCTCTACCTTGCGGTAGAACTTGATGGTGTCCGTTGCCGCCGTAGCGGCCATCTCCGACGCTGCCACCTCGGCGGGTGTGGGGCTTGCGACCCCACACCACACCAAGATAGCATCGGGGATGTCAGAGGCTATGGCTGTGACATCGAAGGCCATGTCAGATGCCTACGAAACCTCGTCGGTAAAGACCGGGGAGCCAGCACCGTTGGTGATGAACACCTGCGGGGCGGTGGTGGCGGAGGTGGTCTGCTTCAGACCCGTAATCTTCGCGTGCATCCACTCGGGACCGTAGTCCAGACCCCACTGGCCGAAAATCTGTCCAGACTCGCCAGCACCGACGACAGCCAACTTCTGATAGAAGAAGTTGCCGTAACCCGGAACGCCCTGAAGCACGTTGCGGCAGATGCCGAGGTTGTAGAAACCTGCGGTACCGTTGGGCTGATAGCGGTGAGCCATGAAGTTCAGACGACCGAACGGAGTGAGGTAGGTGGTCAGAGCCGAACCGGCATCGCTCATCGAAGCGCGCTGACCCTGATTGAGGATGATTTTGTTCAACTGAACCATCTGCTCCGGGTTCAGAACGCCGGTCACGTTGAGCAGCCCATACGGTGAGCCAGTGACGACGCCCTGCGCCAGTTCGATGAGCATGTCCCCGCCGAGTTCGTCGTCGCCACCGATGACGACGTTAGTCTCGATTGCGGCGTTCAGACCACGAGTCTTGTCAACCTGCGCCGAGGTGGTGGCGAGGCTGTAGACACCGTTGAGGATGGTGAACTCCATGTCGTTGCGAATCTCAGCCGTGCGGTTAGCGATTGCAAACGCAAGCGGATTGGGGACATCGTTGGTCTGACCGACGAGGTTGAGACCCGTCAGCGTGTCCGTGTCTGACATCTTGCGGTAGGTCGCCGCGACGGCGCGGTGGAACATCTGCGTGACGTTCTTGTCCTGCGTCGGCTGGTCGAACGTCGGCGCGGGAGCCGTCTGCGACGCATCCTCAGAGATTGCAGGCTGCGAGGCCGCACCGAGAGTGTACTCGGCGCTGCACAGGAACTCACGAGAACTCGAAGCGACCCCACCGAGCATGTTGAACAGCGGGGTACGCACGTCGGTCTTGGAGAACAGAACGCCTGCGATATTGACGGGCGAGAAAACGCCCTGCGTTCCTACGGGAGAAAGGGCCATCTGTAGTGCTCCTTAGTGTCAGTACCCCGCGTCGGTGAGTAGCACCTGAACCGCTGCGGCTTCCTGACCCTTTCCGGCCAGTTCGCTTGCGGTGTGCAACGCATCGGTGGGGGCATCGGTCGGGCCGTTCGGGGGTGTTGCGTTGGTCAGGAGTGCCTGCTTGGCTGCGTCTACCTGATTCTTCACAGTCAGGGCGTGCAACTTGATGAAGGAATCAAGGGTAGGCTCGAAGGACTCATCTGCGACTGTGGTGAACAGGGGGAGGAGGCTGACGACATCATCGTCAACGAATCCAGCGCCCATCAACTTCTTTGTGGCTGCGAGACTCTTACGGTCGGCTGCGAGGCTTGCGCGGTCGGCATCAATCTTCTTGCGGTCGATTGCCACACGCTCGGCTTCGCTCGCTTCGAGTTTGACTCGTTCATCTGCGACTGCCGCGTCGATACGGGTCTGCACATCCTTGTCGGCATCCTTCAGCGCGTTCTTGCGTGCGGTGACTGATGCTTCCGTGCGTACCCGGTCGAGTTCGGCCTGATAGTCCGCCCACAGTTCCTCAGTTGCGAAATCTTCCTTCTTCAGCATGGTGACTCTCCTGTCAGTTGTCGGTCATCAACCCCGCTTATGCGGTTTTGGTGTCCGCCCCTGTAGTGGCCGTCGCGTCCTTCGTCACACCGGAGTCCGTGATGGCTTTGGATACTTTCAACGCCTCAGCGGCTTTTGCTGCATTTTCTACAGCAAAAGCATCCATACGCATTATAACATCGTGGACGTTATTCGTCAAACCAGCGATGTCAAGTGCGTCTACCGGAGCGATGGGCGACGGACCGTTCGTGAGCGTCTGGTAGACCTGCGCCTTGGACTGGAGATTGGCGGTCTTGTTGCGGTTGAAGTGAATGTCGATGTCCTGCGCCTTGATGCTTGCGACCTCATCAAATGTCCCGAGGATGTAGAGCATGACAGCCAGAGCCTCGCGCTCAGCCTGAATGAAGTACGGCTCCTTGGCTGTGGCTACCAAGTCGATGTCCTGCCAGCCGTCGCGCATGAACACGGCGTCGCCCGTGTCGCCTCCGCCACCTCCGCGCGTCTTACGGTCGGGCACGCCGACGATAACACGGAGCGTGGCTTCGAGATAGTCGCGCATGGCGACACCGACATCGGCACTCATGGCTTCGGAGATGAACTTGATTTCGGGCTTCATGCCTATGGGGATTTCGGACACGGCGAGGAATCCATGCTGCGACAGTTGAGCGAATATCTCCTCGGTCATCTCTGCACCGAGGACGACCAGCACGGCATTGACCGCCTGCTGAATGTCGTTCACGCCATCAGACGCCACAGCGTCGAGCGCGTCCATGATTGCGATTGCCGTCTCCCAGTCACCGAGACGCCATAGGTTGTTCTGGTACTCGATGATGGGAAGACCGCCACCGAAGTTGATGGGGGTCGGCACTCCGACGAGTTCTAGGTTGCCGCTGACCATCGGGTCTTGCCCGTTGAGCGTCATGTCCTTGAACGTGAACATCGCGTCAGGAGTGTAGACCTTGTAGTAGGTGATAGCGCCGCTCGCCGGACCCACGGGACCGAACGGGCTGGTGGGGGCCGACTCGTAAGTGGTCACAGCGTAGGCTGCGGGCATGATTGGATTAGACGAGTAGACGACGAAGGTGTCGGTCGGTTCGAGACGCAGCAACTTCAACTTCGTCCCGTTGCGCGGCTTCGGGTCGGTGAACACACCCCGGTAGCCGACTCCACAGATGGAGCAGTCCTCTGCAATCTGGTAGTCCACGAGTGACTTGTTCTCGGCACTCAGGGCGTTGACGAAGTTCTCCATCTGCTTGCGGAACTTGCCGTTGCGATTCGTGTACTGGATGGGCTTGCCGAGGAAGTAGCCCACGATGTCGCGGGTGATGGAGTACGAGTAGTTGACGACAATCTTGTTGTCCACGTCCGTGCGCGTGGTCTTTTCCCTGTCCTGAATGACGGGGTGCCAACCCTTCAGATACTCCTGAAGCGCGCGAATCTGCTGGCGGTTGTATGCGTGCTGCGGAAGCACTCGCGCGAGGTCCACCTTCAGAGATTCGGCGGTGAACCGAGTCAGGTCGGTGCGAAGCACGTTGCGTCCACTCAGCGTGGTACTGGGGATGTTCGTGACCATACCGTGTCCTTCCTATCCGTAGGTTATGCCCGAGGGGGCGGTAAAAACTCCGTCGATTGCGACGATGGGGAACAGACTGAAACAGCCGTCAGGACGGATGTAGAAGGCCACCAGACCATTCGTCCAAGCATTGGGCCGGTTGAGCGCGTACGATGGGTTCATGTGACACGCGCAGGGTATCGAGGTAGCCGCGTACGGGAGCGAGTCTAGCGGGGTCACGATGGTGTGGGTCTGGAGTGTGTGCATGTGGCCGTACATGATGGAACGATTGTAGACCTGCGCTGTCTTGTAGGCGTGATGGATGTTGGTGTAGGTGCCGTGCATCGAGTGAAGATGTCCGAACTTGGCTGTCTCACCGTAGGGGATGACCCGCCACCCATCGAGATGCAGCGTCTCCTCCAGTTCGATGAAACCCTCCATCTCAGGGTGAACCTCAAGGTACTGTCGTACCCAATCTTCGTGGTTCCCGAGGTGGAATACTCGCTCGACATCCTCACGCAAGATGGCGTCAAGTGGGTCGAGAACTTCGCGATTGAAGTCGAGATAGTCCTTCTTGAGTCGTTTGCCCTCTACGACTTGACGCTTGTCTTTGACCCAGTGGCTCACGACTTCCAAGTCCTCGTTGTCGCCACCGAACACGAAGATATCGGGGTCTGAATCCTCGACATATTTGAGGATGTTGCTCCACAGTTTCTTGTCGTGCTTCGGGTGGTGCAAGTCCCATACGCCGATACCCATGCGGGTCTTGGTGTAGGTCGGCTCGGGCACTCCCCCAAACCAAGGGAGGTCGCGCAAGGTGGGGTTCTGCTTCGCTTCCCGAATCATGCGCCGAGCGTGCGCGCCGTCCATACCGAGTTCACGACCGAGTTGCTGTCCACTCAGCGGGGCGTGCTCGACCCACCACTCTCTATTGCGCTCCATACTCCTCCTTGGTTGGGCCAACAAACCCGTTCAGATGTGTTTCCTATCGTAGACGGTTAAGGTGGCGTTCAAGTTTGTTCTCATCATCGCCGCGAGTCCCGCTAGTGAGTCGGGCGCGTCGTCGTGTTCGTTCTTTCCACTCATCGTGTACGTCGTCAGTCCCGTGAGAAACGCGCGGTACATCGGCGTCGCCACCGACGGGTGCATGAACGAAAAGGTCTTTATGGCGGGGCTGTGTTGGACAATACGGGTCTCTTTCGACTTGTTCGACGCCGCTCTGACGGCAGTAACTTGACACTTATGTCCAGTTGCCGCCACCAAATCGTGTACGTCGCGCGAGTAGAAATCGCCGCCGTTGTTCGCCTCGAACACGACCCGTTGGACATTGCGCTGCACGAGCGCGCCCGCGACCATCGGCTCGGTCGTCTTGTAGCCACCCTTGATGAACACCGCGTCCGCGATGATGGGCGGCTCGTTGCCCCACTGATACGCGATGGGTAGCGCTAGGTAGTCCTCCCCGCCGAACGCCACATCACAGAACGCGAAGATGTCGTCGGGCGGGTGTTCTTTGAGGTCGGGAATCTCATAGACGAAAGTGAGGTCATCGGACGGGAACAGCAGACCCGCGCGCTCGATGGGTTGCTGCTGGTAGACACATTGCCATGTGACTTCATCTTCGAGACGCTTTAGTTCTTGGTAGTACGCCGTGCTGAATCCCACACCGTAGGGGTAGTCGAAGTTCGACTCACCCGTATCGGGGTCGAGCGCGGGGATACGAATGACTTTGCAGCGCGGGTCGTCCTCGTGCATACGTTCGACCCACCCAAGCGGGTCGTGGATAGACCAGCGGGTGCCGATGTGGAGTTCCTTGCACCCTTCCTTCTTGCGCGAGTACACGTTCGTGACCATCTTGTCACGCAACATCTGGAGCCGCCCGAGGCTCATGGCCTCCTCGATGTCACGCACCAAGTCGTCGCAGTAGAGCAGTTGCCGAGCCTCTGTGGCACCCGTGAGTGAGCCGTCGATGGCGCGGCAGGTGATGGTCTTGTACTTGCGCGTGCCGGACTTCCCATCGTCTCGGAAGTCGAGTGTCAGGTCTTTGGCTGAAGTGTCCACGAGAGCGAGTTGAGGGAAGATGGCGTGGTAGTTGTACATCGGGTCGTCGTATACTTCGGTCAAGCCATCATGGAACATCTTGGTGATTTTCTCAGCGTACCCCGTCATCAGGATGGGTTCGTCGGGGTTGCGACCAGCGAGCCACGAGTTGAAGAACAGGCCGGTGGTTGTATTGTGCGTGATGATGTAGTCGTCGGTGATGTAGAGATGACTGGGGTCATCTACCACAATACACTGGCAATCGGCGCGACGAACCAACTCGACCGATGTGATGAATCGTTTGAGTACGGAACGCTTTGGGTTACGCACTTTTCGACCGAGGAAAAACGGATTCTCAGCGCTTGAGTCGAACTGGATATTGACCCGGTATGCTCGACTACAATAGTGACGATGCCCGTCTTTGACGTAATGCCCAATCTTGGACGCTACGCTTGCATATCCCCCGAGGGAGTGAACCAACTCGATTACATCATCTCGGAGTTTGGGTGAGACGGTTACATATTCAATCCCCCCGTGGCCCGCATATCCGTCGGTATCCAACAGTCCTCGGAGAAGTTCCCACCGCTGTTCGATGGACGCATACAAGTAGTCACGGGGAATGAACTTGGTCTTGCTGCCACACCCAATCAGGCCATATTCGTACAGCGCGTTTTGAGTACCCGACCGCACCATAAACCCGCGTGACGTGCGAGTTATCATGTCGCGCTTGATAATCCGATATGTGTACTTGTGGGGAGTGGCGAGCGTGTCGGTGGGGGGCAGCAGGTCTGAAAATCGCGCTAGGAGTTCTGCATCGGCGTTGACGATACAGCAGTTTCCGTTCGTCAAACTCCCGTCGCCAAGTAGCGCGCCCATCACATAAGGATGCAGGTGCAACTCTCGTTCAGTGAACGGGATTGGGTCAATGTAGTCGATGGAGTAGTTGAACCGCTTACCGTTTTCCACTTTGAGATTGTGAAGCATGTCCTTCAGCGGCATGACTCGATGAACCCGGTTCTTTCGGTCGTCACGAGTCTGTACTTTCCAGAGGTGGTCGGCACAACACTCTGTAGCCGCCCCGTCCTTGAATGTGACGCGGTAGACATCCTTTTCTCCTTGGGGGAAGATGTCGGTCACTCGTGTGACGTTGCCGGTACCGCTCATCACTTCGGTACCTACTCGAAGTTCTCCCATCGTGGTGAATCCCGTTGGGGTGAGCACTTTGGCGGTGAGTGGCTGCGCCTTGCCCGCCCGAGGTGGCGTCGAGAGCATCACGATGTCGTAGAGGTCGTTGACCATCATATCGGTGAGCGCGTCCACGACGGGACGCAACACCTTCATTCTAGGTTGGTAGAACCGCGTTTTGGCGGGCCGCTTCCACTCAAGCGCGATGAGATAGTCGTGGAAGTTGTTGGGAGCGCGGGTGATGTACGCCCGCTCCAGCGCGTCGTAGACCTGATGGTCCGTCGCGCAGGTCAGGCCGAGAGCGATGACCTCAGCCGCGATGGCGTCGGCGGGCTGCTTGTCTTTGGCGAGCGAATACCGTAGCGCGTCGCCCGCGAGCACCCGTTCGACGACGGGGCGGGCGGTGTCGCGGAATACTATCTCTAGACCAGCCCGCTCGTCAGTTGGGTTCATGCTACTCGTTCGCTCGCAGATAAGATATGGCGGCGGTCAATATTCGGGGGTCATCTCGAAGATGTCCGATACCTAAGTTGCATCCACCACACAGCAACCCACGAACTCGGTTGGTTGTATGGCAGTGGTCTACCTGCGGTGCGGTGGTCTCGAACGCAGCACCACAGATGGCACAGCAGCCACCTTGCTTATCGAGGAGCGCTTCGTATTGGGACCGGGTGATGCCATAAGAATCTTTTCGCCGCCATATGGCAATCTTCTCGCGGTTATTAGCTCGCCACTTTTGCTGACGTGCGTTGTAACACACCTTACAACACGACTTCAATCCATCGCGGCCAGCGGCATCTCGATAGAAGTCAGCCAGCGGCTTCTCGGTCTGACAGTTGGTACATCTCTTATTCATGCCGCAAGTATAGCAGAAAATTGGGATAAATGCAACGAATCCCCCACATTTCTGAGGGATTCGTTGCGTTCTGGTGAGTAGACGGTTACGACACGCTTGTCTCCGTCGAGACTTCAGCGCTAGTGTCCTCGTAGCCCGCGTGACGCGCCAGCAGCGTCCAGACGCTTCCTACAGGCAGTTCGTAGGAGTAGTCGCCATCGGCGTCAGCGTCGAACACGTACTCGGCGTCCTCGCCGTGGTAGACGGTCACGCGACCGTAAGGCATGACGCGTCCGAGTGCCACACCGTCGGTGTCGAGAGTCGCGGGGGTGATGGTGACGCCCGCAGCGAGTGTCGCTGACCCATAGGTACCTGTACCGTGATTCGTGGTGATGAGTGTGTTGGTGACTGCGGCGATAGCCGCACGCTCACCCGTCGAGAGCACCGTCGGATTGACGGTGACGCTCGGTGCGGAGACCGTCCCGCCGAATGTGACGGTGCCGTCGAATGTCGGAGCAGGAATCGCGGAGATTGCTTCGGTTACGGGTGTCATGTCCACCGACGCATCGACTGTGCCGTCGAATGTGACAGTACCCGAGAACGTCGGTGCCTGTATCGCCGCTACGTCAGCCTTCATCGCCAGCACAGTCGATGCCTCGATGACGCCGAGTGTCGGAATGCCTGCGACCTCCAGCGCGTCCACTACATCGGAGGCGATGGCGGCGGTATCGACTGTCGCGTCAGCGTTCACGGAGCCGTCTACGTTCGTGACGAGTTTGTTGGCAGGAGTGACAAGGATGAGCGCAGCGACATCGGCGGGGTCTGCGGCAGCAGTCACAGGCGAGAGCGCGAGTATTTCCGTCTTGGTGGCGAGCCCACTGATGTCAGGTGCCGCGTCCACATGTGCTAGGTCAGCGATGGCGCTTGCGAGTTCCGAGTTCGTCGGCAGGTCCGCGATGGACGGCGCGGCGGAGACCATATCGGTGTTCGTGGTGGTAGTGTCAACCAGCGTGACGTGTGCCACCACGTCGAGCGCGGGGTCGAAGGTGGAGAGTCCGCCCACACTTGCCATATCGGTGTTGGTCGTGGTAGTGTCCACGAGGGTAACGTGGGCAACGACATCGGTCGCGTGGTCGAAATCGTTGAGCGCACCTATCGCGCCAAGAGTGTCGTCCTTGGCATGGTCGTATGCGATTGACAACGTGGCACCCGTGACAGCCGGGATGGATGCAACAGCGGCGATGGTCCGAGTCTCTACCTCGTCAGCGATGACATCGGGCGTCGGGGCGGCAGCAGGTAGGTCGCTCTTGAGCGGCAGTCCGCTAGCCGTGCCGGGCGTCGCGTCGGGGATGCGCGTGAGTAGTTCGGTCGTGCCGCTCGTATCCCCTCCCGCGTAGGTGGAGCGCGTCGTGATGGCCGCGTCGATGCGCCCAAGTTCCGTAGCGAGGTTCGTGCGGACGGCAGACGCGACTGCGGTGGCGGACACGTCCCCGGCAGACCAATCGCCCGACACCTTGTCGGCGATAGCCTGCAACAGCGCCGAGGAGTCGCCCTCGTTGAGCAACGCGGCCTCTATCTCGGCTGTGGTCGGCGGTGCTGTGGTGAGTGCGTAGCCGGACTTGCTCGCGGCTGCGACCACTACACCGTCGGTGCCCGTGTCGGCGAGGACGCTATCCACGTTCCCGTCCACGACGGCGAGCGGCGTCAGTACGTCGTCCTTTGCGTGGTTGTAGTCAGCGTGCAGGGTCGCGCCCGTGACGGTGGGGATGCTCGTTACCGCCTTCGTCGCGGTACCCCATACGGCGGTCGCGTTGTCTGCCGCGCTCGGCGGCGTCGGCGGCGTGCCCGCGTACGGTGTGACGCCCGCCACGGTGCCGACGACGTTACCGCCGACGTTGCCCGTGACGGAACCCACGGCTCCGCTGACAGAGGCGACTGCGCCCGTAACGCTAGAGACGGTGCCCATGTTGGAGCCGACCGCGGCGGGGGATGCGGGCAGGTTGTCGGTCTTCGCCTTGATCGCATCGGCCACGGTATCCACGACAACCAGCGGAGTGAGCACGTCCTGACCGGGATAGTCTGTGACGAGAGTGGTGAGGGTGCCATCAGTCGCCGCAACTACCACCTCATCGGCGTTGCGCTCGGTGGCGGTCAGCGTCAGTTTGTATCGCCCGGTCGTCACTATCTCCGTGGCGGCATTCGTGGCGGCGACGGGTGCGGCTCCATCTTTTTGCACGGTCACGGTAAGCGTCAGCCCCGACACGTACTCGAACGTGGTGGGGTCCCACATCGCGAACGAGATGGTCTGCGCTACGCCTTTGGGGAGACTCATGAGGCGCTTCCTTCCACGGGTGCGGTCCTTGCGCCGAAGGGCATCATCGGGTCATTCTCCGCGTCGTCGTCGGGTGTGACTTCGCCCACCGCCACGCCTACGCTGATGCCGCTCTTCCCGTCCACGGGCGGCAGCTGGTAGACGTAGTGCGTGGTCTGATCGAACGCGGGGATGGCAGCGAACGCCACCCGCTTCGTGCCTGCCGGGGCAGCGACGGTCAGCTCGCTACGCGCACCCAGCAGACATGGGTTGGCGATCGAGCTCAGCTGCAGCTGCCCGCCGACGAGCTTCCCGTAGCTTTCCATCGAGGCTTACCACCCTTCTTGCATCTGCGATCGTCACGATCGGCCTGCCGATGTTCACGTTGGCGTCCGACGACGCGTTGTTGGCGTTCCAGTACCGCAGCCCCGCGTTCGAGCCGTTGTTCCAGTTGCCGCCGACGATGGCAAGCGCGCACTCCAAACCCCTGTAGATCAAGCCGGGGGATGATCTCCCCCGTGACCCCCTAAAGAGCCTTCCTGAGAAGCCGCCCGCCGAAGTCCACGCCGGCGACCGACGACGCGAAGGAGGCGCTCCAGTACCGCAGCCCCGCGAGCGAGCCGTAGCTCCAGGAGCCGCCGACGACGGCAATGCGTTGACCAGCCGTGGTGTAGTAGTAGTCGCCGTAGTAGCTGCCGCCTCCGCCGCCCTCTGTGGGGAACTCGGCGTACGGGTTGGCGGCATCGAAGCCGAGGAACTTGGTCCAGTCGGACGTCGCTGAGTCGACGTAGCCAAGCTGGACGTACGGCGAGGCGAATACGTTGCTGGCATAGTCCGCGGCGTCCGGGGTGACCCACGCCTGGTAGTCGTTGAAGTTCACGCCGTCGACGAACTGCCACACGTCGCCCCCCGGCGACTCGATGCCGCGATAGGCGCAGGGATACTTGCCGTCGTTGGCGGTGAGGTAGCCGCTGACGGGGCCGGTTGCGAAGCCGTTTTGCCAGCCCATGTTCCAAACCACGTTGCCGACCGCGAGGTTCGCCGCCGCGCCGTCGAACGTCATCGCCTTGTTGGAGGCGTCATAGACTTCGATGGCTGTGATCAGGCGGTAGGACGCGATCGACGTGGAGCCCGAGGCTGTACCGATGCCGACGCTTTGGCCCACTCGGTAGGCGTCGGCGGTCGCATTGGCGACGATGATGCGGTTCACGCCCGTCTCGGCCACCGTTGCTGCGTGGGCATCAGACCATTGACCGGCGGTGAATCCCGACATGATGGCCTGGCTGTTGAGCGTGGCGAACTCGACCGTGAACAGCGCAGAAAGAACGTCATGCGCGTGGACGTCGAGCTGCTGGTAGCCGAGCAGGCCCCCGGTGTTGTTGGCCCGCGCCCGCGTGCGAAACGTGACGATGTTCTGGTTTATAAGCGGGAAGGTGGACGCCTTGCTATCGAGCGTGGTGCCGCCGGAGGACGCTTTGTACTTCCCGAAGTCGAAGTAGGCCAGCTCGTGGCCATTCGTGAAGTCCCAGAAGACGGCAGGCAGGTAGAAGCCCGGGTGCTGCGTCTTGGAGATGCGGATGGTGCGATAGCCCACGCCGTCCGTCTTGGCGATGTAGAACTTCGGGATCCGCACGAAGACGTTGCCCAGCGTGTCGGTGACTTCGACGATCTCGCTGAAGATGGGCGCGCGGTCGAAGCTGTTGGCCGCAGCGACCCCGCCGAGAGCGCCCACGGCAGCGGTCATGCCTACGGCGGAGTCGGTGCGGGTCAGCGTCGGGCTACTGCCCTTGCCCCACGACACGCCGAAGATCTCGGTGGTACGAGGCACGATGAGATGGAGCGTCGTCGTTGTCATCTAGCCCACCTCCGCGTGTCCGCGTGTGCTGTTCATGCGGACTCCTTCGTGGCGAGGCATGGGACTCCTAGATACGCCGAAAGACGACGGTTGTCCGTCGTCTGAAAATCGGTGGGACGCCTTGCCCCTCGCGTCACCTCGTCGCACCCCGTAACGAGCAGAACCGTGTGCGCGACCGCCCATGTTCCTACTTCTTGACGACCTTCTTGACCAACTTCTTCTTGGCCTTCTTGTCGGGCATGTCCTTCTTGGTGAACGGAGCAGCCTTGTTCTTCATCAGGCATCCTCACCCTCGATGTTGTACTCGTGTTCCGCGACGTAGGCTTCGGCGTTGACCTTCTGCGCCTCCGCGACCTCGGGAGTGCCTGTATCGACGTTCGTCTTGAGGAACGCCATGAAGTTCGTCAGCGCCGCGAGTACCGCCGTGATGGCGGCGAGAACGCGCATGATGTCATCCGGGGATGCGACCCCGAACGCCGCGAGGGCGACGATAACCGCTCCTGAGATTCCATAGATGGCCTTCCGTCGTTCGGGTGTGTCCCAAGCCATGATTCTCCTCCTTGAATGGTACCCACATTATACACGATTTTGACGCATCAGTCCACTCAGACTATGCGTTCGTCTCTGAGTAGTCCCGCCTTCTTGAGCATCAACGCGGTGGGGTGGTCGATACTGTCGCCGTGATGGTAGGTGACGCCCTTGTGTTGAACGGTGACACCCAACTTGATTGGGTAAATCAGTCCCCGATAACCCGAGTGCATCTTGACGCCGAGCGAGGCCCACTTGGAACGCATGTACGCCTGTACGGCGGCGTCGTTCTTCTTCGCGCAGGCTATCGACCCGCGTACGTCGCTCCGGTCCTCGGTATACATCCGGTAGTAGAACAGGATGTCCCCGAGGAACGTCACCCACGCGCCCGCGTGGACTATCCGAGTCCAGAAGTCCCAATCCTCGTATCCGTCGCGCATCTTCTCGTCGTATCCGCCGACCTTCTCCCACCACACGCGGCGGAACAGCGACCCACAGATGATTTGGTTCCCCTGCACGAAGTCGGCCTCTTTGGGGCACGATGTCTTACCCGCAGGCCACGTCTGCGTGTGGGATGTCCCGAACGTCTCCAGTTTGGGCGACACGATGTCGCCGCGTCCGATGAGTCGAGCAATGAAGCGCGGGTGTAGTCTGTCGTCTGCGTCGAGACAGCAAATCCACGTCCCCGTAGCCGCCTCGATACCCGCGTTGCGAGCAGCGGAGACCCCGCCATTCTTCTGCGTGATGAGACGTACGGAGGGGTAGAGTTTGACCACAGCGGCGACATCACCCACAGTCGAGCCGTCGTCCACGACGATTATCTCGTGCGGCGGTGCGGTCTGCCCGAGTGCGGACTCGATGGCGTCGGGAAGGTACTGCGCCTGATTGTAGCATGGGATGATGACCGATACCGGCTCGTCGAGCACAGGATTCCATGTATGCGCCCACATGTGGACCGCGTAGGTCTCATCCGTTATGCACTCGGGAGTCAGAGTGTCCTTCCACGAGTACGGGTAGAACCGCGTTGAGTTGAGCAACCGTACACCCGAGACAGTCGTGTCGGCGTTCGTACGCTTCCATCCGTGTCGCTGGAGCAGCGTCGTGAACATCCTTGGTCCGAGTTCGTTCTCAGCCTCGGGATGCGTGTGGTTGAACGTGTCCATGTAGTCCAGACACTCACGGATGAACGGGTGGTGGGCGACCGCGCCGAGGACGCCGCACGCGGCCCATACTTGGTTCGGGCCGTCGTACTCGATACCGAGGAACGCGTCGTGAGTCAACAAATCGTCGAATGAGCGCACGACATCCACGTCGAGGTCGAGATAGATGCCACCCGTCTCGTATAGGCGTGACCAACACGCGTACTGCGCGGCGCTGACTATCTTGCCCCGCTCACGCATCGCGCGCGTGCAGCGAGACGACGGGATGTCGTCGTCGCCGAGCAGGTGAATCTCATAGTCGGGCAACTTCTCCCGCCACGAGTCGATGTAGTTGTCATGCTCGGGGAGGGGCTTGCCGCCACACCACGCGGCGTAGATTCGCTTCGGAATCATGTGTTGTACTCCGCCATCACACGAATCGCCTCGGGCGAGAGCCAACGGTCATTCACGTTGCTGTGCTCGGCCACGACCGTCCCGTCACCGCGCCCACGCTCGACTATCCAATACGACCCCGCGTCGCGTGTGTCAGGTGCCTCGTTGTCGGTGATGAGGCACTCGTGCAACTGCTCCCCAGCGCGCGCACCAATCGAGTGAACCACACAGTCGGGTGCCAGCGCCTTGACCACATCCGTGAGGTAATAACTCGGCATCTTGGGGACGAACATCTCCCCGTTGTGCCCCGACCGGATGGCGAGAAGCACCATCTCGACGGCCTCCTCGGGAGTGATGGAGTACCGTGTCATCGCAGGGTCTGTGATGGTGATTTCGGACCCCGCAGCGGCCTGCGCCTGAAACAGCGGCACGACGCTGCCCCTGCTACCGAATATGTTGCCACAGCGCACCACACAGCCCGCTGTGGCCCCCGCAGGCATCGAGAGGAACAACCGCTCGGCTATGAGTTTCGTCGCCCCATAGACGTTCGTAGGGCGCGCCGCCTTGTCGGTCGAGAGTGCGACGACGAGCGGGACTTTGCCCGCTGTGGCGGCTGAAACGACGTTGTACGACCCGCCGATGTTCGAGTTGATGGCCTCTATCGGGTTCTCCTCGCACGCAGGCACCTGTTTCATGGCCGCAGCGTGTACCACCACGTCGATGCCGACCATCGCCTCCTTCAGTCGTGCGAGATTCCGCACGTCGCCCACGACGAAGCGCAGACGAGGGTCGTGACCGAACGCCTCAGCCATCTCCGACTGCTTGAACTCGTCACGGCTGTAGACCGTGATGGAACGTGCTTGGGTGAGAGTCCAGCGACAGAACGCCTGCCCGAACGACCCCGTTCCACCTGTCACAAGGATGTTCAGATTGCTGATGTCGGCCAAAGCACGCCTTCTTCCGTCAGATGTCCACATAGACAGTCCCAATCGGCTTTCAGCCCCGGAATCGGCTGCATAAAGCACTGGTGTGGGGTGTGCCGCGCCGTTTCACGGTACATCTCACCCGTCGTGAGCAGGCAGTAGTGCCCACAGTAGTCGATGTCCTCGACTCCGCTGCCCATGATGAGCGGGTGGCCGTCCCGATAGACCCCACACAGCGCGTTGCCCCACCGAGACCGCTGGATACCCGTCGCGTGAGGACCGATGGCGCTGAGGCGGGCATACACGTCGGTCGGGACGATGGTGTCGTCGTCCAGAATGAGTAGTTCCCCGTCGGGCACAATGCCGATGGTGTACGCGCGCATCTCGTCGTGCTCGATACGCCGTCCGAGGCGGTCATTGCAGGGCACTCCCCTGTCTCGGATGTGGGTCTCTACCCGGAATCCGAGCGCGAGCAGCGAATCCGTCCACTCCCCACACCCCGGAGCGTCAAGTACCAGAATGACCCGCCCACGGGGGATGTCGGATGCGCCGATAGCCGCGCAGACGGCCTCGCGCGCCCAATCTCTCGTCACAGGAATGAGTATCGTCAGCATTTCGTCCCCATTCTACAGAAAAAGGTTGAAAAGCGCAAGGGGAAATGCTACAGTGGACTCACAACCCGACAGAAAGAGGGGGAAATGCTCGTCACGATACCGTTCGATAGGGTTATCCGCATTGCGACTGAGCAGGCCGACATCGTTCACACCTGCCCAACGCAGGGACACGAGTGTCTGAACGACCGGCAGTTGAAACCGTACATTTCCGAGGAGTCGGAGTGCGTGAACTGCTGGATTCAGTATCTCCTGAACGAGAACTGACGTGGCAGTCTACGAATACCGCTGTCCTACCTGCGGCTGGCGGTGGGAACTCAGCCGTCCGATGGCGGACGTGGACGTACCCGTCTACTGCGAGAACTGCGGGAACATGGGCAAACTCCAGTTCGTCTCGGCCCCATGTTTTCCGTGGTATCCGGGCAGCACGCGGGAAGTCTACAAGGGAAAGAGGAAGAAATGAGAGACGTGACACCCGGAGTGGACGGGGACGCCGCGAGCATATTCGCGCGTTGGTGTTTTCTACTCGGTATCGTGTTCGTGGTTCTCAAGGTGACGGGGACTATCGCATGGTCGTGGGTGTGGGTGCTCGCGCCGTTCTGGCTCCCGCTCGTGAGCCTGTTCATTCTCATCTTCGTGCTTGCGATACTCGTTGCGATAACGGGGGAGAAGTAGATGAGCGCACTAGTGGACATCGGAAAAGGACTGGCGTGCATGTTGTATGTTCTCGCCGTCGGCGCGTGGGTGATGTGGCTGATGGCGGGAGTGGGTGTGGCAACCGGCACCCGCTGGATGTGGTTGTGGGTCGCGTCATGGGTGGTCACGATTCTGTTCGGCGCGTGGCTCATCGGTCGTGCGCTGTGAGTGTGACTAGCGGCAATCCGTGGATTCCGACCGTGTTGGCTGACGGCCAAGAAGTCCCGCTGACCTCATTGGGATTCGACATATCCCTCGATGGTGTAGGGATACTCCGTCTGACGGGCTATGCCCCCACGACGTTCGACGCCCGCACCGCAATCGAGGGAGCGGGTATAGTGGAGTTGGCGCTCTCCTTCCCCGAGGGGGATGTCGTCTACTACACAGCGACGAGAATCGAGGAGTCGGCATGAAAGACATCGGCTCGGTGGAGTACAGAATCATCGACCCAGACACGGGCGGGGAGAAGGGTACCAAGTTGGAGAGGTACGACCTCATCCCAGTCACGCCGCTGGCGTCCATCGCTCGCCACTACGGGGTCGGTGCCCGCAAGTACACCGACCGCAACTGGGAGCGCGGCTACCTGTGGTCTCTGTCGTTCGCGGCCATGATGCGTCACGCGTGGGCGTTCTGGGGCGGGGAGGACATTGACGTCGAGACGGGTTCGCCCCACCTAGCCGCCGTCGTGTTCCATGCGGTCGCGTTGATGGAATACGGACAGACCCACCCCGAGAAGGATGATAGGCCATCCCGGTCGGCTGAGGCGTATGCCCTACGCATCGACCTCTCGACACAGGATTCCCCGAACACCCATCTCGACATCGCTACTGGCAAGGTCACAAAGAAGAAATGCACCAACTGTGTCAACGGTGAGTCCAACAGTGTCACACCGCACCCCGTCTCGTGTCCGTCCTGTGTGTCGTGGTCAAACTGGGAAGGAATCAAATGAGCATCAAAGAACACGAGGCCGCACTACTGGTTGCCGCATTCGACCAGTGGGCGGGTGAAGGCCCGAGCGAGACAATCGACCTCGCGGGCGACCCGCTGGACTGGCCGCTGGAGGAGAGACCAGTTTGCTACGTTGCCTCGTATTACACGGCCAATCCAGCGCAGGGTGTGGCAAACGCGGCCCACTGGGCTGAGAAGTTGGTCGAGGCGGGGTATCTCCCGCTGGTGCCTCACTTCAGCATCCTCTTTGACATGCTGATGCCGCAGACACCCGAGTTTTGGTACGCTCTGGACCTCGGGTTGCTCGCGCGCTGTGACTTCATGTTCGTGTGCCCCGATTACCTTACAGCGCACTCGGCGGGCGTGCTCAAAGAGATGGCGTTCGCCGTGGAGCACGATATTCCAATCATGGAAGATGTCGTCCCCGCCGTGGACAGGTACCGCCAATGAGCGAGTATCATGTCATGCCGTGGGAGAAGGGCACTTGGCGCGTGAGGCGGACCTGCGCGTGGAGGGCTGCCGGTATCCTCCCGACGAAGCGAGAGGCTATCGCAGCAGCGAAACACTGGGCGTTTCAACCTCACGGCATCGTGTGGATTCATCATCGTGACGGCACAATCGAGAGGAAGATAGAGCAATGAAACTAATCTACTGTCCTCAGTGTCAAGATGTCGTGAGACTGACCCTCGACCCCCGTTCATGTGAGTGCGAAGAAAGCGGGGGCTACTACCTAGATGACCTCAACGCCGTCGTGTGGGGCGATGCCGTACCGCTCGGTATCCATAACGAGATATTCAAGTGGGCGTTGAGTGCCCGCCCACAGTCAGGATTGGGGTCTTGCTTCGACGCGTGGGTCATACCCGTGGAGTGTCCGACAGTGAGGAGTGAGTCGTAATGCTGGATTACGAGGTCACATTCGGGGAGTTCTGGCATGACCTAGTTTGTGACTCCGACGGAAACCTCAATCTCGATTCCGTCATGCGGGAACTGCACGACTACAAGTTCCTCCTCGACCAGATACCTAGCATTTACGACGAGGTGACTGGTGGGCGGCTCTCCAAGACCAACTATCCCGCGAGCAGCGTCATCCAAGCATTCAACGATGCTCGTGAAGATGATATCGCTGACGCGATACAGGACTGGAAAGAGGATAACGAATGAGCAACAACGATTGGGATATGAACGGCATGGACATACTGCGTGAGATACGAGACCTGTTGCAGGAACTTGTTGACCGCACACCGACGCAGGCGCAGCGCTACTACGAGGCCACCGTTCCAACCCCACACGAGCATCAATGGCGTTTGATATGGTCCGACTTAGGTGGGTCTCATTATCGGTGTCCTTGTGGTATGGAAAAAACACGATGAGAGTGACCACGGAGAGTGGCGCGGTCTACGAGTTTCGTGACCTCAGCGCTGCGGGCATACAGTGGGTCCGCCGTTTCGCTGGAGCCAGTGTGACGTATATGCGCCGGGATAGGGCATGGGTCTATGTTGTCCAGTGCGACGACATAGTGGTCGGTAAGCCCATGCGCCTCATCCTACGCGGTGTCGCGGAGGCCGGGGATACACTGAGGGTCACGACACCCGTGACGCAGGTGACGAACACGGTAAACTAATCGTCTCAGCGAGGTGGGTTGTTCTGGAGTGCGCTGATAGTTAGCGCACTTCTTTTTGATGTTTCCGGTTTCTCCGGACGGTTCGATTGTAGGTATCTACCATGAAAACACGACACCGGGTGACGGTATTTCATGGTGGGTATCCTTGGTGCAAGGACATCTTTGGGCTGATGTGTCCTTGTGGGGAGGATACAGTCTGTGTCGAGACAATCGGCTGGAAAGGTGACTGTCGTGACATAGGATGTATCAGTGGACATGCGAAAGCCCGACCCTCCGGTGGTCGCATCTCCTGCGCGGAGTCGCTCTCGGAGCACGGGCCGGGCTTTCTGGGAGGAGTCAGGCGACGACTCTTACGGGGGCTACCCGTCGCTGTTTGTGGCACGGTCGTCGTGGACTTCTCATGTGAGAGTATAGCACCCGCGAGAGGGAGGTGTCAATAAGGAATAACCTGTCGGATAGGCGAGAGATGACAGGGTAGAGACTGTGAGACTGAGAGGATAGCGCACAAAACGATTTTGGAGTTTCGATTCTCCGAGCGACCGACACCCTAACGCACGCGATTACATACAATAGGGGAGGGTACCATCACACCCAACCATTACACCCAACCTTTGCAGTCTATCCTTACACTCTATCCATACCCATACCCCTACCCCCTATGCATTACATTCAATATATAAGCATACACACTAGGTCTACCCTATGCATTACAGTCATGCATTGCACTATGCCCACGTAGCAGGCACTACACACTACCCCCTCCCCCATGCCATATATGCAGCAGAACAGCACGCTAACAGGGTAGTACTCTACTGTGCTAAAGCAGGCAGGCCCGGGCGCACGTATGTTGTGTACTGATAGTGTGCATAGCACTAGCCTATACAGACTAGTGTGAAGGTAACACTAGTGCTGTGACGCGCTGTAGTGCGCTATGTGGCAGGGGTTCTGTGGAGTGGCGCTACTGTACTAGAGCGTACAATCTAAGGGCGACAATATCCGTGCCAAGTGTGTCCATGTAACAAAGATTGTTACAAAGTCTACACAACAAACTACACATAAAGTACATGGGTTCTACACACAATGTGCGCTATGTAGGAGCATACTAGACACGCAAGCAGGACAACGAACAGGGCAACAACGAGGGAGATAAGGGAAGTGCAGCACTACTAGCACCCCGACACTCTACAGGGTAGCGCGCTGGTAGAGCGCTATCCGATAGAGTACCGCGACAGCGATACTCACGACCTAAGGGAGTGATGCTCTATGTTCGACCATCCAGTGAGTAACGGTCCCAAGCCTGCACCGCGCAACATCGGAGAGGTGTACGTTGACACGCTCGTCAATCATGGCGGTACGTTCGACCGTAAGATGTTCGCATCCGTACTGTTCACGGACGGGTATCTCGTAGCGACTAGGGCCGTCGCGCACGCTCACGTTCAGAAAGCCGACGTGGCATGGTTCCGTCGCGTCTGGCCGCATCGCGGCTCACTCGTCGGAACGTGGATTGACCCTGCTACGTCCGTCGTGTGGATTGACGTAGTGACTCACACGCCGTTCCTCGGTGTCGCGCGCGCTATCGGCTCTATCAACGGCGAGATAGCGATATGGGACTGTGCGCGCGGCGAGAGCATCACGCTATGAACACTTGCCCCTACTGCGGAGAGACAGACTGTATCTGCACTCTCCTCGCCGACGAACCGCTACCCGACTACGATGCTAGTCTCGCCGTACTCGACGCTATCGAAGGAGATGCACAATGACACGCCAAGACCGCCTAAACGACCACTGCCCGCTTTCAGTCTCGCCATGCGGCGACACCTGCCACTGGTACGACTCGTGTCCATCCTCACGCTTGCAGAGTCTCACAGGGCCTCTGAGCGAGCCACGGGGGCATATCCGACCGCCGCGTGTCTTGCGTCGTGCCGACCGTCGTGCCGAGAGACTTGCCCTGTGCATAGAGAGCGCCCGCGTGAGTCTGTACGTGCTGGGCGTCGCAGCCGTGACGGTCGCTCTCGGCTCCCTCGGCTTCTACCTCGCACGCTAACCTAAAGGAGTAACATCATGGCTCTCGACTTCTCCACCACGCGCACGCGGTTCACCGACTTGGCCGCGCACGTTGGCCACGACATCGAGTGTGTTGCATATGGTGACGTGCTCGACCCGGTGAACGTGTCCATCGAGTGTCTCACCTGCGGCTGTGTCCTGCTCGACGTGGACGCCGACGACGAGTGAACTACTCCCGGTACACCCCATCCTCGCCTTGTGTAAGAAGCACAAGACGCTCGGCGTACTCGTCGGCAGTAAGGTCACTCGTATTGTCCTCGACACGTACTGTGACCTGCGTGTTCTCTACGATTCCATAGAGTGCCTTCTGCGCGTGGAAGTACAGCAACGGGTTTAGTGCGCTATTCCAAGCGGCTTGCTCCATGAAGGTTCTAAGAACTTCCTTACACACCGCGAACGCTCGTGACCTCGGCTCGTCGCTCGTTTCGCGCTCTATCTGGTTCATACGTTGCATGGTTACACCGTTCCATACAGCCCACGCGCCGATGGTTGGAGGTACCTTGTTGTCACCACTCCACGCCATGAACGACTCGAACGCGGCATACGTCTCCACTGGTGTCTTTGCTGGCGACGCGTGCTCGGCTCTAGCAGCGAGCCACCGTACCGCCAAAAGCGCGTGTCCGTTGTCCTCAAACAACTTACTCGGTGCAACGGCCATGCTCGCACTCTCGGCCAGTCTCGCGGCCAAGTGCGGCGGCACCATCGGAGCATCCGGTGCGCTGACGTACCTGACCAAGTCGGCTATCGCCTTCTCCTTGCTACCCGCCTCATTCGGATGCCGACGCTTCTCCTCCTCGCGGCTTATCTTGCCCGGAGGTCGGCCCAGTCTCTTGCCTGCCTTGCTGTATGTAGTCATAGTGACTATCCTACCACACTCACCCTCGCGTTGCAAGACCTCGCCTTCTCGTCCGAATCACCACTTGACCTCAAAAACCCCGGAAAGTGGCGTTGACCTGCGCTTCTTTCCCCATTATAGTCCGCTTTCCCGTTATTCATTTCTCACTTTCATTCGTGCCGACCTGCCCGTTTGTCCAAATCACTTCTCGGTTGCAGTACTTTT
>Ga0209430_1000343_pt1 | contig 50407 bp, 41 predicted proteins | sample BarGraIncub1133A_FD_184504 | JGI IMG/M metagenome (GOLD analysis project Ga0209430, IMG submission 184504) | Arctic peat soil microbial communities from Barrow, Alaska - Barrow Graham LP Incubations 11-33A (SPAdes) (version 2) | ecosystem: Environmental > Terrestrial > Soil > Wetlands > Peat... | reverse complement strand
ATGGTCTCGGCACACTGGCTGCCAGCTTTAATTTTTCCTGGCCACCTGACGATGAAAGGAATCCGGTGTCCTCCCTCGAAGGCGTCGGCTTTCATGCCACGATAGATGTAGGCCGCCTTGTGGTTAAATTTTTCGATGAAGTTCGGTCGCCAGAAGGGCCCGTTGTCGCTGGCAAAGAATACAATCGTATTGTTGTCCAGCCCAAGGTCATTGAGTGCCTTCAGGACTTTCCCGACCTGGGCGTCTACCATGTTCACGAAGTCACCGTATTCGCCGGCCTTCGAACTGCCCTGGAATTCCTTCAGCGGTAGCCAGGGAGTATGTGGCGACGGGAATGGAAGATAGAGGAAGAACGGCTTACCAGAGGTCGATTGTTTGGTAATAAACGAGATGGCTTTCTGCGTAAAAGTCGGCGTCACCTGATCGAAGACAAAACCCTGCGCCATCAAACCTTTCCTCCAGAAGGCGCTGGTTGTCCCATTGGCCGGATCGTTGCCGTTGGTCGCATCGGTGAGCGGCGAAGTAAGTCGGTCGTTTTCGAGGTAACAATAAGGTGGCATGTCCAGGGAGGCCGGTAGGATGTAAGAGTAGTCGAAACCGTGATTCGTCGGACCGTCATAAGGAGGCCGGGAAAAATTCAGCGTAGCAGGATCGATGGTCTCGATGATGGCAGCGTTTTCGTCGGCCGGCTTTAATATAGGTTCTTTTGCCTCAGCATTCTTTTTGACCCAGCCGAGACCGAGGTGCCATTTTCCGACCACACCTGTGGTATAACCATTCTTTTTCAGAAGAGAGGCAACGGTGGTCCGGTCCCGGTCAATCAACGGCAGACTGTATCCGTTTAAGACACCAGATTTCATGACTGTTCTCCAGCTGTAACGACCAGTAAGGATGCCGTACCGTGTCGGCGTGCAGACCGCTGAAGTGGAATGGGCATCGGTAAATCGGATCCCCTGTTTAGCCAGCCTGTCGATGTTGGGGGTGTTTGTTTTAGCCTCCGGATTATTGACGGTGATGTCTCCGTAACCCAGGTCGTCGGTCAGGATGTAAACGATGTTCGGAAGTTTCTGTTCGCTTTTGGGTGTCTGCGGAACCCTACTGAATGCAACCAACGGGGTGGAGAGCAGTAACAACAAATACGGATTTGGTGTTTTCATATTTTATAATTCAATGTACATAATATACTGTATATTTTAGTTTCACAGCCTGGGAAGAATATGAGGTAAAGCCGAGATCAGATATAAGGGCAGATTAATTAACCGGAATTCCTTACCATTTAATGTTTTTACTTTATCAACACTGTAATTGCCAGACCAGATTCGAATGGCTATATCGTGGTTGGTGTCATTCATAAACTGATGAATTGATTTCAGGTGTGAATTATGTCCCGATTTTACTTCAACCGGAATTATTTTGCCATCAAACAGAATTACAAAATCAACTTCTGCGGTGCTTCCTCTTTTGTTTCGCATCCAGTAATTCTGTTTCAAACCTGTTTCAAACCTTAATGATTTAAGCTCTTGTGCAACAATCTGTTCGGCGGCCATGCCTCGGGTTTCGGTTGGCCCATATTCTGAATTGAGTTCCACGTTTGCTCTTTACCCGAAATCCGATGGCTAAAATCATATCCAATGAATAGAAAATAACCTTATATTCCTTGCCATCGGAGGCAGTTGTAAAGTAATCCTTTACAACTGAATTCGCATCTAACTCATTCTCTTTTAGTATACTTGCAATGTGTTGACCAATATTTTGTTTAGAGGTGGTAAAAAGTTCGGCAAGCTGGTTTTGGTTCATCCAAACCATGCCATCATTAGCAAAGAGAGATACGCTGGCTTTGCCGTCCTCTGTGTTATATATGATTATATCCTGCATCAAATCAATTTGTTTTTTTCAAAATGTAGTTCGTTTATTCCGCTCATGATTTTTAATCTTTATAAGTCAGATCCTGGTTAATAATCGTATATATTTCAAGTTTTAATTCTTCGTCAAAATCTCTTTCGTTTTCAATCATTGAATGAAGTATGCGTTGCAGTAATTCCTTCTCGATTAATCCGGCAGCCAGATGGTAGCTTATGTTTTCCATTTCGGGAATAAACCTTCGCAAGCAATACAAATAACCATTCAGGTTCAGAAACTGAACTCCCAATGAGATGGAAAGTCTTTTGTTTCCGTCGGAAAAACTGTGGTTTCGGTTGACCGCATATACCAAATGGGTTAGCTTTTCTTCAAAAGTGGGGTAATAATCGTCGTTCTGAATATGTTCCAATACACTTTCGAGCGTTCCGGTGTTAATGGTTCCCAAACTGCCACCGCCACTTACCTGAACTGTTTTTTCGTGTATGCTTAGGGCTTGTTCGATATTGATGAATAAAACCATACCTTATTCCCGATCTTTAAGCCGTTTGAAAACTTCTTTAAATTCTTCAAGACGTTCATCGAGCGACATGCTTTTTTCGCCCAGGAATCGTTCAAAATCTTCGGAAGATACCGCATCGATGTATTCTTCAAGGTTATTGTGCAAGGCATCGCGGAAACCTAAATCGCGACTTGCCATTTTCTGACGTGCTTTCTCCCGTAAGGGTTCCCACAAACGCTGACTTTCAAACTCTTTGAAAAGCCGGTCAACTTCATCACTTTCCAGTTTTCGGTTCAGTTCATTGCTTTTCTTTTTTATTACTTCAGAAAACCCAGCTTCGAAGCTCGAAATTAAATCGAGTACCTCGCTGTACATGGTATGCCTTAAATTTTCGTCCTTTTCTAAGCTTAGTATCTTTCGGTACTCATCGGCGTTTTCCTTAAATATGCTGACATATACTTTGTCGGTGTAAACAAGGTACTTGAAGTTGCCCATGTCAACATAATCGCGCAAGGCATCGGTGAACTCGCGCCTGTAATCTTCGCCACGCAATAAATTCACAACAAAATCTTCGTCGCGCTGATTGATGTATTTGGTGCCGCCGCCTGTTCGCTTGTTGATGGTATCGATGACAATGTCTAATATTGTGCTGCGTAATTCGCGGGCTTTCAGACTATCGACCAGCAACATTCCCAGATTAAGCATCGCCCTGAAATTATAGATACTTAATCGTCTTGTTTTGATCCCGAAATCCATTTCGGGATCAAACTGATGACTGATGATTAACTTAAAGTCTTTCAGTCGGTTATCTGTTAGTACCTCGTAACCGTTTTTTATCAATTCAGCCTTATTCTTCTCCGTATAGTTTTCGATCGTACGCATTGAAACCTCGAAAAATCCGGCCAATTGTTTTTTAGTAAAACGGTACTCGCTTTCGAACAAAATACCTCTGATTCCCACAGCGGTTTGAATCTCCTGCAAGGCATATTTGTTGTTGAGAATATTCTGCCGGGCTATTCCCGAATTGGTTAAATCTTTATTCATGGTGTTTAATTTTCTGCCGCCATTACAATCGGCAATTCTTCTGTTTGGGTTGTCTCTAATTTGATAAGGAGGTCCAAACTTCGAGTTTACCTGCCTTATTGATCTTAAACAAAGCCAGAGGTATCATTGTTGTAAAGAGCGATAATACTAATACCTGATGAACCGCAGTATTCGAGACCCGCCAGGGTTACCATTTGCTTGTCGATGAGTATGGTTGCGCAAAAGGCGCTCCCTGTCAGTTTTATCTTGCGCGGCGGTATTCGAATAGTAATCGGATTTATGCTCTTTTGTCTATTAAAAATGGCTCTATCTATGTGAAATAAATTTATGATAACATTTTTTTAATTATTTGTTTTTGTTCATTATTCAATTTAATTCTGTCTTGTCCAATCTCGTAAGTAAATTGCTGTACCAACTTGGTTCCTTTTTCAAACGTAAAACAATACAGCAGAGCATCTTTAAATTCCTTTCTTCCAGAAAAGGTAGTAGCAAATGATTGAAGCGGCCAAATGCTTTGGATGAAATGGTTGACTGTTTTAACAACTAACTGTCTTCCAATATCCCAATATTCTACCTCAAATCGTTTTCTTTTACTTTTTTGGAAATACTTAAACACAGAAAAAGGGTTGAAGAAATCATCCTGATCACGAATCAAATTTTCACGCGAAATATATTTCCAAATATTATTCCCTATTCTATTAGAACAAACTTCACTATAAACTGTTGGAAAGGTTCGTTCAATCAAAAGATAACTAGAACTCAATATCTCATCATACCCAACAGACAATAACTTGCAAGAAGTAATATTAACGAACTCTTTTGTTGCCTCAGACTTAATCATTTCATATCCGCTTACTAATATTTCAGAATCAAGTCGCAAATATTCAATCTGTTTCGGACTCAAATATGTAAATATCAAGTTAAAGACTGGTTTTTCTAATTTTTCTTTGTTCTCCAATATCCAAGAATAGAATGCTTCATCATTTTGAACAAAATACTCAATCCAATCTTTATTTAATGGCCTTCCTTTCCCTTCATTAATCACTTGGAGTGAAGAATTGGTTACAGTTTGACCGAGCACCTTCCTACATTCAAAAATTATCCTACTTCCAGAATCAAATATAGCTGCTAATACATTCGTCCAGTTAGTATTTGAACTTTGAAGTAAATGCAAAATTTCTATCTGAACAGAATAGTTCAAATGCCATACCTTAATATCCTCGGCAATTTTAGGCCACCGATTGACCAAAACCGAAATTAAACTCGGATTGTCATCAACCAATCGTAAGACTAAATCCAATGGTAAATTATTCTTTTCCCAAAAAGATTCATCAATTCTCGAATAGTCAATTTTTCTAAACCATCGGATAATTTCATCATCTGTAATTATTCCACTTGTAATCAAATTTGCTATTCTTTCAGAAATTTGTAAATCATTATAATTTAGAGATGAATTATTGCTATTAGATAAAATAAAATCGATTAACACCTTTTCGGAAACTGGAAGAATTGAATTTGCACCAAAAAAATTCTTCTTTAAAAACTTGCCCTTATCGGAATCGGGGAAATATTTTGTTACGAAATTATTTACTTCTGACAAATTAAAATCAGGAGAGTGTAATGATTGAAATAATTTAAGTAATGGAATATAGTTACTTCTCTTCCCTTCTACGTCTGCTCCAAATGTCCAAAGAAACCGATGAATCTCCTGTCGATTATACTTCTTGAAAATATTCAACCAGTCATCAAAATGCGATTGTTCAAAATTTACTATGTTGCTATTTTTACTTTGCCTATTAATATTTGATGTCAATTTCTCTGGTATAATTTGGAGATCGAATTCCTCTCCTTCTAATACTTTTAAATTTAGAGCTCCTGTGCAAAAAGTAAAATTTCTCCTAAGTCTCGGCCATTGTTCACTCCATATTTTTAGAATTTCATTCTCTAGATTTTGAGACGAATTCTGCGGAATTAAGCATGTTGCAGTTGGCGATTGATAAAGAGCTTCCATAATAGCACCCATATAATCATTAATCTCAGACTCTTTTTTCTTTAATGCAATTGAGATTTTTACGGCATCAAATATGAATTCGGAGTTATAAGATTCGATACTATTAGCTTTTGGTCTTTTGAACAATGAGTTTAAAATTGTAAGATCTGGAAGTTTACCGATATCAGCTAAATCAAGAAGTAAACTATGGGTCCAGACACATCCCGGTCTTTCCATTTCCGGTGCGTACCAAGTTCTTGCAAATACATAATGATTACTTCCTTTTATTGGATAACCTGTAATATAGCTTTCAAAACCTTGTTCTATTGATCCCGTTAGATCTGATTGAAATAGTAAAGTTCTTTTTGCGGCTAAACTAAGATTAGTTGAAGCAGCCAGAAGCTGATGGCCATTTTGGTAACCATGCAAAGCTTGATTAACAATTATATTTAGTTCTCTGTAAGCCAAATTATAGGAGCTGCTATATCATTAATAAAACTATTCTCAATTTTTATCAGTACCCTATCATGTGGTTCAAGATTAAGTAAACGATTCCTTTCATCTTTTTTCTTGTAATCACCACCTTGTGCACTTACACCAAAAACCTGAATCAGAAAAATATCCTCATTGCATATCAAATACTGATGGAGTAAGGGCATCTTGGTGCGTAACCATGCTAATGGCGTTTCACTGCCATTAGCTTCAATTAAATCCCATTTGGAAATAATAACTGAAATTCGAATTTGGGTATGATTTTCGATTCGCGATGCTATGAATTGCAGCGTTTCAACTAATTTCACTTGGTTGGAAGTGTGTTCTTCGCTCCATTTGGGAAAATCAATTGAGTTAACAACAGTTGGTGCTTTTGGAGCTTCTTGGGCTTCTTGTGTATCAATTTTTGCATTCTCATTTAATTCATTCTCTATCTCGGATTCAATGGCTATAGCGTCTGCAATGTATTGTGCTCGATTTCTTTTATCTTTTGGATTAATGAAAAGCAAAATGCCTCCCATTTGGTTGACAATATTTTCGTAATCAGAGTCCCATTCTCTATGCTGAAAATGGGAATTAAAAAGTTCACCTGAAATATCAGGAATCTCTAAAATTAGGTTTTCCCCACTTGTAGCATTAAGGACATTCATCTGCACCGTTTCCGAGTCATTAAGGTTTGTACGAGTCACCTTCATACACTGTAACCATTCTGCTCTTATTTTTTCCAGATACTGATTTTCGGAATTTGCGAGTGATTTGAGGGCAAGCTTTTTATCAGCCTTATCGGAATTTATATAGTCCCATAATGCAGCAATAAAAGTAGTCTTACCTGATTCATGCATCCCTGCAAATAAAATTCTATTCATCTCCATGATTTTATGTTTTGGGGAAAGTGAAGCGATGAAAAGCTCTATCGGAGTTGACATGATTCTCCACCTCGTTTGTTAGGAGACCTATGTCCGTTGTATCCCATTGGTTGAGCAATTCACATAAACCCATTCCTGAATGAATTTTTTTAGTTTTGGATCTCGCAGCAATTTTCGTAAACTCTAAAGATTTAAGTCTCGATGAAAATCTTTCTCCAAAAGGCTTAATAATCTTGGCCTCAAAGCTAAAAGATGAATCTTCACTTAAAAAGTCCCATTTTGCCAGTGCTATTTTTAGATTCGTGTTAAAATCAAAAATTTGTTCGTCAAGGGCTTTCTGAATGAACGTTTTTGCATTTTCAATTGTCAGTGCCCTACTATTTAAGTCTGCAATTTTTTCACCATCAATTAAAAAAATGACAAAGTCAGCAGCTTTTAATACGGTAAGTTCTCTCATTAAAGTTGTAGACATTTTGGCGTCTCTAAATCTCTCACCTGAAATATCTGAAAACAAGAAATGACGGGCTGGAACAGTCATCCTATCCTTATGTTTTAATGCTAGATGCAAAAAACCAAATTCCAATGATTTTGTTCGTTCAGTTTTCGGGCTTATGTTTTCAGATGCGACCGTAGCTTTAAAACATCTTTCTTCAAAGCCAATTTGTGTAAGAGAGCCTGCGAATAAATATTTACAGAAAGGGCCCTTTTGCAAATTAATAAAATACTCTGCGAGTAGAGTTGTCTTGCCACTTTCCGATTCACCCACAACAACAATTAACCTGCAGTCATAGTTATTTGTAATAATAGAAGTTTCAGGAAAGGACATTTCTTTGCCAGTAAATAAATGGAAAACACGTTTCTTTTCTGGCTTTTCAGATGATTCATCCTCCTGTTCAACTTCGATCGTCTCATCAAGATAGAAATGAGGACACTCATTTTTCGTTACATCTATACCTTCAAGGCAACTACCTCCTTCAAGAATATTGCAACCAGCTTGATGACATATTTTTTTTTCAACTGTTTGTTCCATTCTTATTTAGTTAGATAGCACTTAAAAAAGTTAATTCCTTATAAAATTGTGAAGCTAGTACACCTAAATCCAGTTTTTCATTTATGTTCATCTTTAGATTTTTTAACCCTCCGTTTTCTCCAGATTTGAGTAGTGCATTCATACATGGAGTTAACTCATCAACACTATCTCCATAATTACCAATTATTTTTTTTCTCATTTCAGTATCAAGGGTTTCAATACACTCTTTTAATGAAAATGCTGTTGACCCAGATTGCTCTGGTTCACTTAGTGAGAGAATCTTCCTCAAAAGATGTTTACTTGCAGGAAGTTCCGAAGTGAATTGGGATAAATCGTGTAATTCCCTTGCTGCAATAATAGACATTGCCTTTTTGTCAATATTCACAAAGTACCCTCCTCCAATTTCACTATATTCTCCAAAGAGCCACCACAAAATATTTAGTTCTTCTCTTTGGATATTATTAGATTTCAATATTGCTCGTGCTGCACGAATAATAGATAAATTTTCTTCAGCCGTAATATTTTCTGCCTCCTCTTCCTCCGCAATACGTTGTTCAATTTCAATAATAGCGGTTTCATGATCGTCAAGTTTTATAGATCTATCTTCTGAAGAATATTTATTTAAAAAATCGATGGCTAATTGAACTAAAGGAATCTTTGTCTCTACCTTAATCTGTTTTAGAAAAGTAGCGTTTATCAAAGCATTGCTAATAATATTCGCAATTTCACAGTTAGACGAATACTCGTCTTCAGCCGATTCCTTGTTTTCTTCTTCACTTTGTTTTGTAGTTTTAATTTCTCCATTGATTTCCATAAGAGCCTCTTGTATTTTTGCAGTTAGGGCCATTGCAGATAAGGCTTTTATTACCTTTTCGATTTTTAATCTTGGGAAAGTATCTTCATTTGTTTGAAATGTTTTAATGAAATGGGTAATATTCTTTTCATCTGCATTGAGATCAAGAAAATATTTTACAATATCAACCCAAAATGATATTTCACCATGAGTCAGTATTTCCTCCAAGGCTTTACTTCGTTTCGTTGCTATATCATCGCTTATTGGAAATTTTGAAACATTATGCCATTCCGATATTAGACCTTTATTCATAGTTATTGGATTTTAACTTTATTAAATGGGTTAACTGATTTTTTGAATGGAGAAAATGAATCTATAGCTTCCCACATTTCGGCTAATGCATTTTTTTCTTTTGTACGTACAAATATCTCTTTATCTCGAATGTGAGCATACATTTGGTTAAGTTCGTCATCAAAGACACCAATCATTTTCGCTATTGTTATCTTTTCTTCATCATCCAACTGAAGAAATGACCGAACAACTTCCTGGACAGTAGACGCCGAATTTTGATCCTCTGATATTACTTCTTTATTCATTTCAATTAATATTTCTTTTTCAACATCTTCTATAGAATGAGTATTTAAAATCTCAGTGCCAATTGGAGCTGAAGATTCTAATTGAATTGAAACAGGCATAAGCCCCATATCTTTAAAAGCATGTTTGGAATTAAAAATATGGCGACATAAATTAACAGATGCCTCTGCAGCTATCCTTTGTTTTTTTTCTTTCCCCTTTTTTTTGTTCCCATCAGCGAAATCGCAGATCCCTTTAATTATTATCCAGTGAGTAATTGAATTAGTGTGACAAGCTGTATGAACGCCATAGCCTTCCATCTCTCCTCCTTTTGCAGTAGGGTATGCTTCCAAAAGTTTTGCTTTGTCTTCTGGATTATCAATTAACTTCTCTCCTGATAGTAATAAACCAGTGAATATTCTTGGATTTTTATTCTGATAAGAATAATCCCAGTCAGTAATATTGTTGATCCTGTTCAATAAAGTAGTACACGAAGCATAAGGAGTTCCTCTTTGTATTGGTCCATTTATTCCAAGTCTTTGAATATCATATGGAACGATCGATTCGGAAACCAAAATATCGCCAATTTTTTGCTCACCCCCTACACCAAATGCAATTCCAACCATTACTACAACTTTTGGCTTGCAAAAATCTATCGCACTCATTGTGGTGGCTATTGATGCTTGTGGGCTTATTGCTCCCATCTTATCGCACGAAACATGAACCACTTGGTACCTACCTAAAATCCCAAGAAAGTATGTCTGTTTATCCTTATGAATTTTAATCAAATTAGATCTTCCATTTATTGGCTTTAGATATGAGTGAAGAGTTTCTTTCTCAATCATAGTTGCAGTAACTAAGAGAAGGTTGTATTCGTCAATTATTGGTATAATAAATTGTCCCTCCTCATCATCATATTTCTTAATGTTTTCCATCAGTTATAAAAATTCAATATTTTGAAATTCTTTTTTTGATTTTTAATTGAAAGTCTAAATATACTTTTTTACTATAACTTTGAAGTAGATCTTATTATGCTCAACCATGCTTTTGGTTTGCACACTTAAATCTCCGTTGAAATCACCCCCAAACTTGCCGGCAACATCTGTATTTCTAGAAAAACATCTAAAATACGATTTTTTGTATTAAAAAAGAGTCTTTACAACGAGGAGATAATCTATGTTGCTGTAAATCATTCATACATTGATGATAATATCCCTATGTTTTCCCAATGTTAACTCCCCCCTAAACGCCCTTTGGCTCAAACTCCCATACAAATTCTCCAACTCCTGCAAACTGATTTGGTATTGGGCTTTGATGGCTTCGGTTTTTTCGACAATTTGGGCAAAACGAATTTGGAGTTCAATATTGGGGACAATAACTTCTAACCTCTCAATTTCATCCTTTGTTATCGCTTCTCTTGTTGCTCCTTTTGATTTTGAATTTCTAATCAAAAATGATTGGCAGGCATTGCTTGTGAACATTCTTGATAGAAATACCGGATTCAAAATATTTGGATTTGGTCGAACGATGGAAACATGTTGATTTACTCTTGCCGGTAAAATTTGACTTGGTACAATACAACATCTTGCTACTGAAGCCCCAGTAATATTTAATAACACATCATTCCCCTCCACATTCACATTCTTTAATTCTTCAGCCTGTTTATCATCAATTAACGCCAGATCTTTGTATAAAAAAATATCGTTATGAACATTTAAACTACGGATTAAACTCATTCCCGATTTGTGATAACTTTCTTTGCCGCCTCTTGGTGTAGCCCCAGAACCAATTTTTGTGCAAACATCAGACAGTTTCAATTTTACCCACATCTTCTCATTCCACACCGGATCCCCAAACATCTCCAAAAACGTGCTTTTCAAAAATTCATCCAGCAAGGCAATGCTTTGTTTGCGCTGGGATATCAGGTTTTCAGCTTTGCTTAGAATGTCGGTTATGAAAATTTGATAGGAAAGATTTTCGGGAATTGAGATCTTAATAGAACCCAATTGCCTATTGTTCAAAATTGGGACAATTGCATTGGTTGAGGTATTTTGGAATAGCTTCTTCTTACTTTTCAGCCAATAATATAGATATTCTGTAGTCACCTTTTTATCATCAGGTAATAGACCTGTTAATTGTTGATTTGAACTTGAAACTCCAGTTGTAATGCCAATTTTACCAATATCACCTATACAACCTATTAACAAAGTATTTGGTTTAAAGATTACTGCTTTTTTATCATCAATGGCCTTTTTTGAAATTCTTCTTTGTGACTTGCTTAAAAACTTACCCTTGTCTAAATCACCAGGAGTATACCAATTTATTTCATCTCTAAAATATTCAGGATTACTGGTTGGTGGGGTTTTCCCAGTTTTAATTTCACTGGCTATTCCCGCAATATTTGTTTTGATAAAATTCATTTAAAAATTGCTTCAAGTTCCTTTAACCCATTGGTAATGTCTATCTCTAAAACACTCAATTGTCCAAGTATCACTTCCGGCTTTTCATACACCACTTCTTCGTAGACTTCTTCCTTGTATTTGCTGATGCTTAAATCGTAGTCGTTTGCAATAATTTCGGCTTTGGGAACAAAGAAGTATTTGGCTTGACGGTCATTCTCCCCATCGGAGTTTCGGAAATTAAATTGAGTGACAATATCCGGCAAATCACTGGCTTCAATTTTATTCCGTTTGTCGTCCAGGGTATAGCCGTCGGCCTGCATGTCGTAGAACCAAACCTGATTGGTTTCGCCTCCCTTGGTGAAAATCAGAATGGCGGTACTTACTCCGGCATAGGGTTTAAACACCCCGCTGGGCATGGCGATCACCGCTTTCAGTTCGGCCTTTTCAATCAGCATCTTCCGGAGGGTTACAAATGCATTGCCGCTTCCAAACAATACGCCCTGAGGTACAATCACAGCAGAGGTTCCCCCCATTTTCAGCATGGTAAAAATGCGTTCCACGAAGAGCAGTTCCGTTTTTGTGGTCGGCAGTTTCAGACTTTCGTTGATATCTCCCTTGTCAATGTTACCCGTAAACGGCGGATTGGCCATGATGATGTCGTACTGCGCATCTTCATTGAAACTCTTGCTCAGCGTGTCTTTGTAATCAATCCGAGGTTCGTCAATACCGTGCATCATCAGGTTCATCAACCCGAGGCGCACCATGGTAGTATCGATGTCGAAACCACACATGCTTTTCTCAAGTATTTGTTTCACCTCTTCGGTCAAATAAGCACTCATTGTGGCCCGTTCGAAGCCATCTTCGTCCAACACCAGCTTCGACGGATCGGCTTTGCGGACCAAATCGGTCAAAATATACTGGTAATAGCCCAGGATAAATCCGCCGGTTCCGCTGCTTGGATCCGCCATGCGCTGTCCCAGTTGAGGCGCTGCCAGCTCAGCCATCAATTTGATAATGTGTCGGGGTGTCCGGAACTGACCATTCTTTCCGGCGGTTGCAATCTCTCCCAAAAGCATTTCGTACACATCTCCCTGAATGTCCTGGAATGCATGACCGCCTTCGCTGGCATCTTTCCCGATTTCAACAAATAGTTGCTCTATAATATTGATGGCTTCGACCAGCAACGATGCTTTCGGCATGATAAACACGGCGTTGGCCATGTGTTTGGTAAAGGGCGAAGCGCCTCCATTCAATTCTTTCAGGTAAGGGAATACCTTCGTTTGGACATGCAGCAACATTTCATCGGCGGGCCGGCGCTTGAAATTGCTCCAACGCAATTCGTTTTTGTCAATTTCATCGGTGCTACCGGGGACTTTAAATTTTCCGGTAAAACGGGACACGTATTTCTCGCCGGTAAATTCTGCATCCCTTTCCCGTTTGGCTTCCAGGTCGTCCAGCCGTTTCATGAAAATCAGATAGGTGATCTGCTCAATGGCAGTCAGGGGGTTGCTGATCCCGCCGCTCCAAAAATTGTTCCAGAGTTTGTCGATGAGCGACTTAATATTTGAGTTGTTTTGGAGCATGTTAAGCGGCAATTAATTTTTCGGTTAATTTCAATATTTCATCAATCTCTTTGGGATTGAAAACGCCCCGGATTCCTTCGGGGTGAAGTCGGGTGAAGGGTGATTCGATCAGGTTTCTTCTCGTCAACTCTCCTTTGTCGATGATGAATTGGCGAAGTAACTCTAAAAACTGCAATTGCCGGCTTGATAAGTAGGAATGAGCGGCAATAAAAGTTTCAAATCCTTTGGAGACAGTTTCAGGGAATGATTCCAATAACTCAATGCCTAAAATATGTTTGATAAACTGGACAAACAGTGCCTTCCGATGGTTGTAAACCCGGCGCAGCAGGTCGATGGTTATGTGCGGATGTTCATCGTGAAGTTCTTCTGCCAAGAGGTCTTCTTCTTCATCACTGATCTCCTTTCCCTCTTGTAGCTTCTGCAAAATTGGATTGGCCAAAACCATCTCATTGATTTTTTGCTCCACCAATTCACGGTATTTGGCAGTACTCAATGCTTCGTGCTGCGGACCAAACTCCACATATTCCTTTTCACTTACAAGGTCTTTCAGATTAAATTTTGCCGGTGGCAGGAGAACAACAGATTCCCGAAATTTCATTAATGGAGACAATTTTTCAATCAAATCATCCATCTTTTCCTCCGTGATGGCTGACCAAAAATAATCGGTTTGAGACTGCCGGATCAATTGTTCCTGTTTGGCTACCACATTGATGCTTAGCGGAAGCTCTCCAATTACTTCGATAATGCTTTCTTTAAGCGTTTCAAATTTATCATGTTCTGAGGAAAGATGGGCCAAAGAAACTTCAACGATGTCCTTCTCAAAACGCATGGCTTTGTAATCAGCATCGGCTACAGTCCGGAACAATGGTTTAACTACTGCATCCAGAAATTCAATCTTCTCATCAGAAAGACGGATCCAAAAGTTTTCTTCCTCCATCTTTTGCAGTTCGTTCCTGGCCTCCATAATAACTACTGAATTAGCAGGAAGTTTGGAAACCTGGACTTTCAGTTTTTGAATCTCTTTTTCGGCAATATCTGTTTGAGCCAGTTCAATTGCCTTTTTGATTTTCTCCAAACGAACACCAAACAACCTTACCGGTAGTGGAATCTGAGGTTTTAACTCTTTCCCCCGCGGAGTCAGTTTGAAATACTCAAAATTGTCCCAGCAGTCCAGAATCAGGAATTCCTCCTTTTTGGTACACCAGGGTTTGATTTTTTCGCTTTCCAGTAATCGGGTCCCCCTGCCAATCATTTGCCAGAACTTGGTGTACGAGTAAACCGGTTTGGCAAAAACGAGGTTGGTGATTTCCCTGATGTCAATCCCGGTGTCCAGCATGTCCACACTCAAAGCAACGCGGGGCAGGTCGTTGTGAGTGAATTGATGGAGTAGTCCACCTTTGCCGTAAACCCGGGGATCATCGCTGACAATTACCTTGGCCAATTCGCCTTTGTATTCCGGATAAAGGGAATCGAAGATTTCTTCCATGCGCCTTGCATGGGCCTTGGTAATGCAAAAGAAGATGGTTTTACCTGGCAAAACTCCGTTGCTGTCTTTGATCGACTCTTCCATGAATTCGCGTACGATCAAGGCATTCGTTCCCCGGTTGATGACTTTCTTTTCTATCTCAGTTCCTTCATAGTTGATCTCCTCAATCTCTTTTCCTTCCAGGATTAGGTTTTTCTGGTCTTCGAGGGCAATGGTTCTTTTGCTGATCCCTTCGTCCTGGAATTTCGTTTTGATTTTCATGACCTGGAAATTGCACAAGAAAGGCGGAATGTGATTCACTGCTTCGTCGTACGAATAAGCAAAGGTTGGAACGCCATCTTCTGTCTCAAACAACTCAAAAGTATTATGGTCGATAACATCGGTTGGCGTTGCCGTCAAACCGAGGGTCAGCGTATTAAAATAGGTGAGAACTTCCTGGTAAGTATTGTAGATGCTTCGGTGGCTTTCGTCTACCACAATCAGATCGAAAAAATGAGCCGAAAGGGAATTTTCCTGGTCACGAATAATGTTCAACATGGTCGGATAGGTTGAAACGTAAATCCGCCGATCGGTCGCGATTTCCTTTTCCCCTTGTTTGGGCCAGCGTGGTTCGTTGGGCAAATGTTCTTTGAATGCATCAAGCGCCTGATCACGCAAGGCAATCCGGTCGACCAAAAATAAAATTCGTTCGGCCCAGCCTGCCCGCATTAAAGCATCCACCAAGGCAATGCAGGTTCTGGTTTTACCTGTTCCGGTGGCCATTACCAACAAAAACATGCGTTTCCGTTTTTCAATGGCTTCCATCACGGCACGAATGGCGCGGATTTGATAATCACGGCCTGCGATTTTGGTATTGATTAGTTCACTGGCCAATGCTTTTCGTGCTTTGCGAATATAGGCGTAACGTTCAAGATCGTCTCTTGAAGGAAAACCGTAAACCTTCCTGGGTGGGTAGTTATCCAGGTCCCAGAAATAGATATCGTGCCCGTTGGTATAAAAGCAAAAAGGCAATCCTCCCGTGTGATTGTGATGAATGTGGTGGCAATATTGTTTCGCCTGTTCCCTTCCGATGGCTGCATCAACAGAGCTCTTTTTTGCCTCTACCACTGCCAGCGCTTTGCCATCCTTGCCCAATAAAACATAGTCGCTGTACTGGTGTCCGGCATAAGGAGTCGGGGCTTTTTCTGCCAGAATTTTATCAATAACAATGTCAAACTCCTCTATGACCTGGGTTCGGTCAGAAATATTCCAGCCGGCTTGTTTAAGTCGGAGGTCAATGATTTCCTTTCGAGTCAGTTTTTCGCTTTTCAATTCAAAAAGGCATTAAAATAACTTGAATTATTGAATGTGGCTTACTGTTTTGGAATAATAGAACTTATAAAACTAATCTTTTTAAACTTAAAACTGATTTCGGTATTAATTAATTACATCTCCACCTGCAGCCTTGAAGACACCAAAATTCGATAAGGCAGGGGTATTGTTGGCATCGCGGATGTTGATCCTGAGTTTACTGCCGGCGATCGGGGTGATTCTCAAAAGCCTTTTGTACCCGATGCTGGTGCCGCTGGCAATTGTCTGCCAGCCACCCGGACGAAGGAGCTGGATATCGAAAGAGCAGATTCTTTGTCCGAAGCGAACGGGTTCCTGCAGCAGAATACGATCAAATTTCTTGGTGCTGTCGATCGCCATTTCCAGGGAGGCCTGACGCTTGTCGGCTGCAGCTGCCCAGTAACTGTTTGCATCATTGTCGGTCAGGTTGCCTGGACTGAATTTGGCGTCTTTGGCGAACTGACTGTTGGCGGTCACTTTTGCGTTGGCGACCATATTTTCCTTGAATGTCTTATCCAGGATTTCCTTGAATTTCTTCAGTGAAGCCACATCTTTATCGGCAAAAAGGCCATCCCGGTTAGGAGGAAGGTTTAAAAGAAAAACTGCATTACGGCCAACAGAGCGATAGTAGAGATCCACCAATTGGGAAGGGGTTTTAACGGTTTCGTCGTCGGTGGTGTGGAAGAACCATCCCTTTCTGATGGAGACGTCACACTGGCCAATCACCCAGGAAGTGCCGAAGAAGTCGCCTGTGTTGAGGTAATCGGAATCGGCGTCACCTACCGCGACCTTGGTTCTGTCGAGCATGCTCCAGAGGGTTTCTCCGGCGATGCCGCGCTCGTTGCCGATCCAGTGGATATCCGGTCCGGCATCGGAGAAGATGGATGCTCCGGGTTGCAGTTTGTACACGATTTCGCGGATTTCCTCCCAGGGATAATAGCTCTTCTTGTCGATCTTTCGGGTCTCTTTTGCCCCGCCGTAGTAGCCGTCACCACCATTGGCGCCATCGAACCACACCTCGGTGATCTTGCCATAATTGGTGAGCAGTTCGCGGAGCTGATTCTTGTAATAGGTGAGATAGTCCTGCGTGCCATAACCTGCATGGTTGCGGTCCCAGGGCGAAAGGTACAATCCGGCCTTGATGCCATATTTGGCGCAGGCCTCGACGAATTCCTTCACGATGTCGCCTTTCCCGTTTTTATACGGACTGTTTTTGATAGAATGTTCGGTATAAGCGCTGGGCCACAGGCAGAAACCGTCGTGGTGTTTGGCCGTCAGGATCAGCTCTTTGAATCCGCCGTCTTTAGCCGCCTTGACCCACTGCTCGGTGTCCAGCTTCTTCGGATCGAACAATGTTGGAGACTCATCACCATAGCCCCACTCCTTGTCGGTGAAGGTATTCATGTTGAAATGGATGAATCCGACCACTTCCATGGACTGGTAATCGAGCTGTTTTTGGGACGGGACTACCTTGTTCGGGGTAATCTCTTTTTGCGCGTAGAGCGTGGAAACGAAGAATAGAAAAATCAGAAAAAGAGGTTTCATGGTAATTATTGAATTTCCAAGGTTACTTTATTGAGTGATTTATTGGCGGAACTGCCTCCATAGAGCAGCTCATACTTACCAGGAAGTACTTCAAATTTTTGCGTCTGATCATTGAAAGAGTTGAAAGTTTCGGGGGCCAGATCGAAGCTGACTTTCTGTGATTGACCTGCTTTTAACGATACTCTTTTAAAACCTTTCAGGGATATTATCGGGCCGGCCGGATCGTTTGAATTCCTTAAATACACTTGCACGACTTCTTCTCCGGAGCGTTTGCCGGTGTTCTGTACCTCAGTAGTCAGCACTACATGGTCTGTTTTACAAATAGTAGATTTTGCCAGTTTCGCCGGTTTGTAAGCAAAAGTTGTGTAGCTCAGTCCGAAGCCAAAAGGATACAAGGGTTCCTGTGTCATGTAGCGATAGGTGCGTCCCTTCATGGAATAGTCCTCAAAATCAGGAAGTTGATCGATGCTTTTGTAGAATGTGACGGGTAACCTGCCGGCTGGATTGTAATCGCCGAACAGGATGTCGGCCACTGCTGCACCTGCCGCCTGTCCACCGTACCAGGCATTCAGGATGGCATCCACATGGCCTTCTTCCCAGTTCAGGGCCAGGGCACTACCGGTGCAAACCACATAGACCACGGGTTTTCCGGTGGCTTTGAGGGCCTTCACCATCTCTTGTTGAATTTTCGGAATCTCAATGTTGGTGCGGTCTCCGCCTTTAAAACCTTCGACCGTTACCCGCATCTCTTCTCCTTCCAGTCTGGGTGAGATACCGCCGACGAAAATAATTACATCGGCATTCTTCACCTTCGAAACCGTCATGCCAATAGTGTCCATGCTGACCTCTCCAGTATGCTTGCATCCCTTTTCGTAGATGATTTGCGCATTGGGAAGTTTGTTCCTGATTCCCTGCAAGATGGTGGTTGTTTTAGATGGAAATCCATTGTAATTCGCCCAGAGCATCACGGAATCGTTGGCATTCGGACCCACTACCGCGATGGTTTTGATGTTTTTACTCAGCGGCAGCGTATTGTTTTTGTTCTTGAGCAGCACCATGCTTTCCCTGGCCATTTTCAGGGCTTTGTCTTTGTGGTCCTGACAATCGAGGACGCTGAAGGGAATCTTAGACCATTTAACCATTTCGTCCGGGTCGAACATTCCCAGCATGAATCTGCCTTTCATCAGCCTGCCGAGGGAAACATCCAGATCGCTCTCCTGCATCTTTCCTGTTCTGACCGCCTCGATCAGGCTCCTGTAGCTGCTTCCGCATTCGACATCTGTTCCGTTCAGTACCGCATCCGCGGAAGCGGTCGGGGCATCCGGGTGTGTGTCATGGCGTGGAGTCCTCGGGTCTTTCCGCCAGAAATCGTCAATGGCACCGCAGTCGGAAACGACAATTCCCTTGTAACCCCAGTCATTCCTCAGAATATTTACGAGTAGCTTATCGCTGCCACAGCAAGGTTTGTCCTCGAAACGGTTGTAGGCACACATGACCTGCTGGACATTGCCGACTTTTACAAGTGCCTCGAAGGCAGGCAGGTAAGTCTGCCAGAGGTCGCGTTCGCTGACCCTTGCGTTGAAACTGTGGCGGCTGGATTCCGGTCCACTGTGGACCGCAAAATGTTTGGCGCAGGCGAAACTCTTGAAATATTTTGGATCATTGCCCTGCAACCCCTTGACTGCAGCCACACCCATTGTTGCCGTCAGGAAGGGATCTTCTCCATAAGTCTCCATTCCTCTTCCCCAGCGTGGATCGCGGAAGATATTGATGTTGGGAGTCCAGAAAGAGAGTCCTTTGTAACGGTCGTAGATCTTGTCTTTCTGGTAGTTATGGTACTTTGCACGGGCTTCATCACTGATTACAGAGAAAGTTTCCAGCATGGCGGGTTCGTCAAAAGTGGCCGCCAGCGCGATGGCTTGAGGAAATACAGTCGCCAGGCCGGTCCTGGCAATGCCGTGCAGGGCTTCGTTCCACCAGTTGTAAGCTGGAATACCCAGGCGTTCGATGGCAGGGGTTCTGTCCATCATTTGCGCGACTTTTTCCTCCAGCGTCATCCTGGTAAGAAGGTCTGCCACTCTTTGATCGGTGGGTAAATTGGTGTTTCTAAAGGGTAATTGCAAGTTTTGCTGCTGACCGTAGAGCAGCGACAATGTCAGCACTGCGAAGGCAAGGAAGCAAAATAATTTTTTCATAATAAAGTTTTAAAATCTTATAAACAGCAGGAACAGTAGTCCGATGATGATCCGGTAGTATCCGAAATATTTGAAACCGTAGTTTTCGACCAGTTTGATGAATACTTTCACGGCGGCCCAGGCAGAGATGAAGGCGACCAGCAGCCCGATGCCTAATAAGATGTATTCGTTTGAACTAAAGTGAATTGGCGTCTTGATCAGGTCGTAGCCTGTTGCTGCGAACATGGTAGGAACTGCCAGCAGGAAGGAGAATTCCATCGCCTGTTTCTTATCCAGTCCGTTGAAGACTCCGCCGATGATCGTTGCGGCTGCCCTGGAGACACCGGGTATCATGGAGATGCATTGAATCAGTCCGATGAAGAAGGAATTTTTATAGGAGATCGATTCCAGGTCGAGGGTCTTGCTTTCTTTTGCGACGACTTTCTTGTCGATCAGAACCAAAACAATACCTCCGATCACCAGCGCGACACCCACCACATAAGGATTGAACAGGTACATTTTGATGGTTTTGTATGCCAGGAAACCGACAATCCCGGTAGGAATAAAGGCAACACCCAACTTAAGATAGATGGTAAAACTCTGTAAAAATCTTTGGGCATAGAGCAGCACGATGGCCATGATAGCTCCCAGCTGGATGGATATTTCGAAAGTCTTGACAAAGTCGCCGTCTATTTTGAGCAGGGTTTGGCCCATGATCATGTGTCCGGTTGAGGAGATCGGAAGGAATTCTGTTAGTCCTTCGATGATGGCCAGGATGATGCTGTCGAAAATACTCATTTGATTGCTGAATAAAATTATTTAGAACAAATATACAGTTCATTTTTAATCCGTGTATATCTGGCTACCTCAATTTACTTCCAACTGGTTCCTTTTCAATAAATGGCGGGTATTTCTTATCTTTGCACCCTGTTTACAGCTATGCGGTTTGTTTACAGCATACCATAAAGAATTTCAACGAATGAGCAATTTCAAAAGAACACTGATCACCTCTGCTTTGCCTTATGCTAACGGACCGGTACACATCGGTCACCTGGCCGGAGTGTATGTCCCAGCCGATATTTTTGCCCGTTACCTCCGGATGAAAGGGGAGGAGGTCCTGTTTATAGGCGGATCCGATGAACATGGTGTTCCCATTACCTTGAAAGCCAAAAAGGAAGGGACTACTCCGCAGGCCATCGTGGATAAATACCACGGAATGATCAAGGATTCGTTCGAAAAATTCGGCATCTCGTTCGATGTCTATTCCCGCACCAGCGCTAAGATTCACCATGAAACTGCATCTGAGATCTTCAGGACGCTGTATGATAAAGGCGAGTTCATTGAGCAGGTTTCCGAACAGTTTTTCGATGCGGAAGCTAACCAATTTCTGGCCGACCGGTACATTACCGGAACCTGTCCGAAGTGCGGCTTCGAAAAGGCTTACGGCGACCAGTGCGAAAGCTGCGGCACCTCTCTCAACGCTACCGATCTGATCAATCCCAAGTCGATGCTCAGCGGAAACGTACCCGTGATGAAGGAGACGAAACACTGGTATCTGCCGTTAGACAAATACGAGCCCTGGCTTCGTGAGTGGATTCTTGAAGGCCATAAAGAGTGGAAACCCAATGTTTACGGACAGTGCAAGTCGTGGATCGACGGCGGACTCCATCCACGGGCGGTCACGCGCGACCTCGATTGGGGCATTCCAGTACCCGTGGAAGGCGCCGAAGGTAAGGTGCTCTATGTCTGGTTCGATGCGCCGATCGGCTATATCTCGGCTACGAAAGAGCTGACGGCCGACTGGAAAAAATACTGGAAGGATCCGGAGACGAGGTTGCTGCATTTCATTGGAAAGGACAATATTGTCTTCCATTGCATCATTTTCCCGGTCATTCTGAAGGCCGAGGGTTCTTATATATTGCCCGACAATGTGCCTGCCAATGAGTTTCTTAACCTCGAAGGGGATAAGATCTCGACTTCGCGCAACTGGGCCGTGTGGCTGCATGAGTACCTCGAAGAGTTTCCTGGTAAGGAGGACGTGCTGAAATATACCCTCACGGCCAATGCGCCAGAGACCAAGGACAACGACTTCACCTGGAAGGATTTTCAATCCCGGAATAACAGTGAGCTGGTGGCTATTCTGGGCAATTTTGTGAACCGTGTGGTCGTGCTGACCAACAAATATTACGATGGTTTCGTCCCCGTACCCGGAAAGTTGGAACCTCAGGACGAGGAGGCACTGGCGACACTCTTGCAGCTTCGCGGGGAGGTTGAGAAGGCGCTTGACACTTTCCATTTCCGTGAGGCACTGAGGCTTGCGATGGAGATGGCACGACTGGGTAACAAGTACCTGGCCGATATGGAACCCTGGATTGTTTACAAAACCAATCCGGAGCGGGTGAAGACAATTATGAATGTCTGTCTGCAGATTACAGCCAACCTGACCATCGTTTTTGAGCCCTTCCTGCCGTTTACGATGAACAAACTTCGTAACTTTCTGAATCTGGAGAAATTACCGTGGAGTGAACTGGGTCGGACCGATCTGCTCAAAGCCGGGGCTCGGGTAAACACTCCGGAACTGCTTTTTGAGAAGATCGAAGACGACGCGATTCAGCGCCAGGTAGACAAACTAATGGCCACTAAAATTGCCAATGCTTCGGCCGAGGTGGTGATCGCCCCCGCCAAGCCTCACATCGAATACGATGATTTCGCGAAGATGGATATCCGCACCGGTACCATCGTCGCCGCTGAAAAGGTAGCCAAGACGAAGAAATTGCTGAAACTCACCATCGATACCGGCATCGACCAGCGGACGGTGGTTTCCGGTATCGCCGAGCAGTACGAACCGGATCAGATTATCGGTCAGCGAGTGACCATTCTCGCGAATCTCGCACCTAAAAACCTGAAAGGCATCGAGTCGCAAGGCATGATCCTGATGGCCGAAAATCCGGAAGGAAAGCTGGTGTTTGTCGTCCCTGCAGAGGATATCACCAATGGGGCCGAAATCAGATAAACAGAATGTCGATTGCGGTCGAATTTTCCAACGGACGCCCGCCTCGATGTTTTGCAAGGCACACCAGTCCAGTAGTTCGGGAATAGTAAAAGCTTGCTTCCCAGTTGTTGGATTTGGCAGCAGCAAGTCGTTGAAAGAAAAGGCGTTCAGCGTAATTTTTACATGTGTCTGCGGTTTTTCTTTTACCGCATTTTGCGAAAATGCACTTAGACTTACCAGGAAAGTCAGGGCGAAGATTGTGATTTTCATATTTTGTTCATCAGAAATTCCCATTGCTGACGAAAGCAATCTTCTTACTGTCAGGCGACCAGCTCGGCACATTGATGGTTCCCTGTCCACCATAGAGATATGCGATTGTCCTGATCTCCCCACCATTAACGGGCATAATCCGCAGATACACCCGTTTGTAAAATGGATGTTGGTTCGCCGGGACCTCCTTCGAAAAAGTGATGAATACCAGCCATTTATTGTCGGGCGAAACATGCGGAAACCAGTTGTTCATTCCATCGAAAGTCAGCTGCGTCTGGTTTTTTCCATCGGGATCCATCCGCCACACCTGCATGTTGCCCGTACGTGTGGAGCAGAAGTAGATGTATTTGCCATCCGGCGAAAATTCGCAACCATCATCCAACCCTTTTGCCTCCGTGAGCCGTATCTCCTTGCCGCCATCCTTTGAAATCTTGTAGATGTCGAAGTCGCCGTTGCGTTCACCGGTGAAGACGAGGAATTGGCTATCCGGCGACCAGCCATGAAAATACGAAGGACTGTTTGTGGTGATTTTTTTCGGTATTCCGCCAGTTACCGGAACAGTATAAACAACTGACTGTCCCTTATTTTCATCGGCTGAACTGCTGAGGCCCATTTGTTTGCCATCAAAAGTCAGGACATGGTCGTTGTTGTTTTTGTTGACAAAATCGGTATTCAGAACGGTAGATTCCCTGGTGTTGAGATCGAAATTATACAGTTTACCGGAGGTGTTGTAGATGAGCGTTTTCCCATCCGGGGTCCAGTTGGGTGCCTGCCACGATCCGGCCGCACTTGCCAATACCTGCCGCTGCCCAGTGGTAATATCCATCACCTCCAGCAGACTTCCCAGGTAGGATTTATACTGGACCATATCGTCGGGCACCGTATTGAAGACGCGGGAGTTCCTGAATTCGACCGCTTCAGAAAATTTATTGTTATGTGAACAGACGAATAATCCGGCGAGCAGGTCGGCACCAAGATCCAAATTCTCAATTTTCTCAGACTGGTAAACCTCCCCGAAATGCGCCACCGACATGGTGTAAGTATTGCCCTTCTTCTCCAACTGAAGCACATCGGGGCCCTTAATTGTAAATTTGATTTCCTTCATGGTATCACCCGGAGCAACCCTGTATTGCAGCGAGGTTAATCCGTCACCATGCACGGTACAAGCCACCACCGGTGAATTGGAAGCCGTTGATTTCCTGATCATCAGTCCGGATTTCCTGTGAAGTTCATGACCTTCGCCGATGAACCGTACCCGCGTCTGGAGGATAAAGTCGCCATTCATTTTCCTGGTAAGAAAGGAAAAACTATCCATGCCAAACCAGATGTTGGAACCCGAGCCGGAAAGATAATAGACCTGCGAGGGTTCGCCAAAGTTTGCCGTACCCGGAATCTCAGGGGCACCAATATCGCAGAAATTATCAAAAGAGCCGATTTTAGCGCCCGACATTTGGGCGTTTAGGTTCACAGAGATAAGGACTGTGAGAAAGAGAAGAGAAACAATTTTTTTCATGCAGCTCAGGTATTATGATCAGCAGGTAAAATAGTAAAAATTCCTGATACTTCCCAAAGAGAGGTACAGTCATCGAACTGCCAGAACTTAACCGATGGTCCGTTTTGAAATTTCCGGATCGATCTCTTTCTCCCATTTGGCGACCACTACGGTAGCTACCGAATTGCCGATCAGGTTGGTGATGGCACGGGCCTCACTCATGAATCGGTCGATGCCAAGTATCAGTGCTAGAGCTGCTACCGGGACTGTGCCGACGATGGGCAGGACAGCTGCCAGTGTGATGAAGCCGCTGCCAGTCACCCCTGCGGCTCCCTTCGAGGTGATCAGGAGAACCAGCAAGAGCGTGATCTGGTGATAGATATCGAGCGGTGTGCCTGTGGCTTGGGCAAGAAATACCGCCGCCATGGTCAGATAGATGGAGGTACCGTCCAGGTTAAAGGAGTAGCCCGTCGGGATAACCAGTCCAACTACCGAACGGGAACAACCAATCTTCTCCATTTTCTCCATCAGTCCGGGCAGGGCTGCCTCGGAGGAGGAGGTTCCCAAAACGATCAGGATCTCTTCTTTGATCACTCCCAGTAACCGCCACAAACTGAATCCTGTAAATTTCATCACTAATCCCAAGACAATAAATACAAACAAGAGACAGGTAGTGTAAAACGAAATCATCAGCTGACCCAATGAGGCCAGTGAACCCAGACCGTATTTCCCTATTGTAAAACTCATGGCGCCGAAGGCTCCCAAAGGTGCGACCCTCATGATAATTTTGATGATCCCGAAGAGACCGGCTTCCAGGGATTTAATGCCTTTCATAATCGGAGCAGCCTTTTCTCCGATTTTAGATAATGCAAATCCTAACAGCACGGAAAAGAGCAGAACCTGCAAAATATTGCCTTCCGCCAGGGCGCTGATGATGTTTTCAGGGATAATGTTCATGAAAAAATCAACCACACCGTGCCCGCCTTTGGCCGTTGTAACATATTTTGCCACAGCTGATTGGTCTAACGTCAGCGGATCCACATGCATTCCGGCCCCCGGTTGAAACAAGTTCACAATAATTAAACCAATGATTAGCGCAAAGGTGGAAATGACTTCAAAATATAATATTGCCTTAATTCCTACCCTGCCGACCTTCTTCGTATCCTGCATCCCGGCAATCCCGGTTACGATGGTGCAAAAAATAATAGGAGCGATCATCATCTTCACCAGCCTGATAAATCCGTCGCCAAGCGGTTTCATCGATTCGGCAAAGGCTGGCTGGTAAACACCCAGAATTATCCCTATAATAATGGCGACAATGACCTGAAAGTAAAGTCCTTTGTAAATTTTTTTCATAAAGTTTGATCAGTTCCCAAGCGTCGCGTACAACTCCACCATGGCCGCCTGATCCAGCAACCATCTGCGTGGTGTCGCCTTGTCTTCACCGCTCCAGTTTTTTACGAAGAGCCCTTTTTCATCTCTGACATGGTCCCAGACATAATCCAGGTTATCCCTGAAAATCTTTAAGTATTCATCGTTTTTGTCGAGTGCATTCAATTCCTTATAACCCCTTACCAGGATGGCATTGAACCAGTTACCTCTGTTCTTAAACAACCTGATCTTCTTCCCTTCAGGGGTAAAAAAATCCTCGCTAAAATATTGGATAGCCGATTTTGCGATCTTCCGGGCATCCGTGAGATAAATTTCCTTACCGGTGATCTTGTACAGCAGCGCCGCGGCCTGCAGCATCTGACCACTGTTGTATGTATACTTTGCCTTGCTGATCTTACCGCTCAGGCTGATGTTGTCGAAGTATAAATTATCAGTGGTATCCTGTAGTGTTGTCTTGGTCCACCGGTAGATTTTTTCTCCCCAGTCGAAGTAGCTCTTGTCTTTGGTCGTTTCGAAAAGCTGCAGTGCCAGCACCGCTGAAGGGGCATTGGAACAGGTGTTTTTTGAACCCTTCTTCTGTTCGCACCAGAAAATTCCGCCGCCTTGCTCTTCCGTCCATCCACTGATGATGAACTGCCAGGTCTCAATGGATTTGTCGAGATAATCCCGGTTTCCTGTCAGGTGATAAGACTCCAGAAAATCGATGCCCAGCCAGACGTTATCGTCATAATAACGGTCTGCATGACCTGTTGCGGTGATATAAGACTGGTAGCAGAACGGTGCGCGGGTGTTATCGAAATACTTACCGATACCCGGAATGATCGTGTCGTTGATGAAAATGGCGTATTTCTTATCCTTGGTGATCTTTAACAGCGCGTTTACACCCGAAAATACACCAGAGGTAGGCCAGAGATAGGCCACTTTTCTGCGCACGGAGGTATCCTGGTTTACCAGATAAGTCACTTCGGCTTTTGCATCATTCGGGTAATTTTCGTTGAACAGGCCTGCCTGTCCCGACTGGTAAAAATGCTTGATCTTGCCCAGTGTTTCCTCAGCCCTACTCAGATATCCGGAATTTTGGGTGTTGCCCGTAACCGTACAGAGGCAGAAAATTGCAATTGGGATCAGCCTTAAGGCGTTCTTCATATTAGTCAAAATTGAGACAGCAAGGCAGTCCCTGCAAAAAGGGACTGCCTTGCTGTCAATGATATTATTTTACAATAATATCCACCTGTTTGAGGTAATCATTTCCATGCCACCTGCCATCTGTAAGGAACATGAGATACCGGCCTTTCAGGGCTTCTTCGAATTGAAGAGAAGAACCCTGCGCTCCCATTCCACCTCTGCCTCCGGCGCCATAGACGCCCAAATATTTCCAGCCGCTGGCCTTTGGATCTCCTGTCGTTCCGGAAGGATTTTCAGCTACCCAGAGACTGAATATTTGTCCGCCGCGGCTCCTGTACTGATCGAAGTAGAGGTTGATTTTATCCACAGAAACAGATTTCTGCAGATCGATCACATAGCGGCCTTCTCCGTTATCGAACCAGATAGTGTCGCGCAGTTTCCCGGATTGGGAATCAAGAATATAGGAAAGATCCATTTTGACATTCTGGAATTCCTTTCCTGCAGCGGATTTGCCGGTAGCATAATAAGTGGCGGTGACTTTATTACCGGATTTCAAATCCGCAAAATCGGTTGTAGAGGGTAGGGTTTTTGTGACCACAGTGTCCATCCCGAGACTCCTCAGATACGACCGGAATCTGGGATTATTCAGGGTCCGCCGGTCAGGATCACTGGTAAAAAGTGGTTTCTGAGAGAATTTTACCGGTTTAAGATCAGGTGTGATGTACTCCTTTGTCCTCAAAACGGCGGGTTTCGCATCCTTGAAATCATCATACAACGGTTGCAGTGGCAGCACATCTTCGTTGGCATTTTTAGCTACCGTGACGGCAAAAATCCTGATCTTGCCATTGTTTGGCAGGGTGATCGTCTTTGCTCCCTTCGGCAGGTTGAACTCATATTTATACAGGTAGCTGTACTGGTAGGCATCATTGGCTTTGGGCGAGTGACGGTGCGAAGCATACCACGCGATGTTATCGCGTTTGCTGTATGGATTCGCAATCTCCGCGACCTTCAAATCATTGAAGTAGAGTTTGCGGCTGTAATGCTGTCCAATCCAGCCGGTCCACTCCTGCACATTGAAAGGCACTGTCTGGCTGCCGATTTTCAGGTTGTCTTTAGTATCCTGTGTTGCGGCCGCGAGAATATACACTTTGTTGAAATCCCCGGAAGGGAGGGTAATCTTCTGTCCCTTTGCCCCAACGACATTGTTCTGACCATCAGCGCTATTACCCATTTTGAAGGTAATATCCTCACTCACAATCATAGCCGGCACTAATTCAGCAGGAAACGTCTGTCCGTCGATCATATTTCCATCCGTCCTGTTGTTATCAGAACTGATTACGTCTTCATTATAAGGCAGTTCCACAGACTGCTGAGTGGTTTTTGTCAGTGCTGTGGTGGACTGCTCCAGCTTCACGGCGAAGCTCCTGATCAGGAATTTGGTCATGTCGAAGTTCAGCTTACCCTGACTAAAATCTGCCGTCCCGATCTTCATCTCTTGTCCGTTTACCTCATAAGCATCGACCACCTTACCAGGAAAGCTTACCGAAATTCCTTTGGCTGCTTTGCCGAAAAGTTCGTTGAAACGCACAATGAAATACCCGCTCTCTTCGGCCTTTTTGAAGGCCATCACATCGACTTTGTTCGTATTGATTTTAAGCAGTGAGAGCTCTTTACCGATGGCTCCGTCGTGTTTGGAGGTTTCGAAAGCAAGTAAAGGAGCGTTCAAAAAGCTTCCCTGCCAGGGGGTACCGGCATAGACCCAGTCGCCTGAGTGGGCATAGATTGCGTATTTCACATCGTGAATACCCCAGTCCTGTGTTCCTTGGTAAACATAAGAATTTGCCTTGGGTGTGTACATTAAAGTGAGTCTCAAAGTATTGTTATCCGGCTTGTCCGAACCATATTTACAATCCTCCAGGATGGAGACACCATAATTGTTCGGTCTGTCGGTCAGGTCGATCCACATCCTTCCGGGTACTTCAAACTTCACCTCGTTGTTGTTAGTACGCTGAATGGCGGCTGTGTTGAGGCCATAGGTGGCGTATTCGTTAGAGACAGTGGTCGGGAAGGCCGCCTTTAAGCTTACCTCCTTCGATTGCCAGTCAATTTTGTTGGTGACTTCAATCCGTTTACCACCTTCGCCGGCCGACAGGCTGATGAGCTGGGTAATCTGAGAATTCTGTCCTTTTTTGGTTACCTCCAGAGCCACGCGGACGGGTCCCTGTTCAGCAATTTTTACCGTCACCTCTTTGTTCATAAAGTCGAAAGGCGGATTCTTGCGGTCGTTCCAGTCCATGTTCCAGGATGGCCACTGAGAGGGGCGTTCCTGTTGGAATTGCAGCGAAGCCGGTTTTGCAAGGACTTCTTTCTGTGCTTTTTTGTCGAAAATGCTGGAGATATCTCCGTTGGCATCGATTTTAACGATGAAATAGCTGTTCTCCAGCGTCTGGTCTTTCACCGAAAGGGTAGACGCAAGAGGGGATTCGGTCGTTTCGCGAACATCGTAGACCGCCAATCCGACTGATGGTAACTGCGCCTGGAAGATGATCTTCAGCGTATTAGAATTCTTTGAAATGATCTGGGAAGGAGCAACATTGCCATTCCTATCGAAAACCTTCACGTTTACCGGCATTTTGGCGTAGCTGAGCTCGGCTGTTACGACATCCTCACGACTGATGGCAACAGGGTTATAGACGACAACGGCTTTCCCGGTTACCTGGGTATTCAGACCATGCGCGATGGCGCTGACCGAATTTTTAATTACTTCCGAGAAACCGTTCATGGCAATAAACTCGTCATTCCAGGCATAATTATAGGCCAAAACGGTACTCGTACCCGGAAGGATGTCGTGGAACTGACTGCCCAGCACCAGATCCCAGGAATTGTTCAGTTTTGTCATCGGATAAGTGGCGCTGCCAAGCCAGTCCGCGGCAGAAGCAAGCTGCTCGGCCGACTTAGCCAGTTGTTCATTCTTGCGATTGGCCCGTTTCATAAATGACTGGGAGGTCATCGAACCGGCGCTGTGCTCGGTAAGTAGGAGGTCGCCAGAATAGGTAGGAAGCTTCTCACGGATTTCCGGTGTCATATCTTTGAAAATCTGATCTGAAGAGGTCAGAACGACCTTGAAATTGCTGTCGCTATGCTTGAGGCTGTTGACTGCGTTAACTACATCTTTTTCTCTTGGAGAACCACCAATATCACCGGTTCCATAGTAACGGAAATCGACGTTGACGCCGAATTTACTGATATTGCCCAGCATACGGGCGGTCCAAGCTTTGTCTATATCCAGTCGCTCCTCGACACCTCCTGAATAGCTCGTGGCATTTAGCGCGGCCAGCAAACCCTTGCCGTCCGGGCCTTCCCAGATACCTACATTAAATGGGACCCCATTGGTCGAGCGCCAGGTGAGCTTTTGTGTGGAGAATCCCAGTAATCCGGCGTGACTCCAGACAGATGGCAGCGTAGAGACGAATCCGAAACAGTCGGGGAGCATATAGTCATAGCTTTCCTTGTTGAACTCTCTTTTAAAATAGAGATTTCCATAGAGCACCTGGCGCAGGACGGATTCTGAAGAGGAAATATTGACCTCTCCTTCATCGACCGAAGAGCCTGAAATATACCAGCGACCCTGATGTATATAATCCTTCACTTTTTTATAGGATTCCGGATAGTACTCCTTCATCATGTTGTACCGGCGGGAACCGGTGAAGTTGAATACATAATCAGGATATTTTTCCAGGAGTTTGAAATTATCCAGCATCGTATTCCTGATGTATTCATTGATCGTTGTCGGATATTCCCAGTTCCACTCGGTGTCGAGATGGGCATAACCAATGGTATACAACACATTGTCTTTTGAAAGGTCGTATTTTTCCCTTTTATCTATCTGCTGGGAGAAGCTGAGCCCGGGCAATAGTATGCCTCCGAGCAGGAGAAGCAAAGCAAATTTTTTCATATTATAAATTTAAAATTAGCGCTTACAATATATTAATGATTTTCGTCACCAAAAATTTTTCCGGAGATAAATCGTACCGGATACCATGCGGCCAAAAATCCGATGGCGGAAACTGAGATTATGATCAAAATAATGTCTGTGGCCACAATCTTCATCGGATAGGCGTCAATGATAAAAGAGGAACTTGCGCCGGCGAGCTTGACCAGTCCGAAACTGATTTGCGCCTGGCAGAGTGCGAGTCCTGCCACCGTACCCAGGATGGCCCCAATAAATGAGATCAGCCATCCCTCGAAAAGGAAGATATTCCGGATGGTATTCCTGTCGGCACCCATGCTTTGCAGGATAGCTATGTCTTCTTTCTTGTCGAGAATTAGCATGGTGAGTGAACCTACGATGTTAAAGGAAGCGATGACCAGTATTAGTATGAGAATCAGATAGGTGGCGTATTTTTCGCTCTTCATGGTCTTGTAAAGATAGTCGTGCTGCTGGTAGCGGTTTTTTATTTCAAATCCGTTGCCGAGAAGGGATGTTAGGGCAGTTTTGACCTCTTTTTCAGATGTGCCTTCCTTCAGCTTCAGCTCCACGGCACTTACTTTATCGGGCATCTCGAAAATCTCACGGGCAAAGCTGATCGGCACGATCACATATTTAGTGTCGAGCTCCTGCTGGATGGAGAATATCCCGGAAGGGTAGATCAGTTTCTGGTTGAAATTCCCGGTAGGTAAAAGCGCGGATTCCCTGCCTTTCCGAGGGACAAAGACGCTGATAGGTTCCGCCTGACTGACACCCACTCCCAGATCATAAGAGATGCCTTCGCCCAAAACGGCATAGTTGTTGGTCGCATCCTGTAACTTGAATCCACCTTCGACGATCATCGAATCGATGCCCGAAAACTGGAGATACTCCTTGCTGACGCCTTTGAGGGTGGCAAAAACGGATCGTTCGTTGTAGAGTAAAAGAGCGTTATCTTCAACTATTTCGGCATAATATGCGATTCCGGGCATCCGTTTTAGTGCTTCGAACGAAGCGCCGGCTGTGGAAAAGCTCTTCCCTTCCTTAACCGTGATTCTGAGCTCGGCATCGAAAGTGGAGAACAAGGATTTGATCAGTGAATCGAATCCGTTGAAACCCGACAGGCCGATGATCAGCCCCATGGTTCCGACTACCAGTCCGACGACCGAAATAGCCGATATCAGGTTGATCAGGCTGGTTTTCTTCCTGGAAAATAGATATCGTCTGGCTATGTAAAAGGAGAAGTTCAAAGGGAAAGCTAATGTTTAATGAGATTAAATATTAAATACCTGTTTATTTCTTTCCGCTTTTTCTTTGTCTTAAAATGAAAAGACCCGTTAAAAAGCCCGCAATAAGACCGGTAAATCCCGAATGCTCCGAAAATCCGGTAGGGGAAATCAGAGCCCAAAGTCCTAAAAGTAAACATCCTGCAAAGAAAATATACAATGAATATTTATGCAGAAAGAAGGAAATGTGCATTAAAATTTCAGTAAGTTTAAACATAATTAAAATTCTGTATTAGCCTGATATTAAATTGATTAACTAGTATGTCATTTCGTTTCAAACAATAAGGAGCTTCTATTTTACTGCTTTCACCAGCAATCCTGTACCGCATTTATTGGTTCGGTTCACATCAACCCAATTTAAGAGGGCACAGAACGGAAACAGCAGCAGGTAGTAAAAAGGAAGCAGGACATAAAATATCTTTGAAAAACCAAGCAGCTGGATGGGATATTTCATCGACAACTTCCAGGCTACTGATCCATATGCCCCATAGGTATAGGAGATCTCAACTTTCGAAAATCTTGCTTTTATAAGTTTGGCTGTGAGCTCCTCTTTGTTGTACCCATCCCTGACATGCTCCCCGATAAAACCGTGAATCCCTTCCTCTTCGTGGTGATCGGTATCCGATCCGCCCTGGTCGGAAGGAGTCGAGATCATCAGAACTCCACCCGGTTTCAACGAGGCGCCGAAATTTTTAAATACCTGTTCGTCCTCCAGAATGTGCTCCATGACATCCACCGAAAGGATCAGGTCGTAGGTGTTAACTGCCTTATATTGTGTGAGATCAGCTACCGCGAAGGTCACACGGTCACCTTGCCCTATCTTATGGAAGAAATCGTTGCAGTCGTCTATCTGCTCCTGTTTGACATCCACTCCAAGAATCCGGGCCTCCGGGAAGAGCCTCGAGAGCCGGTAGCAATACTGTCCAAAACCCGATCCGGCATCCAGGATGTTCAGTTTCCTTCGCGGGGAAGTTTTCTTTAGCTCCACAAGCGCCTTTTTAACATGCCACGACCTCAGCAAAAGGAGATCCAGCAAGCGGTAGAAAAATTTTCGCAGAAAAGGGGAGTGGTTAAAAAGATTTCCCAGCTGGCGTTTGATCGGATCGTAATGCATCGTCAGGAATATTGGAAGCTTACTTCAGCAGATGATCAATCTTATCGATATAGTCGAGGCTATCGTCGACAAAGAACTCCAGCTCCGGAACATGCCTCAGCTGAAAGCGCACCGCCTGTCCCAGCTCACCACGGAGGTGGCTTTTATGCAATTTGATGTCGGCCAGCACGGCTGCTGAACCTTCCGATGGGAAAATACTCAAATAGCATCTGGCCAGCGACATATCCCTGGTAACCCGGACTGCTGTAACGGAAACCATTTTACCTTTAGCCAGCGTGTGTGCCTCACGGCGGAACAACTCACTCAGTTCTTTCTGGATGAGCCTGCCGATTTTGTTTTGTCTGGTAGTATATTGTTCCATGGTGATTCACTTTATTTTAGACAAAAATAGACAAAATGCATGGGTTCAAGAATAAAATTCTAATTTTGGTAAAAACAAAATATATTAGGATGAAGGAAAATATTTTTAAACTCTCAACAGCCCAGCTGAAAGAGATTGCAATTGATCTACAGAAAAAAGTGGAAAACGGATTGAATAACCCCAACACTGAGGTTCAATGTATTCCCACTTATATTAAACCCAAAACCCTTGGCGTGGAAGGCCAGGCAACGGTCCTCGACCTGGGCGGAACGAATTACCGTGCAGCAGTTGTCAGTTTTGAGGGTGGCAAGACAGAGATCTATCCACCGGATGGCTGGAGCAAGGACCTCAACGTCATGAAAACAAAGGGTTTTACTGCAGCAAAATTATTCGCTGAGCAGGCTTCTTTCCTCAAAGACCTGAAGATGCCGGCCAAATCCCCAATAGGATATTGTTTCTCCTATCCAGCAGAATGTCTTCCGGATGGCGATGCCAAACTGCTTCGCTGGACCAAAGGCGTCGACATTCCTGAGATGATCGATCAGCCGATAGGCAAACCGCTGAAAGAGTTTCTGAACAAGAGCGGGGAACCCGAATTTACTACCGTGAAAGTTATTAATGATACGGTCGCCAGTCTCTTTGCGGGATTGTCGGACAGCTCTTTCGACGGGTACATTGGATTAATCGTCGGTACCGGTACCAACATGGCTACCTTCATCCATTCCGACCAGATCGGCAAGTTGGATAAAAAGCTGAACTGGCAGGGACTGACCCCCATCAACCTGGAGTCGGGCAACTATCGGCCCCTTCACCTGACTGCCATCGACGAGCAGGTCGACGTAGCGTCAGGAACTGCAGGTGCACAGCGATTCGAAAAAGCCGTATCCGGAATGTACCTCGGGAAAATCTTCACTACACTATTCCCCAATGACGGATTTGATGAGAAATTTGATGCCAAATCCCTGACGGATATGATCAATAAACCCGATAATCAAACGAAGAAGCACGTAAAGGCTGCCCGCAGGATTTACAAACGCTCTGCTAAGCTGGTTGCTGCTTCCCTGGCCGGACTGGTGCTGGTGATGGTTGCTCATGATCCATCGATGAAGAAGATTTGCCTTACGGCGGAAGGTAGTCTTTTCTGGAGCAAAGTAAAGAACTGCAGAGAATATAATAAGCTGGTTTCCAAATACCTGAAAGTTCTTTTGGAAGAATTAGGTCTCAAGGATGTGAAGGTAAAAGTGAAAGAGATTCACAATGCCAACCTGATAGGCTCGGCAGTTGCCGCATTATCCTAATTGAAGTGAGCTAATTGGTAGAATTTCTACAGCAATATGGCCTCTGGGGCCTCTTTTTCGCCGGTTTTCTCTCGGGGTCGATCCTGCCTTTCAATTCGGAGGCAGTGATGTCGGTGCTGCTGGTGGCCGGTGTTAACAGCCTGTCTTGCATCGTAGTGGCTACGGCCGGAAATACCCTGGGAGGTATCTCGATATTTTACCTGGGTTACCTGGGTCGGATCGAATGGATCGAGAAATACGGGAAGATAAAGATGGAGAAGATTCATGCCATACTGCCAAAATTGCAGAGATTTGGTCCGCTGACGGCTTTGCTTTCCTTCGTACCGATTATAGGCGATGTGCTGGTTCTGGGATTGGGTTTCTTCCGAATTTCGCCAAAACTTACCATGCTGTTCATGTTTATCGGCAAGCTGGCGCGTTACTGGCTGCTGGCAGAAGCCTTCCGGTTGATTATGTAGCGGTCCCTGAGCCTGTCGAAGGGGGAAGATGGGAACCCTTGCTCCGACGGATTTGCAATCCGTTGACAAAAGATTCCCAGCGGATTGCAAATCCGCTGGAGCAAGAGAATCGGTCCCTGAGCTTGCCGAAGGGTCAAATAGCAACAATTAATTCATCCAAATGAGGGTAGTCATTCAAAGGGTTTCCAGGGCGGCAGTTACCGTAAACGACGAGTTAGTCTCCTCCATCGGATTAGGTTTGCTGATATTGGCCGGTTTTGAGGGTTCAGATACTTTTGAAGATCTCGACTGGATGAGTGCCAAAATTACCAGTCTGAGGATATTTGACGACGACCAGGGTGTCATGAACCTGTCGGTGAAAGATACCGGAGGGGACATCCTGCTTATTAGCCAGTTTACCCTGCACGCGGCGACCAAAAAAGGCAACCGTCCCTCTTATATCCGTGCTGCACCGCCCGAAATCGCCATTCCGCTTTATGAAAGCTTTATCCAAAAGGTTTCTGCTCATTTGGGCAAAGAGATAGGTACCGGTATCTTTGGGGCGATGATGCAGGTAGAGCTGGTTAATGATGGACCCGTTACCATCATTATTGACTCCAAGAACAGAGAATTTTAATTTTTAATAACAATATTATGAGCGACTTAAATGCCAATCAAGACAGGACTTTCCCATCCGGTGAAGTCTCCAACGGACTCGCTGCCATCAAGGCAAGATTTGAAGGATTTCACACCAGGAAAGAGCTGAAGCTGGCCTTTTCCTGCATCGATTTGACGACCCTTGGTGCGGACGACACACAGGAAAAGGGCCGGGCAATGGCCGAAAAAGTATCTCTTTTCCCGCGTCATTTTAGTGAACTACCCAATGTGGCAGCTATTTGTGTCTACCCAACCTTGGTGAAGACTGTCAGGATCAACCTGATAGATCCCAAGGTGGCCATCGCAGCTGTTTCTGGCGGATTTCCATCCTCCATGACTTTCGTAGAGGTCAAAAAACTCGAAACCGCCATGGCTGTTGCTGCCGGAGCCAATGAGATTGATATCGTCATCTCGGTGGGAACTTTTCTTGAGGGGAATTTCGCTGTCGTATCAGATGAGATTTCCAGCATCAAAAAAAGTTGCGGAAATGCTCATTTGAAGGTGATCCTGGAAACAGGCGCACTTAAAACTCCTGAACATATCTGGAAGGCTTCGATGATTGCCATGCATGCAGGAGCAGATTTTATCAAGACATCTACTGGAAAGATTGATCCCGCTGCGACGCCCGAAGCAGCTTGGGTGATGTGCAGCGCCATCAGGGAATTCTACCAAAAAACCGGGAAAAAAGTTGGATTCAAGGCCGCCGGAGGAATCGTCGAAAGTGCAGATGCGCTCTATTACCTCGACATTATAAGGGAAATCCTGGGAGAGGAGTGGCTCAATCCCGGGCTGTTCAGAATCGGTGCCAGTCGGTTGGCCAACAATTTGTTAACCAGCATAACGGAAGAAAAAATTTCGTATTTTTAAGTCTGCAAAGCGCAGCCGGTCCCTGAGCGCAGTCGAAGGGTGTTGTAATCCCTCGTTGCAAACGAGGGATTGCAAACGAGGGATAGCAGTGAACCGGTCCCTGAGCCTGTCGAAGGGCTAAAGCGCGAAGCGCAAACATTTCAAACTTATTCTTTATGGAAACAACTGAAGATCCGATCTGTTGCCCGAAATTCGATCCCGCCCCCTGGGACGACAAGAATTTCGAGTGGAACGACAAGATATTTGTCAAGGGTTCCGTTTTTACAATTTTCTACATGCCGCTCAATTTTGGCGGAACGATGATGAAGATGGATAAAAAGATCCGGGAGGCCGGTGCCGACTGGTCCGAGAATATCTGTCTATCCGATCACACCTCTTCCTGGAATATGGACCTCTTTATCTCGGTAGACAAGCGTGTCAGTACGCTTGAGAACAAGATCATGACCGGCAAGTTCTACAGTAAGGTCTATGAGGGCCCCTTCAAAGATACCGGAAAATGGTTAAAAGAATTCAATCAGATTCTGGTTGCAAAAGGATACAAGGGTGCGAAGGTTTATGCCTGGTACACCACCTGTCCCAAATGTGCCAAAAAATACGGCAAGAATTATGTAGTTATGATCGCGAAGGTCGGGTGAAAAATAGCTCAAGTACAACGCTCTTCCTCAGTACCTACTTGATATACCGTAACAATCGAAAAATTGAACCTTGCTAGTGCAATTAATGATTTAGCAATCGCGTTGGACAAAATGCCCGCAATAAGGTGTATTATTGAGAATATTCATCCTAAACCAATCCGCCGCAGTAGTGGGGATCCTTGAATTATCGAAACTGTTGGAATACTATTTTATGGTTCCGATAATCCCTGAGGTAAGTGTATTCGGATCCGCTAGTTCATTTTCGATTTGTTCGACCTTTGAATGAATCTTTTTTACTTGTTTGCAAAACGAAATTAAATATTTATCTTGATGTTGTATAATAGAACATGTACGAAGTCAGTTTTTCAAATCAGTACCTAAAAGATTATAAACTTTGTTTAAGACGCAAGATTGACATTAATTTGCTTGACGCTGTTTTAATAAGCCTGGTTGAAAACGGAAGTGTCCCATTAAAACATAAGCCTCATATTTTATCCAGAAAACTTAATGGCCTTTGGGAATGTCAGTTAACGAATAAATATTTTCCCTTGCATCTTTTAAAAAATCAAATGCTGGATTGGTGGAAATTGTTCTCATCCATAATTCTTCTTCGTTAACGTCATCGCTATTTTCGTCAACAAGAATAATTACTCGAACATTACTATCCCGATTATTTAATGGATAGTTTATTTTTAAATGTCCATACTTATCGGTCTTTGTACTTATCTCTAGTGCCTTCATTGTTCCAAAATTTACACAAAGATAGCTAATAATCAAAAGACCTTAAATTTTGTTGGATTCTTAAATTCTTTCTTCAACAAAGCAGTAATCATCTCTGTGGATTTCATTTGTGCCCAACGATGTTGTTCATACAGAATGAACAACCCCTTATATTGTGCCCATGGTGCGAGGATCTAATTCACGCGATGTAGAATGACTCTTCTCCGTTGTCCGAAAGAATCGGACAACTACCTTCTTCGTTTTTTAATTGCCACAACCCAAGCAATACAGCATAAGGAGATTTTCTTTAGCTTTCTCTCGTGGTAATGTAACCGACAAACGCAGTTAATGCCCGTTTGTACTCTGAATCTGGGTAGTCGTTTAGGAGGACGAGGGCCTTCTGGTGATATTCCTGCATCACTTTTTCGGCATAATCAAATCCACCTTTTGAGGCAATATACTGTGACACAAATTTCAGATCGGCTGCGGATTTGGTCTTCTTTCGGACGATGTTGAGGATGGATTGCTTCTCGGAAGAACTTCCCTGGTTAAGGGCAAAAATAAGCGGCAGGGTGATCTTCTTTTCATTCAGATCATTCCCGGTAGGTTTGCCAACCAGATTCGATTTCTGAAAGTCGAAAAGGTCGTCTTTTATCTGGAAAGCGATCCCGGCGAATTCTCCAAACAACCTCATCCGCTCAATGATTTCGGCATCTTCCGTTACGGAACAGGTCCCGACGGCCGCGCTGGTGGCCATCAGGGAAGCGGTTTTTTTCCTTATAATTTCGAAATATACCTCTTCGGTGATATCCAGTTTTCTGGCTTTCTGAATCTGCAGGATCTCACCTTCGCTCATGTCCCGGACTGCGGCAGAAATATGATTCAGGATATCGTAATCCTTGTGCTCGATCGACCAGAGTAATCCTTTGGCCAGAATGAAATCTCCCACCAAAACGGCGATCTTGTTTTTCCAGATGGCGTTGATGGAGAAGAAGCCCCTTCGCTGGTAAGATTCATCCACCACGTCGTCGTGTACCAAAGTAGCTGTGTGGAGCAGTTCGACGGTGAGCGCGGCATGATAGGTCCGGTCATTGAACTGCCCGTTGAGTTTAGCAGCAAGAAACACCAGGATGGGTCTCATCTGTTTCCCCTTGCGACGGAGGATATAATGCATGATCGTATCCAGCAGCGGAATAGCAGTAGCAGTCGATTTTTTGAAATAGGGTTCAAAAATTTTCAGTTCTGCTTCAACGGGTGCAATAATTTCATTCTTTGATGACATGCTGCTTCTACTGTTTGTGCGGTTAAAAGTAATAATTTTTCGGTTTTCGTGAATTTGTTTGTACTTGTTCTAAATTAAACATTTTAACAATTTGTTCCATTGATTAATTATTTGTTATCTATATATTTGTATTCATAAATTTTTACCTAATGAACACCGAAGAACAGACTTTAGAAAAGCTTACCCTTGCAGCAGAGATGTTGAAGGCGATTGCCCATCCGATGCGAATTACCATCGTAAGTTTCCTGGAAGGCAATCAAAAACACACCGTCACAGAGATCTACGAACGGCTCGGAATTGAGCAATCTGCCACTTCGCACCACTTGGGCATCCTGAAATCCAAGGGTGTTCTGTCTTCGACCCGTGACGGGAAGAATACTTATTACTTTTTAAAGCACAAAGGACTTGGTGGTATTCTCAAATGCATCGAGAATTGCCAGGGCGATAATTAGTGTTTTATCCAACTTACCACGAGAGCCGGCAGGATGATTTGCCGGCTCTTCTCTTTTTAGTAGCTTTGGTTCAAATAAAATCTGTTCGATGAAGAAGCTGTTTTTGATTGATGCCTACGCGCTAATCTATCGTTCTTATTTCGCGTTTATCAATAATCCGAGAATTAATTCAAAAGGAATGAATACCTCGGCAGTCCTCGGTTTTGTTAATACGCTGGAGCAGATTCTAAAGCTGGAACAACCAACCCACCTTGCCGTGGCATTCGACCTTCACGGTCCGACCTTTCGTCACGAACTTTTTGAGAACTATAAAGCTACCCGCGAAGCCATGCCGGAAGCGATCAGAGAAGCCATTCCATATATCCGCAGAATGATTAACGCTTACCGGATTCCGACCCTGGAATGTATCGGTTATGAGGCGGATGATGTGATCGGAACCATGGCTAAAACTGCCGAAAAGAGTGATTTTCAGGTATTTATGGTTACGCCGGATAAGGATTATGCTCAGCTGGTTTCTTCTAATATTTTCATGTACAAACCCAAGCGGATGGGCAATGAGATGGAGATCTGGGGGGTCGAACAGGTCTGCGAGAATTTCCAGATCAGCCGGCCGGAGCAGGTAATCGACCTCCTGGGACTGATGGGAGACTCTTCAGATAATATTCCGGGTTGTCCGGGGATCGGTCCCAAGGGTGCCGCACAGCTAATTTCACAGTTTGGAGGGATCGAAGGGGTCTATGCTTCCATCGACCTGGTAAAGGGAAAACAGAAGGAAAGCCTGGTCAATTTCGAAGCGCAGGTCCGTCTTTCCAGGAAATTAGCCGAAATCGTCCTGGTTGTGCCACTGAACCACTCGCCGGAGGAGCTTGTGCGTCAGGAGCCAGATAGTCAAGAGTTAAATCAAATATTTTCTGAGCTCGAATTCAGAAACATGCTCTCAAAAATGCCTAAGCAAGAGGTGGTTGTTCCAAAACCAGTCAGCCAGCAGGGTTCCTTGTTTGACTTTGAGGAGCAAACAATCTCTGTGCCATCCACCAACTTGGAGCAGATTCATTCCTACGAACACAATTATCACCTGGTGGAAGGTGATGAGGCGAGGGCTGTCCTGGTAAGGGAATTGAATAATCAAAAGGAGTTTTGTTTTGACACCGAAACGACTGGTCTCGATCCGCTTTCGGATCAGTTGGTCGGCATTTCTATCAGTTTCAAAAAGGGAGAGGCGTATTATATTCCGGTGCCGGCCGATCAGAAACAGGCCAGGAAAATTGTGGCTGAATTGAAGCCCCTTTTCGACAGTGAGACGATCACAAAGGTTGGACAGAACATCAAATTTGACGCATTGGTGCTTTCCGGGTACGGGATCAAACTGCACGGTCCGATCTTCGATACCATGGTGGCGCACTATCTGATTCAACCTGAGCTACGACATAACCTCGATTTCCTGAGTGAAATCTATCTGGGGTACAAAAAAATAGCTACTTCCGAATTGATCGGGAAGGGGAAATTTAAGACCACGATGCGGTCGGTCGACCTGCAAACAATCAAGGAATATGCCTGCGAGGATGCCGATTTCACCCTGCAGCTGAAACCGTTGCTGGAGAAGGAGATGATCGAAGGTAATGTCACGAAGTTGTTCGAAGAGGTGGAGATGCCGCTGCTGAAAGTGCTTATCGGGATGGAATTAGCCGGCATGAAGATCGACGTGAAGGCACTGGATCAGTACGCCATCGTTCTGCGGGAACAGATTATTCAGCTCGAAATTGAGATCACCGACATGGCCGGCGAATCATTTAACATCTCATCGCCCAAACAGTTAGGACACATTCTTTTCGATAAACTGCTGCTCGACCCCAAGGCGAAAAAGACCAAAACCAAGCAATATTCCACCGGCGAGGAGGTACTCGTCACGCTCCAGGATCGCCATCCTATTATTGCGAAGATATTGGAACACAGGGGATTGAAAAAATTGCTCTCGACTTATGTGGAGGCGCTGCCAAGACTGATCAATCCCCGAACAGGCAAGATCCATACTTCTTACAACCAGACTGTTGCCGTAACCGGAAGGCTGAGTTCCAACAATCCCAACCTTCAGAACATCCCGATCCGTGATGAGAATGGCCGGGAAATCAGGAAGGCCTTCGTGCCGGGCGATGAGAACCATCTGTTCCTGTCGGCCGACTACTCACAAATTGAGCTGCGCATTATGGCTGCCCTGTCGGGCGACAAGGTAATGATCGAAGCCTTCGCTAATGGGGAGGATATTCACTCCGCGACGGCGGCTAAAATTTACAATATCCCGTTAAGTGAGGTGAATTCCGATATGCGCCGGAAAGCCAAGACGGCTAATTTTGGAATCATCTACGGCATTTCCCCCTTCGGATTGGCCCAGCGGCTCAACATTCCGCGCAACGAAGCCAAACAGCTGATCGACGACTATTTCGCCAATTTCCCGCAGGTAAAAATTTACATGGATGAACAGATTTTACTGGCGCGCAAACGGGGTTACGTCGAAACAATCATGGGCAGAAGGCGTTACCTCAAGGATATTACTTCCGAGAATGCAGCCGTCCGCGGTTTTGCCGAACGAAATGCCATCAATGCTCCCATCCAGGGCTCGGCTGCCGATATCATCAAAGTGGCGATGGTCAGGATTCAGAAGAGGTTTGATGCCGAGAATATTCAGTCAAGGATGAACCTGCAGGTGCATGACGAATTAAACTTCGACCTGCTTAAATCCGAGACCGAAAAAGTGAAGCAAATAGTTAAGGAAGAGATGGAACACGCAGTCGAGCTTACTGTTCCGCTTGAGGTGGAGATGGAAGCTGCCGAGAACTGGCTACTTGCGCACTAATTAATCTTCATCCTTCAACTGCAGGAAATTCTCCTGGATGGCGATTTCATATTTCGCCACGTTGATCGATTTTTTCACCCGTTTGAAAGCCTTATGCGGATTGGGGAAGAGGAAACAGAAGTATTCCCAGAATTTCGTCATGCGGGTGATCAGATGGCTCTGACCGCTGAGCATTGCCGCATAACTGCTGTAAATCTCCTCATGAAAACGCTCCAGCGTTGCGATTCTTTCTCCCTTACCAGGAAGTTGAACTCCCTTGATTTCCGCCGCCAGGAAAGGGTTTTTAAGCATGCCTCTGCCTATCATCCAGGTATTTATGGATTTGAACCGCTCTTGTGCCGTGTTTAAATCTTCTATGGTTAGCAGATCTCCGTTGTAAACCAATTTGTGCTTCAGCATTACCGCCACCTGAGCGAAGAGCTCCCAATCGGGCGAGCCGGAATAAAGCTGCTTGGCTATCCTCGGATGAATAATCACCTCTGACAAGGGGAAATCATTGAGGACAGGGATAACCTGCAAAATTTCCTCCCGCGAAACCAAACCTGCCCTTAACTTAACTGACAGCTTGCAACCTAACTGTGGCAGGGAACTCTCGAGTATCTCCCTGATCTTCGCGGGCTGCGGCAATAATCCTGATCCCAGGCCTTTGCCGGTGACCATCGGATAAGGACAGCCCAGGTTCCAGTTGATTTCTTCATAACCCAGATCTGTCAGATGCTTTGCCAGAAAAAGAAAGTCGGCACTGTTACCAGCCATGATCTGCGGAACCAGCACGTAACCGGTGCAATTTTCAGGTGACGTATCACGCAGGTGTGATTTCTTCAATCCACCGTCCTTCTGAATAAGCAGGTAAGGCGAAAAATACTTGTCGATGCCGCCAAAATGGTGGGCATGCGCCCTTCGGTAGACAAAATCTGTCGATTCCTGCAAGGGGGCAAAATAGATACACGATAATGCATTACTTTCCATTCCGCAAAGATATTGAATAGATGTTCAATTTAATGTTTCCATCTCTTTTTGTTATCTTCGCGCAGTCAATATCCAAACGTGCAATGCAGTTTCTTTACACCTCTTTTTTGTCTCAGCAACAGACCAAAACCGGGCAGTCTCCCCGCAAGGGAGCGAAAGTGCTTCCGAAAAAGAGTGCAAAAAAGGCACTGCAGCAGGCAAAAGAAAAACCGAAAGTCCCCAGGGAACTGACAGAGGAAGAAAAGATTATCCAGGCAGCAGAAAGGTATCACCAGCAGATTTCAGGTAAAAAATCCGGCAAAACCACCACTACGGGTTCGGCTGTTCAAACCGCTGCTCCGGCAACTTTCACCCAGAAAGCTGCAACTTCCTCTCCGGCTTCGCAAAAGGCAGCTTCTGCTAATCAAAACACCTTAGTCGTTCCATCTTCACTAAGAACAGTAAATGCTCCGGCTGCACAAAAAGTTGCAGTCCCGGCAAATCAAAAGGTTGTCCAGGTTGCGGCCTCCCCAAAAACGGCTTCCCCTGCAAAGAAAATTTCAGCAAAAGCCGGCCTCAAAGCCACTGAAGTTCAGGCCACTGCCGAAGACCGGGAGCTTACCATGAATATTTTTACCGGTAATCCCGGAATTTACCAGACAGAGGGAGATACGCTCAACTTCCGGAGCCTGACACCCGTTCCGGTGGATACCCTTGCCAACAAAATTACCATCGCGGAACAACCGGGCAAGCCCTATGGTTTTGTCGGAAAACCGATGAAGACGATGGGGCAGGACTGGACCTTCTTCCTAATCCTGATTGGCTGGACCATCTTTGCTTCCCTGCGTTTAGGATTCTCCAAATACATCGTACAAGTTTTTCAGAGCATCTTCAATTTTACCATCTCCTCCAGGCTTTACCGCGAACAGGGTTACAATAATAATTTTGGACCGTTCAGGTTAAACTTGATCTTCTATCTTTTTCTGCCGTTCCCTATCTACTTGATAGCCAAAGATAACGGCGTCTCATTGATGGGTTTCAGCGGGATAGAATTATATGTGATTGTAATGGTAGTTATCAATGCTTACTTCCTCACCAAGATATTTTTGTACAAGATTCTGGGATCGGTATTCTCCCAAAAAGAGGCTTCGGGCGAGCTGGTGTTTAACATGATGCTCTATCACAATGTGCTTGGAATGATCATGTTACCAGTAGCGACATTCCACTCATTAGTGCCTGCAATGGGCTTTGTTTCACTTTTTCTCGTCCCCGGTTTAATTCTGATTTTCTATCTCTTATCCCTTTTGAGAAGTATTTACTTCGCCATTCGAACAGGTATATCAATTTTCTATTTGATTTTGTACCTTTGTGCCCTTGAAATTCTTCCAATTTTGCTGGTAGTAAAATTAGCAACTGGACAATAGGACGAGGGAAAACAAGATATACTAATAGCGTAAAGAGTTGAAAATCAAAAAGATACTAATTACTCAGCCTGAGCCGAATTTCCAAAATTCGCCTTACAACGATCTGGCTGTAAAGAACAATCTGAAGATAGATTTTCGTCCATTTATTCACGTCGATGGAGTTTCAGCGAAAGATTTTAGAAAAGAACGGATCAATATTTTGGATTTTACAGCGGTGATCTTTAACAGTCGTACTGCCATCGATCATTTCTTTCGCTTGTCTCAGGAAATGAGAGTTGTCATCCCCGACACGATGAAATATTTCTGTATCTCTGAAGCCACCGCGCATTATCTGCAGAAATATATTGTCTACCGGAAACGCAAGATTTTCTATGCTCCAGGTAAATTTTCAGAACTCATCGAAGTGCTTCTGAAACACAAGGAAGAGACTTTCCTGATTCCACTTTCCGATATACATAAAGATGAAGTTCCGGAGAAATTGAATGCCGTCGGATTAAACTTCAAAATGGCAGTCATGTACCGTACTGTCTGTAGTGATCTTTCAGATTTAAAGGATGTTAACTATGACGTCCTCGTGTTCTTCAGCCCTTCCGATATCAAATCCTTGTTTTATAATTTTCCGGATTTTAAACAAAATGAAACCAAAATTGCCGCATTTGGTGCCGCGACAGTGAAGGCCGTCAGGGATGCAGACCTGAATGTGGACATTGAAGCGCCACTGCCCGAGACTCCTTCCATGACATCGGCCCTGGATAAATACATTACGGAGTTCAACAAAAACCACAAGTAGGAATTTGACCAACCAGGTTTCTCATTCTTTTCGAAAAGGAGAGAAGTTATGCAGTCTGAAGTTGATGGGGGATATTTTTCTCTCAGGTAATAGTTTTTTGTGTTATCCTCTCAGGGTAGTCTGGAAAAAACAGGACACCCTGCCTTCCGAATCCCCAGCCCAGGTTGCTTTCTCTGTTCCTAAGCGTCAGTTCAAACATGCCGTCGACCGCAACCGCCTAAAAAGATTGTTACGCGAGTCGTACCGTCTTCAAAAATCAGAGCTGTACGAAACTTTAATTCAAACCAATACCAGGATAGCCCTTTCAATTATTTACATTGCCAAGGAAGATCTTCCCTATGCCAAAATTTATCCGGCTATAACGAAGGTCATCAGTAAACTAAAAAGCCTGCTGATGGAGTCCCGTCATTCCGGACTTGATCCGGAATCCCCCAATTAATGATGGGATGCTGAATCAAGTTCAGCAAGACGCATGACGCAAGACGCTTAGCGTGATGCAGGATGCTTAACACAACATTAGTCGTTGTCCATAATCTCCGACTGCTGTCTGACTGAATCTTCGTGGATCAGCTGGAAAATTGCTTTCACCAAGGCGTCATCCAAACTGAGTTTCTCCGCCAGCCTCGACCGGTCTTCCATGATCTGCGCCCAACGGTTGATCTGAAGTGCAGTAACCTTGTTCTCTTTCTTATACCGACCAATCTCTTTAATGATGCTCATCCGCTGTGTCAGGGTCTCCATGATCTCGTTGTCAATGCCATCGATTCGGCCCCTGAGAAGCTCAAGCTTGTTTTCGAACTGCGGGTCGTCAGAGCTGCTGTACCTGATCACCAGTTTATCCAGAATCTTAACCAGTTCGGCCGGTGTAACCTGCTGATCCTTATCGCTCAACGCACAGGATGGGTCGATGTGCGATTCGATCATAAGACCATCCAGTCCGAGGTCAAATGCCTTCTGCGAAATCTCGAACAGGTATTCTCTTTTGCCCGAAATATGGCTCGGATCACAGATGATTGGCAGGTTCGGCAGGATGCGCTTCAGCTCGATCACCGTCTTCCAGTTGGGATAATTGCGGTATTTCGTATCGCTGAAAGGGGTGAACCCCCGGTGAATTGCCACCAGATTCTTCAACCCGGCCTGGTTCAGGCGTTCGAGTGCACCTACCCATAACTGCACATCCGGGTTAACAGGATTCTTTACCATGATGATCTGGTCGGTTCCTTTGAGCACATCGGCAATTTCCTGCACGACAAACGGTGAAGCGGTCGACCGTGCACCGATCCACATCACATCAATGCCAGCCTTCAGACACTCTTCCACATGCTGGGCATTGGCGACTTCCGTGCCGGTCATCAAACCAGTTTCCTGCTTGATGAGCTTCATCCATTCGAGTCCGATGGAACCGATTCCTTCGAACATTCCCGGTCGGGTACGTGGTTTCCAGATTCCGCCACGATAGATGAAAACGCGCTTGTCTTTAGCAAGTTCACGGGCGGTAGAGAGTGCCTGCTCTTCCGATTCCAGACTACAGGGGCCACTGATCAGCAATGGGTTATCAATCTTTGGCAACCAGTGACTGATGGGCATTATTTTTAAATTTGCTACCATGAGTGTCGTCTATTTTTTAGTGTATAATTTTATAATGGTCTCTTCATTTTTGGTCATGGAGGTGCTTTCACTGGTCAAAACCGTCCTGATTTTGTTCGCTTCCCTTATGAGATTAAGTAAGTGTATCTCATCGTCTTGCTTTAGGGCCTCTTTGAACTCTTTCAGATGGTGAATATAATTCGTCACGGCCTCCACCACGTAATCCCGGTTCTGTCGGAAAATAGGGGCCCACATCTCCGGTGAGCTCTTCGCCAGCCGAACGGTCGACTGGAATCCCCCGGAAGCGAGGTCGAAGATGATGTCGCGCTCCTCCTTTGCCAGCACCGCGTTGGCCAGTGCAAAGGCTGCCGCATGGGGCAGGTGCGATACGAACGCCGTCGTGTGATCCTGCTCGTCGCTGCTCATATAGGCCGTCGACATGCCCAGCGACTGGTACATTTTCTCGACGAGTGCCAGATGCTGCGGACGGCACTGCGCATGGTCGCAGACAATCGTCAATTTGCCGGCAAAGAGTTTCGCGATGGCGGCTGAGGGTCCGCTGTTCTCCGTTCCTGCCATCGGGTGGGTCGGGACAAAGTTACCACGAAGCGGGTGATCGGCCACCGAAGCCACGATCTGTCTCTTGGTGGAACCGACATCAACCACTGTCGAAGAGGGTGAAATCAACTCCAGGACTCTTGGCAATAGCAGGATGATCTGGTCGACCGGCAAGGCCAGAAGCACAAGATCCGCCTCCTTCACTCCGCTTTCAAAATCTGTAACCCGGTCAACAATGCCTAATTGCACAGCCTCTGCGGCATGTTCCGGCCGGTTATCGATACCAATTATCTCCGTCGCAAAACGGCTTTTCCGCAAATCGATCGCCATCGATCCGCCAATCAGACCCAATCCAATTACTGTTAATTTCATAATATTTAACGCATATAGTATAAACGAAAAAAGTCTCCTTCCGGGAGACCTTTTTGTATGTTATCGTTTCGTTTCAAACAATGCATTACTTTCCGATCTCCTGTTGAAAGACTGGATAATAAAACCAAAAATAGGATGCATTGTTAGAAATCATCGTAATCATCTTTATATCTGAGGCAAAAGTAGTAATTAAATTTGCAAACTGAAAATTTTATTTTAATTTGTAATTTTCAGGGTCTTTTTTTCGCTTTCCCCAGCTACCGGTTCCACTTGCGGTTTGGCCCGGCTCCGGGTTACCAGCAAGACCCCGCAAAAGATTAGAAACGCTGACAAAATCTTAAAAAAGGAGAAATGGTCCTGCCCTGCAGAGATCGCCACAAAGGCAGCTATCAGTGGCTGAAAGTTGTTGTATATGCTGAGTGTGGTAGGCCGCATCCGCTGCTGCGCCATAGGAATCAGCAGGTAGGCAATAAAAGTTGCCAGAATAAGCAAGTACATCATCATCAGGGTGGTTTGGGTCGTAGGTTGGATAAATACAGGCGCGATCAGCAGTTTCTGGTAATAGAAAGGCGTTACCACGATGGCGGCATACAAAAACATCCATTTCATGATGGTAACCGACGAAAGGCGCTGCGTCAGCGGCTTTGTGAATACCAGGTAGAAGGCATAAATGATGGCGCTGCCTAAAATCATCAGGTCGCCGGTCAGGGTACTCTCATTGGTGGCGGATGCATGATGGCCCGTATAAACCAGCAGGATCGCACCGGAAGCGCCAACCAATACGCCGGATGCCTTCAGCACGGAAATGGGTTCTTTCAGAATGAAGGCTGCAAAGATCATCGCGAAAAGCGGTCCGCTGGTGATGATGATCGAGGCATCGATTGGGGAAGTCATATTTAATCCGGTGATGAAGAGTCCCTGGTTTAGCGCCACCCCGCACATCGATCCCAAGAGAAAGAAGCGGTGTTCTCTCAGGGGTACCTTTTCGCGGGGCAGGAACAGTGAAACCGTCCAGAAGGCAAATGTTCCAAAGAGTATTCTCGATAAAGTCATGGCTTCAGGAGAAACCCACGTCGGTAAAAGATATTTGGAGAGCGGAATGTTGATCCCAAAAATCAAGGTAACCGCGATCATGATGAGGTGACCTGTCTTTCTATTTTCTGGCATAAAAACGCAGTGACATTTTTCTGGTTAGTGGGAACAAAGTTAAATTTAATTCAGGTATTACAACGGGGTTCAGGGTAATAATTCCGCGGCACCAGCATCGCAATACCAGAATAATTCGCCGTTTTCCGGATGAATATACGAGGCGGGCAGCGGTTTAGCCTTTTTGCCTCCGGCTGCAATTTCCGACAATCGTTCCGCCTTATTGACTCCGGTCACCAGGAAGCAGATTTCTGAGGCGTGGTTGATTTGATTTCCTGTTAAGGTGACCCTAGCCTGGCCGCTCACTGGATGGTGCGCAACCGCACAGATAAGATCGCTTTCCAGCAATTCCAGCTGATCCGGAAAGATGGAAGCCGTATGGCCATCGTCTCCCAGGCCTAAAATAATCAGGTCGAATACCGGCCGGGAGATTTGCGCAGGGACTTGTGAATTAAGCTGTTGGGCGTAAGATTCTGCCTCCAGCTGAGGTTCATTCTCGCCCTTGATGCGGTGAATATTTTTTTCAGGGATATTGATCTTTGAGAAAAGCAACCTGTTGGCCACTCCGAAGTTACTTTCGGGATGATCTGGTGGCACCATCCGCTCATCGACCCACCAGAAATGCGTTTTTTGCCAGAGCGGCGAATCAGCATATTTCGTGGCTAGCGCCGAAAACACTATCTGTGGCGTTGAACCTCCTGAGATAGCAAGATCAAAT
>Ga0209430_1000341_pt1 | contig 50486 bp, 43 predicted proteins | sample BarGraIncub1133A_FD_184504 | JGI IMG/M metagenome (GOLD analysis project Ga0209430, IMG submission 184504) | Arctic peat soil microbial communities from Barrow, Alaska - Barrow Graham LP Incubations 11-33A (SPAdes) (version 2) | ecosystem: Environmental > Terrestrial > Soil > Wetlands > Peat... | reverse complement strand
AGTTACACTGCTCAGGTACCAGTCTGTAAAATTGATGTATGAAACATCACTGACTTCACCGGTCTCCTCGTCAATTTCAACCTCATTATCTTCTTTCATCCGGACATCAATGCCAAAACTGATCAGTCGTTTCAGATTCTTTACCGTTGACGATTCATCCTTACTTTTTTTATCGAAAATGGTTGTAACAAGTTCATCAAAAATTGCAGTTTTGGTCAGTTTCTTCAACTTTAGAATTTCATTTTTTTGAAGCGTAGCACAATTCATGCCAATGTAATTCCTGTTGTCATTTAAATGGTAATCAATTACATTATCGAAATTCGAAAGTATATTGACCTGTTTCTTCTCCTTAATATCGGGAGCAGCTTCCTCAAACGCAAAGAAAACGCCATCCTCCGTTTTTAGCTTCATTTTCTCGCGCAACTGTCGGATGTCCTTAATCAGTTCATTTTCCTTAATACCGAATATCGCCGAACACCTTTGTATATACACCAGCCGAACATTCTTATCATGCACGATACTAATATCATTGGTGATTTCAGTAATGAGTTCACCTTTTTTCGTGGGATCAGTTTCAATCTCTTTTTTAAATTGGTGAGCTTTGAATTCAATAAAATCAATTTCTTCATTGTTGATGTATTGGGTGGCTTCCCCTGGTTCCGATTTTCGGATGAAACTGTCAGGATCTTCTTTTTCGGGCAAAACAATGATTCGTAGATTAACCTGCTCGGTCAGAAGTGGTGAAATGTTTTTGATGGCTGCCTTAATCCCTGGAGCGTCGGCATCCAGTAACAGCACAATATTTTTGGTGAATCGTTTGATCAATCGAATTTGCTTTATTGTTAGCGCAGTACCACTGGGTGCAACCGTATTGCCATAACCAAGCTGATCCATTTGCAATACATCGGTTTGCCCTTCCACGATGTAGCACCGGTTCATCCTTGTAATTTGATTTTTGGCATAGTATAAACCAAACAACAATTCCGATTTTTTAAAATAATCGTCCTCCGGGCTATTCTTATATTTTGGTTGCAGATCCTTTTCCATTGTTCTACCGGTAAATCCGCAAACTTCACCGGATACATTCTGAATTGGGAAAGTAATTCTGCCGGTGAAGAATCCGTTTGCAGCCCAACCCAAATTCCATTTTTCAATAGTGGCCTGTGTAATTCCTCGGCTGGCTAAATAGGCCAGAGCAGTTTCTTGCTTCAATAATGCAGCGTGAAACGAAGAATTTTGTTTCGAAAGAGAAAGAATCGCATTCTCACGCCGTTTGTAAGCTGACAACTCTTCAGGAGAAAGTTCCTTTTCAGGGACATCAATATTATATCGCTTTGCCACAATTTTAAGCGCCTGTGGAAAAGAAACATTCTCAAATTCCTGCACAAAATAAACCGCGTCGCCACCTTTCCCACAGCCAAAGCATTTGTAAATACCTTTTGCCGGCGAAACAACGAAACTACTCGTATTCTCGTCGTGAAACGGACAATTCGCCTTGTAGTTTACACCAAAGCGTTTAAGCCCGATATATTCCCCGATTATTTTTTCAATTTGAGCTGCATCCTTTATTCGCTGGACAAGCTCATTTGCTATCATAGCCATATGTAGTTAATCTTTTTCCCTGATTAATATTAGTCTTGCCCATGAATCCTTAAACTCAGGGTCGGAGAGGAGCAAGGCTTCTCTAAGTAGTTTTGGTTCCACTCCGTAAATTCCAAACAAAAAGCCACGAGGCGCTTCATCCCAATCAAAAGTCCAGAAGAATTCTGAAACTGTCCCGTTCGTGACCTGGTTTGTATTTGGATTAACGCATCGCACCTCCTGGTTAACTGAAAATTCTTTCCCTGGTACCGGCTGAATAATATAGAAGTATGCCGATCGTGCTCGTCCCTGTTTTATCGTGAGAATCTCTTTCATATCACTCATTTGAATAATGGATTAATGATTTGTATTCCATAGCTATGCTTTGTTGCAAGCTCCGTGATATGCTTACTATTCCGCACTTTTTCAACCTGTTCAGGTGTAATCTCAATTATCTTTTCGCAGCGGCATAACTCAATATTTATCCCCAGGTCTTTTGTCCGCTTATGCAGATAATACTTTCGGTCGTAAGTATTCGCAAGGTGAATCCTTTGTCCCTCAAAAGGGAATCCGTGCGTTTTTCTGAACCACTTTATCATCTCTTTCAAGGTCGTAAACCCATCTTCCAGAGCAACGTCTTGAGTAGCCTCATCTGATAAAACTGTTCCATTAATAATGATCTTATAAATACCAGAGGATTCTTCTTCAATTACGAACGCCTCAGTTTTTCGGCAGGTGACTTTTCCCAATCTTAGACAATACTTTGTCCGCTGTCCTGCAAATAAATAAAGCGAATCTCCCTTACGAAATGGTCTTTTCCTTTTCGCCCGGATGGTGGTGGTCTTTGGTTTAATACTCGTTCGTCTTGCGTAATCCTTGTTAAGCATTGCAAGGATTCCCGGCATAAACTGCTTTTGAAAATTTAGCGATGGCATACTTCAGTTTTATCGTACAATTAGTGTTTTATCAGCTTTGCCATCATCACACCTGTCAATCCTCCCAGCATAGCGCCGGTCGAATAGATGATCTGTTCCGTTTTGGTTCCGATTGTCACACGTCTTACATTGATTGTCCACAGGTATGAAATTCCGAATCCGCAAACTGCGATTCCCAGCCAGGTTGTGCGACTGATAAAGTAGGTGTTCGCCGATACTAAGAATACCTGAGCGAACCCCGTTGTGAAAATGATCAGATGCTTCTTCATTTCCTTTCTGCATATTCCGGAAACGGACGAAATTGCCCGTCACGCTCGATGAAACACTCTTTGTTCAGCAATTGAGCATGGGTAATATCCCTTTTCGCATCAAGGTGGTTGTGCCAGTCATGACTGATAGCAATTCGGTGAGCGCTTGAGATGTCTGTAAAACGTGACTCAAGCATCTTTTTCCATCCACCTGTTTTGTGTCTCGATAAATCATGAACTTCCTCTTCCGGATTTAAAATTTGTACTCTTTGCACCATATCTTTATACGTCGGCGATTCATAATCACCAATAACAGCTATTATCATTGAAATAAAATTTAAAGGTTTAATAATAGGATGATGGTTATCATCCCCAGGAACTCAGGTTTTAGGGCATCAATCACTTTTTGCGTCGGCTTTACCAGATCAAACGATATTATCCGTTTACCGTTCACCCAACATTCGCCATGTTGATTCCAGGTTGCGACAATTTTACTTTCTTGTACAGGATCAATCCACCCCAGCGCTTTAGTTGGAAAATGACGTTTATTGTCATCAAAAAACAATGCTGTGATTTTAAATTCGAACCCACATTTGGTGTGGCCGTTTTCAATTTCATCGATAGAGAAACGAGGATTTATAATCTCTTTAATGGGTTTTTTAATGTTCATATTCAATCTGTAATAATGTGATTAGGATCATACTTATAAGCATACTTCTGGAAGGGCGCGGCACATCGAATCCTGTGCTTTGTCGAGCGAAGTGACAATTTCAGCGTTGAAATTTCTTTCTTCGCGAGTAGAGGGAAGATTTTTTTTTGAAAAATGAATCAACGCGATCTTAATCTGGTGCGCTTCCATGAGTGACAATCCTGTAATATCAATCCCGCCTTCTTTTAAAATACAATTAGCCATATTGTTATAATTAAGTTACTTGTGATATTCAACTTAGCCATGGACGAGAGATTTTACACTCCCGTCCTTAATGGCTTTTTTGCCCACCGCCATGGGGTTAAAAAAAGATAAGAACTACGGCCTTAACCCGCCGTGGGATAATTGTTATATTCGCTTTTATTTCTTGTTGAAATCGAATTCTCGGGCGAATAGAAACTTTTCAAATTCGCTTCGCAGGCAATACACACCCGACGTGCGGCCACCTTTCCCGATCGGTTTCCATGTTATACTAGTCGCCATTCGCGCTTCATTAGCTGCAGTAACTCCATGTAATTTCTTGATCTCGGCAATGGTTGTTGTGTTTTTGATTACCCCAGCATCTTGCAGTGCCATCTTTGCTCCGAGTTTGGCTGTACGTATTAATAGATCAGATAGGTAATCGATATTGTCAAAGGGTGTATTTTTCATAGCTTTTTCTTCGATAATGAAATTGTCGTGAAAAGAATCGGTCGCAATATTCCAACCTGTAAAATCTTTCGAATGTTGATATCAAGAATGTTTTCGGCATACCAGTTGTAAAGCTCAATCTCATTTTGAATATTCAGCTTCGCATATACGTTCTGGAAATGTCGTTGTATCGTACCTGTAGAACGAAAAGTAGCTTCGGCAATCTCCTTTCTGCTTAACCCTTGTAACTTAAGCCGAATTACCTGATCTTCTGTTTTGGTAAGGATTTGAGTTTCCATGGTAGTAATTTTATACAGTTACTAAATCTTCGCCACTCCAGGCATCGATCCCGAATGCCCGGAATGTAGTTTCAACTACGTCAGTCTCTTCAAGGATAAAGCCACGTTTACCTTCTTTTTTATGACTGAACGTTTGATGGGACCATTTACATCGTTTCATGATGGTTTCTTTGACGATAGGGGCTTCTTTTACTTTAAGCTTTCCAAAAGCTCTTTTGAAATTTTCTTTATGTACCATTTGTAGTATTTTATTTTGTTGTATCCTTGTTTACTTTTGAAACATGATCTGATCCATCAGATGTTCACAATATCACTTAGGTGAAACCTGTGGTATCCAAAGGAATGATCCTATGTTTTATGGTGTGCCAACCGTAACGGCCAATAAACAGGATTGCAGATTTCATTAATTGTCTTCCTGATGGAGTGGGGGATGTTCCGGTTATTGCCGGTACTTGTAAATTGTGAAGGAGGATTTGTGAAATCTCTCCTTTTTGCATGTTTGTGTTCATTAAAATTTTTTGTTGTTCAAGTTGCAAATGTAAACTTTAGAGAATCATAAAACAATAAAAGAGAATTTACTTACTAACAAAAGCGTTATTCATAGACAATATAAATACGATGCCAGATTTTGAAATTAATAAAAGAGTAAAAGAGGTTCAGGTTCATAGTGGTTTAAATCAGAGAGACTTTGCTGATAAAATTGGAGTTTCATATACGACGGTTAATGAAGTCTTGAATAATAAAAAAGGTCCGGGAATGAATGTCATGCAAGGGATTGCATTCGCTTTTATTGAAATTTCAAAAGAATGGCTTCTTACCGGCAATGGTTCAATGAAAGAGAATAATCAAATCAATTCAATTGAAGGCCAAAAGATTGAAAAATTGGTAACGATACCGTATTATCCTGAAATTAATGCAAGTGCTGGTCTTGGTTTTTTAGTTGATAACAGTTCCGTGTTTAGTATACCGATCAGTATTCCAAATGTCGATGCACAGGCATTCATTAATGTTTTTGGGGATTCGATGTACCCAAAATATTGTAGTGGGGAGATTATCGGTGTTAAAGAAGTCGGTAAGGAATTCGTGATGTACGGCCATGCTTATATGGTTCATATGACTGATGGGGAAGCATATTTAAAGTACATCAAGAAAGGAAAAGATGAATATCACTGGATTCTGGCAAGCGAAAACCCGCAGTATGAACCACAGGAATTTCACCTTTCAAATATCTTTAAGGTATATATTATCAAAGCAGTAATTTCAAAAACAACAATTCTATAAATTTTTTTGTTATAAACAATCAATTACCTCACGATTCAGTCGATCAACAATCGCCGGATCTCGGTTGATATAAATTTCGGTAACGGTTTTTCTTGAATGCCCAAGTGCCGCGGCGATGTCTTCGTCCGAAGCCCGGACATTGTTTTTTGCTATTGTAGCCCAGGTATGCCTTGCATGGTACATGGTCAAGTCGGGCATAATCCGTTTTAATGCCTTATTGATCTGATGGGTCATTTTTCGAACAGTTTCGTAATGCTCTGACACCATCAGCAGATTCTTTTTACCTTGAAGTTGTTTGATCAATATTTCGGCTTCAGGCTCTACTTTGATCGAATACATTCGGTGAGTTTTTGCACGAGAAAAGGTGATCCGGTCACCTGTAATGGCTTTCAAGTTATAAAGGTCGCCGTTATTGGTTCCGATTAAGTAAAACGACAACATAAAGAAATCGCGGGCAAGTGCTGTAATCTCCCAGGAAGTTTTGAAGTCGCGAATAGCCTTCAATTGTTCGATGGTGATCGACCTTTTTTCGGTCTCAGCACTTTTAATTTTGAATCGACGGAATGGATAGATGTTTAAAGAAATTGCTTCATTGTCGATGGCAGAATTGAACACTGTCCGGATGTTTCGGAAATGGATGGCAGCGGCATTAACTTTTGCACCCTCTTTGGTCATTGAGTTTTCGAATTTTCGCAACCAACCTGCGTTGATATCTTCGAACATTAATGGCCAGCGAGGATCAAATTTTTTGATTTTATTTAGTGTTGCCTGGTGAATTTCGGACGTTCGGATATTGATTTGTTTTTTTTCGGCAATGAATTTTTCGAAATAGGCCGAAAAGTCGTTAACTGCTGCCTTTTCATTCAATAATTCTACAATCCGGTTGACGTGAAAATTATGGTAATCGACATTCAGCAACTTTTTTTCGTAGTTTAATACTAACTGTTTCAATTCAACATTAATAAAGGCGGCATTAGGATGGTCAGATGAGACTGTTCCGTTTGCTTTAAATTGGAAGGGTTCAATAAAGAATTGGGTTGAAATAAAGCGGGAGTCGCCTTTGTGGGAAACCCGGATTTTAATGTTGACTTTCCCATTCTTTGTTACTTCAGTTTTTTTAATAGCAGGTGATATGTTCATTTTGCATAGATTATCCGCGAGTATTTCGCGAGTGAATTGACACAAATATACGCAAATACTAACAATTATAAAGCAATAAATCAGCAATGATCATTGAAAATACTAAAAAAAGAGGTTGCCAACTTTCGTTAACAACCTCTTTTTCAGCGGAGAGAGTGGGATTCGAACCCACGGTACACTTTTGGCGTACACACACTTTCCAGGCGTGCTCCTTCGACCACTCGGACATCTCTCCCTGGTCAATCAACCAGCGATGATCAACTGGTTATTTTTAATGTGGCACAAAAGTAGGAGATTTTTTTATTTTATGGCCATTAATTCCCAAAACATAACCACAAATCAAATATTATCGGTTCAAAGGTAGAACGTATGCAGCAACATTTTTTGCAAAATGTATTTTGTTGCGACTAAATGTCAGTTGAACGGCTACATCTTCAATCTTATTTTGATTGACAGGACGGAATTTTGAGAGACGGTTTTGACAATTCATTAATTTAATATATAGTCAGAAAACGTGCGTATGTGGGCAACGGTTTTGCACTTTCGTACAATACAATTTTCTCAAACAATTTCACTAACAGCTATATAGTAGTGTTTTGCCGTTCTTGGCATACTGATTGATAGATTTGAAACGAAATCATATCTTTTAAAATTACTTAATACTAATCAGTATGAAACATTTAACACTTCTCCTTCTTATTATTGCGTTTGGTGTAATAAACACGAATGCTTCCGATCTTACAGGTAATAACATTAATTTAAAAGGAAACTCAAATACAGGCTTAGGAACTTATGAAATCAAAGAGCTTCCTCCTGTAAGTGTGAACGGTGAATTACTACGGACGTTTGAATTGACTTATGAAAAAGCGCAAAAATCTGTTTTAATTAATTTGGATGAAAGAGCCAATTGCAGAGATTTTATTGTTCGTTCAAAAAACCTCGAAGTCCGATATGTTTGTAAGAAAACTTCTTTCGGAGCACAACTTTTGACGGGCAAAAATATGAAATACGATCCTGCACTTAATGCACTCTTTTTAGCTGAGGATGAATTTGCAAAACAGAAAAGTATTTCGGATGGTGGTTTGCCAATTGCAGAAGCACTCGGTCTGATTGCCAGCTATTATCCAAATTTGCTGAAGCGACCAGATTTGCTCAACTAATGAAGAATTGATTTTATCAATTGTATGTACCCCAAGGTGCAGTAATAGCCTGCACATTTTCTTCAAAACCTGCCAGACCGCCATCTGGCAGGTTCCTTTTTTATAATAATCAGATTAACCAACTGCGCAACCTTATTTCGACTTAATTCGTCAATATTTTAAGCATGAGTGAATTAGTTTAAAAGTAAATTACTATTTTTAACGTCGTTATAACCAATAATTCAAACCAATTTATTTTTCTATGAGAACAGCGATCCGATTCCTTCCGGTACTTCTCCTTTTAGGAGTATTGTTTTCGTGTAAGAAAGCTAATTATACGAAAGAACTCAAAACCGATAAAAACGGTTATTCGTATGAACAGGTAACCAACGATCCGTTGAAAACAAGGATTTACACCTTGAAAAATGGGCTTACCGTTTATCTTTCAGTCAATAGAGACGAACCCCGTGCCATGGGACTAATTGGCGTAAGAGCCGGGTCTATCAATGATCCTGCTGAAACAACGGGGTTGGCCCATTATCTTGAACACATGATGTTTAAAGGAACAGATCATTTCGGGACAACCGATTGGGCAAGCGAAAAAGTACTGTTGGACAGTATTTCAAATCTTTTCGAAAAGTACAAAGCTGAAGTTGAACTCACGAAGAAAAAGGAAATCTATAAAGAAATTGACAGGGTTTCGCAAGCTGCATCCAAATTTGCCATTCCAAATGAGTATGATAAAATGTCGTCATCAATCGGGTCGAAAAGTACAAATGCGTTCACCAACTATGATGTAACTGCTTACATGAATGATATTCCGGTAAACGAGCTTAAAAAATGGGTTGAAATGGAGTGCGATCGTTTTCGTAATCCTGTTCTTAGGCTTTTTCATACTGAGTTGGAGACTGTTTACGAAGAATTCAATATGTATCAGGATATGGACGATATGCGCTTGAACAACGCTTTGATGAAAGGTCTGTTTCCTACCAATCCGCTGGGGCGCGATATCATTGGATTTCCGGAGCATCTGAAAAACCCTTCGATGGTAAATATCATGAAGTTTTACAGAACCTGGTATATGCCAAATAACATGGTGTTCGTATTGAGTGGCGATATTGATTACGAAGAGACTATAAAATTGATCGACAGTACTTTTGGAAAATTTGAATCCAAAGAGTTACCGAAGAATGAATTTTCCAAAGAAGCAGCTATTATTTCACCTGTAATTAAGGAGGTAGTTGGTCCTGAAGCTGAGCAGGTTCAATTGGCTTTCCGGTTTAACGGTTATCACTCCGATGATCGTAAATATGTAACCATGATCGATTATATCCTCACAAATTCGGTTGCCGGCTTAATAGATCTCGATCTGAATCAACAACAGAAAGTACTTCAGGCAGGTAGTACAAGCAATTTCGAAATGGATTACGGTTATCATCTCTTCTTTGGAAAACCGCGCCAGGGACAAAAATTGGAAGAGGTACGTGATTTGCTATTGGCTGAGATTGAAAAGGTGAAAAGAGGGGAGTTTGATGACTGGCTCATTCAGGCGACCATTAACAATTTGAAATTGGAGAAGATACGCCGTAATGAAAGTAATTACAGGGCTTTCACTTTTCTGGAAGCCTTCATAAAAAGAGCAGATTGGGCGACTGAACTTGATTTCAATGATCAGCTTTCAAAAATTACCAAGGCTCAACTTGTTGAATTTGCCAAAGCAAATTACAAAGACAATTACGTGGAAGTATTCAAAAGGACTGGAGTTGCTACAGATCTTGTGAAAGTTGAAAAACCTTTGATTACCACAATTGCTATCAATCGTGCTGACCAGTCTGCTTTTCTGAAGACATTTGTTAGTGAAAGTGTAACACCACTGGAACCGGTTTTTGTGAATTATGCCGAATCAATTAAAGAAGAGAAGTTGAACGAGAATGTAAATTTCGATTATATCCCAAATACAACCAACGATCTTTTCTCATTGAATTACATTGCTGAAGTTGGAAGCAACCACGATCCTAAACTCGCCCTTGCCGTAAAATATCTGCCATATCTTGGGACAGATAAGTATACGGCTGAACAATTCAAAAAAGAGCTTTATAAACTGGGCGTTTCATTGAATGTAAACACCGGTAATGACCGGTCGTATGTGACAATTGGCGGACTTGACCAAAATTGTGAAGCAGGATTAAAACTGCTTGAACAGTTGCTTGCTGAAGCCAAACCGGATAAAGAAGCCTATAATAAATTGGTTGAAGGAATTTTAAAAGAGCGCGAAGATCAGAAAAAGGACCAAAATGCGATCGGAAATGCACTTCAGAATTTTGGTAAATATGGTAAGGATTCGCCTTTTACGAACATCCTTTCCGAGGAGACGTTAAAGGCAATTGATCCAAAAGAACTTACTGAGATCATTCACAAGTTTTGTCATTACCCTCATCGCGTATTTTATTACGGACCTACTGATCTTGTAAATGTTACAACATTGATCAAAAACAATCATTTACTTTCAACCGAAAATGTGCCTATTCCCGTCGAAAAACCTTTTGTGGAACAGTTAACCGATAAAAACAATGTTTTCTTTGTTGACTATGATAAATCACAGGTAGATATTGTAATGATGTCGCGCGATCTTCCATTCAATCCCAAAACTTTGGTGAAAGCCCGTACCTTTAATGAGTATTATGGAAATTCGATGAGCTCGGTTGTTTTTCAGGAGATCAGGGAGGCCAGGGCTTTGGCCTATTCAGCCTGGGCAAATTATTTACGACCATCTAAAAAAGAGGATTCATTTTATATTTTCGGATACGTTGGAACACAGGCGAATAAAATGATGGATGCAATCGGTGCGATGAATGGCTTGTTCACCAAGATGATTGTTGACGAGAAATCGTTCAATATCGCAAAAGAGAGTGTGATAAAAAGCATTCAGACTGAGCGGATCATCAAGAGCAATATATTCTGGAACTGGCTGCAAAACAAAAAGCTGGGTATTGATTACGATATTCGTAAAGATTACTATGAAGCTGCCCGGAATACAAAGATAGACAGTACACAATTATTTTTCGATCAACATTTTAAGGATAAGAAGTATACTTACATGATAGTAGGTAGCAAGAAAGATGTTGACCTTGTGAAATTGAAAACTGTTGGTCCTGTAAATGAACTGGCGTTAAAAGATATTTTCAATTATTAGATGAACCTTATCTTTTAAGATGCTTTAAAATAAACAAAAGAGTTCCTAAGACAGGAACTCTTTTGTTTAAGTTTATTACCTGTCCAGCCAATTCTTGAACTCCTGAACCCGTTCTCGAGCAACAATAATATCCGGATCGTCGGTGCCTTCAATTTTGAGGCGAAGTCGGCTGTTGCTCCATGCCAGAATATGGGCGCAGGCATTAATTGAGACGATATATTTGCGGTTAATCCTGAAATAGGTCTCCGGATCGAGCATGGGTTCCAGTTGATCGAGCGTATAATCAATACAATAGGTATGTTTGTCTGCTGTTAGAATAAAACTTGCTTTCTGACTATAAAAAACCATGATTTCTTCCACAGGAATACTTTTAATTTTATCGCCTATCTTCACCATAAATCTTGATTTATAGGATTTTGCGGAAGTCTGATTTGTAACCGAAAGTATCTTTTCGAGCACCAAACCCGGTGAAAAGTGTTTGGCCTTTTCGATGGCCTGAATAAGCCGTTCTTCTTCAATGGGTTTTAGCAAATAATCGATTCCATTGGTTTTAAAGGCTTCGATCGCATAATGATCATAGGCTGTAGTGAATATGATCGGACAACGAACAGCTACCTGGTTATAAATTTCAAAACTCAGTCCATCTGCCAGCTGAATATCTGAAAAAATCAGGTCAGGTTCCGGATTGTTTCTTAGGTATATTACCCCATCCCGAATCGATTCGAGTTTGGCAACTACCATCATATGAGGTGCTACCTTTGCCAGTAATCTTTCCAGAAGATTGGCTGCACGGTTTTCATCTTCAAGGATAATTACCTTCATTTTTCCTGTGATTTAAGGATGGGAACACGTACCAGAAAATTTTCTTCCGATTGGATGATTTCGATAGACCGGTCGGAAAAGAAAGCATATTGCTGAATAATATTCTTTAGTCCTGTTTTTTTCGAGTCTTCACCCACATTTTTCGGTTGCAAATTATTCTCAACTTCAAGGTACCCTTTATTTTTACGAATTGAAATCCGCAAAGGAAACGCTTCAGAAACCTCGTTGTGCTTCACTGCATTTTCAATCAGAAGCTGTAATGACATCGGAACAATAAAGTCATCGGGACTTGCATGTACATCGTTTTCAATGACCAGTTTGTCTTCAAATCTGGTTTTTAATAAGAATGTAAAGGAACGGATAAATTCAAGTTCATCTTTAAGCGGAACCAACTCTTTGTCGCGGCTATCGAGCACATAACGGAATAGATCGCTCATCTGCTGAATAAACTTTACCGCTATTGTCTGATCGTCGTACACCAGATCGCTCAGCACATTCAAACTGTTGAAAAGGAAATGAGGATTGACCTGATTCCGGAGCGACTCGTATTTGTAAACCATCATTTCTGCTTTTAGCTTTTCAGCCTGTACAAAGGATCTTTTCCACGCATGAAAGAACCCAATAGAGGTAAATATCAGCGAAATAATGAATGAAATCAGAAGCGTATATGGGACAGACCTTATGATTGATTCCCAGGCCTTCGCCGGTAAAATATTATTCCAAATATAGTAGTTGAAAAACTGAACTATGATAAAAGCACTTATTGAATACCCCAGAAAAACGAATATTTGGATGATTGTCTTTTTTATAGGAGTTTCTATCCAAGATATCCGTCGGTCAAGATAAACATGTATGAATTGTATGCCTGTCCACTGGGTAAAACTGATGCTGAATGCCCAGCAAAATCCGATTAGCAAACTATGCCAATCCTTTAGACCTCCTGTCATAAAAAAAAGTAACAGAAATATACTCAATGCCGCATTGGCAAGTATGAATTTAATAATAGTGACAGGATTGCTCCAGACTTTTGTAAAGTACATTTTACGTTCAATTTTTGGGTTGCAAGTTTTGTAAAAATAGAGATAAATCCGGGTTACGAAAGAAACTTCTTTCGAATCGGATGTATCTCTATTTGAATTTTGAATTCATTGGTTTTTTCCTTTTACATTTAATATTGTATTACTGACATCCTTTTACAATTCCTTCTACCTGATCTTTCCCCCAGGAAGGATGAATGGGTGATATCGGTTTGAAATTGTCCCAGTCAGCCAGTAAAGCTTTGGCTTGCGGACAAAATGATTTCGGATCGATACCCATATAGGGTGCGGAACCAATATCTCCCTGCAATTTCATCATTTTTGCACGGGGATTTGTAGGGTCTAATGTGAGCGATTTTGCCACAGCTTGTGCTGAAAGTCCGCTGAATTCTTGTCCGCGTTCCATTGGATTTACAACTAACCGGCCAATGAAGTAAAACGACTGCAGCGCATACACCTCCGATTCCCTAGGAACCATTTCAATCAGTTTAGCAATCGCCTTTTCTGCAACCTCAAGATAACTATCTTTTTTTGCTGCATCGGTTGGTTCCAAAAAACTCATTAGGATATAACAGTGTGCATTGTAATACAATGGCAACCATTCGGTTTTTTCGACATTAGCAATCATTTCGAATTTGTTGCCCAATGCATGGAAGTCGGCAACATTTTTACAAGTTGAAAACTGTCCAAGCGTTTCGCCCATCGTCTGAAGAAATTCGGGTTTTTGCGCCATGGAGGCGAAGCTAATAAACAATACTGCAAGTGATAAGATGATCTTTTTCATGATTAATTAATTTAAGGATTGATATTTATAATTCTACTCAATTTTGTCCAATTGATTGGCCTCACCTTTTCGGGTCAGCGTGATAAAACAAGCCACAACGTAAAACCGGTTCGAGCTGGGTTCAATAGCGGCACTTGGATAGTTACCGCCTGCATCGGTGGTACTTGCATATCTGCGGCCGAATTCATTTTTGAAGCCCAGCATATTTGTAACGGCGCCATAAATGATGATATTTTTCCGGTAAAGGAAACTCCAGCTCAGATCGAGACTTCGGTAGGGCAACATTTGTTCACTATTAAAAACGGGTGAATTTGGATTGTTATAGACCCGTGGTGACGAATATTTGAAATTGACTCCTGCCAACGACCGCAAACCGCTAATCCAGTGTTTGTAAACAACGGATAGATTGTGTCTACTTGCAAAAGTTGGGACAGCTTCTTCCGGAAAATCACGGTAATTGCGTTTTGTATCAAGGTAAGAATACGAAATCCAATAGTCACCATTTTTAATGGTTTTGTTATCTCTCCAAAACAAGTCCAGACCTTTCGCATAACCACTTCCAAGGTTGTTATAACTTGATGGCAGGTAAAATTCGCCACCATTGGTTTTCACTAAATTCTTGTAGTCCTTATAATACAACTCAATCCGAAGTGTCCGGTTATTTACTAATGATTGGTAGCTAAAAGTATAATGATCGGCGCGTTCGGGATTAAGTTGGTTCGTGTAAAGCAGGTAATCATCCACCGGATTTTGATAGAACCACCCATATGCGAGTGAGAACTGGCTATTATCGGTCACCTTGTAAGCTGTCGAAATTCTTGGAGATAATTTGAAACTTCTCAGGTAATCGGAATATTCAACACGCGCTCCGATACGGGTTACAAATTTTGAAGATGCGTAAATCTGCGCCTCGGTAAATCCCGCAAATGTATTATTCGTAAAGCTGTTATCGTGTATTTCGGCTGGCATCCTGACATTCTGAGAAAATGTTTTGGCAAACAATTCTCCTCCAAATTTAATACTAAATTTTTCAGCGAGCAGATAGTTAAATACATTTTTTACATGAGTACCCACAGTCTTTTTTCCAATTATGGTTTGGCCGAAACGAATATCGTCCTGGTTGTTCGTGAAGGATGCTGCAGTATTCATAGCCCATTTTTCACTCAGGTGGCCATTCCACGATGCATTCATAAAATAATTCTCATTTGCGAGATGGTAATCAAACGGACTTCCACCAGGTTCGAGGTTTTCCTGATTGATCGTAAAGGCGTCTTTGTTAAAACTCGAATAAAGCTTGAACATACCGGTTTTGCCTATCTTTTGCCTGACACTTACCGCACCCTTTGCCGATTCGGGAGCATGAATCCAATTGTAATTTTGAGTGGTTAAATTCATATATGGTGCTAAATTATTGTATGTCAACGATCCTGTAACTGCGCCATTTTTCCATAATTTTGTTCCGGCTACTTCAACTCCAATCGACATAACTGACAAATTGAGCTGATCTTCGGCAGGCATATCGTTCGTGTTAAGTAATAACACCGATGAAAGGGCCTGACCATATTCTGCAGAATAACCTCCTGTACTGAAAATCGTCCCTTTAAACATAAACGGATTGAACCTGCCACGCGTCGAGAGATTGGGTGCCGATGAATTATAAGGGACATAAACGAGCGAACCATCTATATAGGTTTGTGATTCTTCGCTGTCACCTCCTTTCACAAACAAACGTCCCGATTCGCCATTGGTTGTTGTGCCAGGAAGGGATTGCAACGCACCGTACACATCACCTTTGGCACCTGCAGTGGTTACCATATCGAGGGGTGTAATGGTGACTGCCTGCTTCTTGTCGCCTGCTTCGAAAGTTCCTGCTGTAATGGTTACTGCCGTTAATTGGTTAAATGCTTCTTTTAACTGAATATTTATTCGGATCGTATCGCCTTTCAGATCTATTTTTTGCACTGCTGGTTCGTAACCCATGAATTCCACGCGCAAATCAAACGGACCAGTTTTTTTTGTTTTAAGTATAAATTGTCCGTTTTCGTTGACCGAAGTTCCGTCGTAAGTTCCTTGCAAATAAACATTGGCGCCAGGTAAGGATTCGTCTTGTTCCTCTGTCACTTTCCCAATAATAACCGTCTGCGAAAATGCTTGTAGTCCGACCAGACTTAAGAGGATATAGATGAAGGCGTATTTCATTTTGCTGATTTTTCATGTTTAACGATACAAAAGTGAAATAAAGCCGGATTGCCTCAAAATAACAATTGATGAACTGTGGAATTTGGAAGTTGAATTGTAGAAAAGCATCATTTTTCCAATCGAATAGAAATGCTATACACGGATGCATAATTTAAGCAAAAGACGAAACTTTTTTTTTTATCATCTGTTAAATATATTTGTATTTTTAAGAAAAAATAATCTTAAAGAAAATTAGCCATGAGTAGAATTTCTGAAAGTATCATCGGAGATGAATTTAGTGATCCTATGGAGTATATGGATCAACCTGGAAAGAAAGGGAATAGAAAATCATCTTTCAGGAACATCTATGATGAAGATGATGATGAAGATGATTTCGATGATGAAGATGACGATGACGAGGAATTTGAGGAGGAAGACGACGACGAATAATCTTCTGATTTCTCCAAAAAATTATTTGCTAGGTGACCGGTTGAATGTTCATATCTTGAATTTTATTCCGGTCATTTTATTGGCTTAAATTATCAAAAAAGCAATCTTCATTTATGGATCGCAATCGTTCACTTGCATTGCTCTGGGATTGCTATTGAAACCTTAAACCGCCAATATTGCCCGTTTTTTCTTCAATAAAAGTACCATGACAATGAATTACATATTCATTCATGATGTGTAAGACAGCTTCTTACTATTGCGCATCGGTATTGATAGTTCCTTCCCAGTCTCCTGTCCTTTTCTAATGTAATAGCCATGTTCGGCGACTAAACGGGCATCTAAATCCCCCAATTGCTTTTTAATTAATTACAACATCAATCAAATTGGTCATATAAAATTCCCGGTATTAATTGATAGAATTTATTAAGTTGTTGTTTATTCTTCCAACCCGATCATTGCTGAAGTTGTATGTGATTCATTCGGAGCCAGCTTGATCACATCATCGAATGCATTAACGGCTTCGACACAGACAAAATGAAGGTAGGCATCATCTGGCATGTCGTTAATGGTGGAGCAAGTCTCTTTCCCGGGATTCCAAACTGTCGTAATCTTGCTACCTGTTTTTGAAATATGGATTTTCCTTTTGAACATGCGATCATCAATCAAGCAGTCGGATTCAGTGTTATAATAGTGGCGAGTTTCAGCCTTCAGAATTTCTATTTCAGGCGACTCCTGGATAAACGCTCCTGGTTCGAGCTGGCTATGATATTTAGCCCCCTGTAAACCCGTGATCGTTATGTATTCAATAGATGAGACGTTATAATAGGAATGCAAAGCGCAGGTATATTCAAACGGTTCTGCCGATTGATTGGTTACTTTCAGACTGACTTCAAGCGTATTTCCCACAATCACAGTCAACCTGGCACAAAAATCATAAGGCCAGTAAGCTTTCGTCTCGTCTGATGAGCAAAGTTGCAATCTGATCAACGTTTCGCCGGTAGCTTTGACTGCAGTCTCGGACACCTCCCAATACATCAGGCGTCCAAAACCATGCTGCGGTTTCTGCGGATCGGATTTATGTGGGCCGAACCAAGGGAAACAGACGGGAATGCCTCCACGAATTGCCTGCCCTACCTGAAAGCTGCTGTTGGGGCTCATCCAAAGGACGTCTTTGGAATTCCTTGGTACAAAGCTTATTAATTGTGCACCATACATGCAAATTTCAGCATCGGCATATCTATTCGAAACATTCAAATAAATTAAATCATTCTCTCTTTTGGAAAATATTACTTTACCTTCTGCGCCAAAGGTGTTGTTGAGTTTTTCAATATTTATCATGGCATTTCTTTTAACTATCGGCATATACATTCTTCTGAACTTAAGGTTCCGAAATCTGCCAATTTTCAGTGCAAGTTAGTAATCATTTTAATTCTCGTGACGATTGAATAGCAAATAGCCAAAGCTTGCCTGCAAATAAAACCTTGGATCGCTGTTGCTGAAATAATTCAATAACAGGCTTGCTGGCCCGAAAGGGGTGTGAATCACGATACCGCCGCTACCTATGTACTGGTTGGAAGTGAATAACTGATCGCTGTAGTAAGGTTGATTATTATCCTTTCTTAATAACTCCTGAAATGGCTGGAAATAGTATCCTTCAAGGCGTATATGAGCAGATGGGGAAATAGGAACGATTGCCTTTAACCCTCCGGCAACATAATTGTTAGCCCTGAGATACGGTAAATACCTGATGGTACTGTTAACAGTGGGAGAGAAGTCTTTGGCAGCAATTATGGAAGAGGTATAATTGTTAAAAAGCTTTTTACTTGAAAAGTAAGAATCTGTTTCGATACCAAGAATTAGCCATTTCGAAGATTTAAAATACCTTTCATAGCTTAACTCCACTTGAAAATACTGATGCTCCTTACGAAAATCGGGATTGTTCGAACTTGTAGATCCGGGTTCTTCTTTTTCGGTTCCAAATATATATGCAGCCTCGAACTTAAACATTTTACCTTCCGTTGGATATTGTTTTTTATTAAAGGCTTTTTCCTCAAAACGTGTGTGCAAATTTCCGGCCGTAAATGTGGTTTGGTCGGGTTCATCATTCTTTGTGTAATTTATCGTTTGATAGTAATCGTTTGATTGATTTACAAAGTTTATTCCGGCTTCCCATTTTGATGTTGTTTTAGCCGGGAAACTAACGTCCAACTGAATATTATCGTCATTACGTACCACATAATGAGGCCGTTTATCTTCAAAAAAGAGTTCTGTTGATCCTGAAAAGTAGTTAAACCTGTTTTTAATGAAATAGAGATCCAGGGAAAAAGGTTGTTTCGTTGTAAAATTAAACCTCGATCCAACCATGAATGAACTGTAGAATTTACCAACATGAATATTTGTCTGTAATGTAATCGGAAGATTGTTGAACAGGCGATAGTCGAGACCGATGTACCCCTGATTGATATCCGAAAGTGAAAAGTAGCCTCCTACACCCACTGCAAGTGGTTTCTGTTGCTCCGCTTTAAGCTGTAGATCGAAAAACCCTGTATTCTTATTATAATCAGCGGTAGGCAAAAGCGACTTGATTTTATCATCAGCCAAAATTTTAAAATACTCTCGCCTGAGTTCTTCTAAATCAAATGTTTTTGATTTATGACGAATCGACTGTATCACGTAATAACGTTGCGACCCATCAACGCCTGATACCTGAATGTTGTTAAATATCATTGTTGGGCTTTTACTTCGGTATTCTTCGCGTCTGCGGGTGAGCAAATCAAGATCAGCTCTTCTTGCTATTCGCGATTTGATAGATTCAATTTGCGCCAAAGCAGCCTCATAACCAACATTTTCGATTTCGTCAAATTTTTCAAAGTCAAGAAAAGCGAAATTATCAACGATTGGTTTAATTGTAATTCCCAAACTGTCGGGTATAGAATAGCTCGTTTTTCGAACCATCATATTCCATATCTGAAGTTTCAGATCGTCCTTTTTTGGCTTTTTATTTTTAAACTCGATCGCGCTCCCAATCATTATATCAGGTTTGAAGTCCTGATGCAATACGTCGTATGGAAAATTATTTATCAGTCCTCCATCGAAAAGTAGAACACTGTCAATTTCGATTGGTTTAAAGACGAATGGAACCGTCATTGATGCTCTGACAGCCAAACCAAGGTCTCCTTTGCTGAATACTACGGGTTTATTGAGGTATATGTCGGTTGCAACACATCTGAATGGGACAAAAAGTTGGTCAAAGTTATTTTCGGCAACAGCATTTGCCGGGCTGAATAGTTCCATGAACGCAAAATCGATTTGACCGGGAGGGATAATATTGGTTGGGAGTGCAAGTTTTATTTTATCCTCGTTCCTGGCAAAGTCAAGATCGATGAAAGAAGGATTCTCGTCGAGTTTCTTAAAATAATAGACATATTCAGGGGGAATAATTCCTTTAAACCAAAGTTTGAAATCTTCCGATTTGAAAAGGGTTTCCATTTCGTCGGGCGAATAGCCGGAAGCATAAAGTCCACCAATAATGGCACCCATGGAAGTTCCTGTAATATAATCAATTGGAATGTTATTCTCCTCGAGTGCTCTGATTACTCCGATATGAGCGAGACCTTTTGCGCCGCCTCCGCTAAGCACTAATCCTACTTTTTGAGCAAATCCCGGAAGCGGCAACATGCAAAGGTACAATATGAAATAGGATATGACCTTTTTCATTCGTATATATTAGTATTAAGTTGCTGTATATCTTTTGGATCGGAGAGCATAATTCTACAAAATCCAGGTACCCCCTCATGGAACTCGCATGAGTTTATACATCTTCTTTTTCGAAATTTGTACCATGCTCGTTTCATCCGTAGATAATTTGTTTAATAATTGTCAGATGGAACACCCATAATATCTTCATTCGTGTTTGCGAAACGCCAAATCATGGGTGTTTCATGATTTAAATCTCATTTAATTGATCTTAATGGTCTTCAATTTTGTATTTTAATGATTGAAATCCTTCACCGAGGATCTCACTTGCATCCATAATTGTAATAAAAGCCAGAGGATCAACTTTATTGATATGTTCCTCAAGAATTGCAACTTCTCTTCTGCTTACTACGGTAAATATAATATTTTTCTCTGTATTGGTGTACATGCCGGTTCCTTTCAGATAGGTTCCACCACGCTCAAGATCGTTGATAATTTTATTACGAATATCTTCGTGCTTATCAGATATGATAATCAATGCTTTATTGTAATTGGCACCTTCCAGAATCAGGTCGACTGCACGGCCTGTAATGTAAATAACGATCATACTATAAAGCGGTATTTGCCAGTCTTTAAAAGCTGCCAGCGCAACCAATACGATGGCTGAATCAACCCATATCAGCATTTGACCGATCGGGATACGCGTATACCTCGTAATCACCATTGCAATAATGTCGCTACCGCCCGATGTGGCTTTTGCCTTAAATATCAAACCTAGTCCGATGCCTGTTAAAACGCCTCCGAAAATGCATGAGAGTAAAACATCATTAACCAGGGGAGCATCACCAATTTCACGCATCCAGGTAATACCATCCATGAATATTGACGACGAAACAAATCCATAAATGGTTTTAGTTCCAAATCGCGGACCTAAAAGTTTTATTCCGAAATAGGTTAGTGGTATGTTTACGAGTAAGTTAAATATACCAATTGGAAAACCGTCTGGCCAGAGTGTCATCCCTTTGGTCATGTAATAAACTATAATTCCAAGTCCATAGATGCCTCCAGGTACTATTTTATGTGGTGTAATAAAAAATACAAAACCCACAGCCATAATAAAAGATCCAATGGTAATGAGTCCGTAATCGAGAAACCATCGTTTGGTGAATAGTTTTTCAGGTGTCAGAAATGCCATAAATAGAGGATAATTTTTTCTAAAATTACAAAAAAAAGGGTTCCTTTTTGAGGAACCCTTTTTTTAAGTTGCTGTTCTTAGAATCTTTTTTCTTTGATACGGGCTTTCTTACCTGTCAATTCGCGAAGATAGTACAAACGTGCACGACGTACACGACCCATACGGTTAACTTCGATACCATCGATAAAAGGCGAGAAGAAAGGAAAAATCCTTTCAACACCGATATTACCAGACATTTTGCGAACGGTAAATGTTTTTGTTGTACCGGCACCTTTGATTTGAATTACAGTACCTTTATAGTTCTGAACTCTTTCTTTGACACCCTCAATGATCTTGTAACGGACAGTTACTGTGTCGCCTGCGTGAAATGTAGGTAATTCTTTCGGTTCACCTAAAAACGCGTTTTCTGCAATTTTAATCAGATCCATCATGATTGATTTTTACAATATTATTAACGAACGCAATATTCACAGTGTCTATTTGTTTGCTGTCAGAGATTGCGTACGGAACTGGCCGCAAAAGTAGATAAATATTTGATTATCTAAAACGACTTGGAATTATAATTTTAGTTTTTTCCTGATAGCATCGGATAAAGCGGCTTTGTACACTACAATTGACGTGGTTTTGTAACGCAGATAGGGCTTCGAGGCATAGAAATAACCTTTTAAATCATTGTATTTACCCCATGAGTTTTTAACCTTGTAGTAGATCGTACCGTTTTGATCCTTGGCAAGCCCGACCAGGTGCATGGCATGATCATCTGTTGTTTCCTGACTATCAAATGCCATTTGCCTTATTTCCTGAGTGATAATTTTTTCTTTTCCTGGTTTGTCAAATTTATAGATTGCCGATTCCTTCTCTTTTTCTGAAAGGCTGTCCCATTTGGCAATTTCCGCACCATCCATATTTGCCGGCGTGTTTTCCGGTACCACAGCAAATCCTTTTTGAGTTGTGGCAAATCCTTTTTCGCTGCTATCGGCTGCCCAAAGGACTGAGTAACCTTTTTCAAGCGAAGAATCAACGATTTCCTGAAGTTCGTCGAGCGGAACATTGTAAAATTCACTCCAGAGCCAATTATCGGGTACTTCAAGTATAAATTGTTGATAAAAAGGGTGATGCGAAAATGACGTAATCTGGATATAATCGTCACCATTAATTCCGCAGTAATCGGAAGCAAACGATTTTGGAGTATAGTTTTTGCCTTTAAATTCGAAATTTTGAGGTACAGTTCCCAAATAAGCGTCGATTGTTTTGTTGAAGGCCTCATCCCATACAGGAGTTATTTTTTTATTTTTGTTTTCAACTACCCCTTCAACCATTTTCCTTAGGACATCATCCATTTCGCCATGGACATGCTTATCTTCATTGTATTTTATTCCGGAATAAGCGCTTTCAGGAACAAGTCCGTAAGTATTTGCAACATATAGATCATCATAAAGCACTCCTCCGGAACCAAAATTGGTGTTTCCCTGCATCCTTACGTATTTAACTGCTTTGTCGCGGTAACACATATTTACAAGAAACATTTCTGATAAATCAACTTCCGGTTTACCCATTCGAAGCATTTCTGATTCGAAAAACGACATTCCGGCAAATGACCAACAGGTACCTGACCTGTACTGGTTTTTTACTGAAGTGTGAGGTATTTCTTTAATTGATTGGAATTTAAAGCCATCGTTGTCTTTATTTCCCGCATAAGAAAGGCCAGAAAGGAGTAAAAGTGTAAGCGCAAGGATCAGTACCTTTTTAGTTGTCTGCATATTAAATTTAAGAGTTGAATTTTAACTCCGAAAAGTAGAAAAAGGATTTGAATTTCAGTCTCTGATTATCATTTATAATGAATCTAAATTTTGTTCATCTTATTGAATCGTCTTGTTTCCGGATTGATACAGATTTTCAACCGGATGATTGGTCCCTTTGTAAATGATTCTTCCAGTAACGATTGCTGATTTTGTGCCTATTGATCCAATTGTTCCAAGCGAAATATAGTTAAGGGCTGCGTTAAGACTGGCATCAGCTGTATTACCCCAGTCCTGTGTTACATTGTCTTTTATCGCAAAATCAACTGGTATTCCGTCAAAATAGTCGCTGTATCCTTGTGAATTTACATTCCGGAAACTGATAGGCGCTACGGCGATGTTCAGCTTTGTGTCCCCTTCAATATTCATTCCAACGGGTTTCCCATGTGTGGTTGAACCAATGAGTTTCATATTCATATAGGGTTTAAGTCCGGATATAACCAACTCACTTGCAGAAGCAGTTGAAGATGTGGTGATCACAACAAACTTGTCCAATTGAACACTATTGCTTTTTAATCCGATTACACTTTGATATCCCATTCTAGTATGCTTATTATTATAGGTAAGCGTGTTGTATACTTTGTCTTTATTTGGTTTTCCGGCAAGCATTGCAACAAGCGAATCGGCGCAGTCGAGTGTGCCACCACCGTTATATCGAAGATCGAGAATCAAATCGGTAACACCTTTGCTTGAAAAGTCATCGAATACCGAATTGAGTTCCTGCACAGAACTTCCAAGAAAATCACTAAAGACAAGATATCCAATTTTTTTAGACCCTTTGGTAAAGATATTTGAATACTGTACTGAATTGATTACGATCGCTCCCTGGGTCAATTGAACAGTCGTTTCAGAACCGTCGTTTTTAATAAAGACAAACGAATTGCTCGTGTTGTTAAGTGCTGCATTTACTTCATTATCACTCATCGAACTAATTGTTTTCCCATTCATCGACTTGATTTGCCATCCGCGCTTAACTCCCGCCTTGCCCATTGCACTGTTGTCGTAAACAAACAAAATACGTAGTAGATCGAGATCATCAAAGCCCAACCCGGCACCCCAACCTGTTGTTTCACCGTTCTCGAGTAAGTCCACCATATCGGTATAGGGCATTGTGAAACTCCATCGGTCTTTATTGTATCTCACTTTATTAATGTACTCATCGGGGGTTATAATGGAGGTCAGATCAACAACAGGCATCGATTCGTACCACAAGTACAAATCGTTAAACGTGTTGGCTGTAAATTGCACAGACGGATCAATTGTTTGAACAATTTCTTGATTTGTATCCTTTTTGCAGCCAAAGACTACGAATGACAAGAAAAGTGAATAATATACTATTCGTTTCATGGGGAGACAATTTTGTTGAATTACAGTAACCCCTAAGGCTTTCAAAGCCTTTAGGGTTTTAAATCCAATTTACTACAATATTCGTGCAAATTAAAATGGGATAAATGTCTTCTATGATTCTTTTTGCGGATAATGAATCCGAACATGATAAATATTGAGCAGTTTTTCAAGGAAAAGCTCTTTCAATAATGTGATGTCTTTGAAAGTCAGTGGTGCATAATCAAGTTGCCCGGCTTCTATTTTATCCTGGAAAATTGTATCAATTAGCTTTTTTAAGCTTTCATTGTCCTTTTTATCAAGACTTCGCGAAGCTGCTTCGATACTGTCGGCCAGCATTACAACGGCAGTTTCTCGTGTTTCAGGTAATGGTCCGGAATATGTAAAAAGACTTTCGTCAGTTTCCAGTCGATTCTTGTTATTTGATTCAATGAAAAAATAGCTTGTTTTAGTAGTCCCATGATGCGTTTTGATAAAATCGATGATTTGCGCTGGGATTTTATACTTTTGAGCAAGTTCAACTCCGCGACTTACATGTTCCATAATTATTTTCGCACTTTCTTCAAACGAGAGATTATCGTGCGGATTAATTCCCAATGCCTGATTTTCTGTGAAAAATTGTGGATCAGTAAGTTTTCCAATATCATGGTAAAGGGCACCCGCTCTTACCAGCAGTGGGTTACCTCCAATCTTTAGGATCGCCCCCTCGGCTAGATTGGCAACTTGTAATGAATGCTGGAACGTTCCAGGAGCCTCTTCTGCGAGTTTACGCAATAGTTTCTGATTCGAATAGGATAATTCGATCAGTGTAACGTCAGAGACGAAGCCGAAAGTCTTTTCAATCAGGAAAACAACGAGATAGGTGATCAAAGTTAGGGCCGCATTAATCAGGAACCACTTAATTATTGACCAATCAATACTGGCAAAACTAGCTTCCTGGATCAATGAAATCCCTATATATGTAAAAGCATAAACAAAAAATATTATTAATGAGGTAAGGATCAATTGGTCGCGCCTCTGCAGATTATTCTGACTGATTACAGCAATGCTTCCGGCTGAAATCGTAAGAAGTACGAATTCATAGCCATTTGGGACCATGAAACCAACAATAAGCGCTGTAATTGTATTCACGAAAATTGCAAGGCGGGCATCAAGAAAGGTGCGGATGATCAAAGCAAGTGCAGTGAAGGGGACAATGTATACTGAAATATTGTTGGAAAGGACAATGATCCGGCAAAAAAAGATCATCAGAACCATCATTAGCAGCGTAAAAGTCACGTCGCGTTTTGATCGAAGTAATTTCCTTCGAATATTGTAGATGAACAGGAAAAGCGTAAGTAATAGCATGGTGATTAATACCATTTTACCGATAATAATCAGGTAGTATTTTGAGAAATCACCACGACTTTTTTCATAGGTTGATTTAAGCGACTCGATAATGACATAGATTTGCGGTGAAATCACATCGCCTTGTGAAACAATCCGTTCACCTTCCTGCACAACACCATAAGTGGTTGAAAGGTTTTCAAGAATTTTTTGTTCTTCGCCTTTTGTTTTATCGGGATCAAATGATAGGTTAACTGCCAGATAATCTTCCGGATGGAGCTTTTCTATGATTTTATTAAAGTCCGAATCACTTTTTTTTAGCAGATCAAGTTTGGCATTTGCTTCTGAATAGGCAGTTTTCAACGAGTAGAGTTGACTTGTCGGAACTTTTTCAGCCAGGTTATTCTTAACAATCAGCAATTCACTTTTTCCAGTCAGGGGGGCATAATTGCTTGATGACTGTTCAAGGATCCCTGAATTATAGATTTTTTCAAATATGGTAATTACTTTGTCTTTAACAATCCTTGAGTAAAGTATTTTGGTATTCTCTTTGAGTGTGATTGCATCAATAGAAGTTGATAGATTTGCAATTTGCTGTTTACCAACTGAATCATGGAACAGAAAATAAGGTGTTAATGATTTAAGCAAAGAATCGCGTTCTATACTAATTGTTTCATCCGATTTCTCGATAGCAAAGTTGTAAGGGGCAATTAGTGTGGCGTGCATCCAAGGCCGCCCTTTTTGAAATTCATATGGAAATCTTCCCTCCTGAGGCAGAGCGAAATAAAGGATTACCGCGGTGATTATAAATAATATAGTTAAGTAAATCGTATGCCAGCTTGCTGATTCAAACCAATTTTTCTTTTCCAGATTCATAATTTTCTCTTATATCAGGTTCAAAGTCGAATCTAATTAATTCGTATATTTGGAATTAATCAAAAGTAGTAATTTTTTAATGAGATACGGAATCTCCAACCTCAGTATTGTTCCTGTGCGATCAGAACCGCGCGAAAAGAGCGAAATGTGCACTCAAATACTTTTTGGCGAGCACTATACGATAAATGAAGAGAATGCAAAATGGTGCCAGGTAAAGCTTGCTTTCGATGGTTATGAAGGGTGGATTGACCGTAAGATGGTCAATGAAATAGACGAACAGGATTTTTTGGAATTGGCATTGATCCCCCGGATTGTGACGACAGATGTGTTTAATATCGTCCAACCAACAGGTGGTTATAGTAATTTTCTGATCGTGGCAGGCAGTTCATTGCCTCATTTCGATCAGTCGACTCATACTTTTAAGATAGGTAAAGTCGCTTATAGCATACAGGGAAACAGTATCGCCGCTACACAGCATGGAGTACGCGTCGTGATCATTGAGAATGCACTTAAATATTTTAATGCACCTTATCTCTGGGGTGGACGGTCACCTTTCGGAATTGATTGCGCTGGGTTTTCCCAGATATTGTATAAAATGGCAGGGCTGACAATTCCACGTGATGCCGTTCAACAAGCCATGTTGGGTGAAAATCTCACATTTGTTGAGGAAGCTTTGCCTGGTGATCTGGCATTTTTCGATAACGAGGAGGGTGCCATTATTCATGTCGGTGTTATTTGGGAAAAAAATAAAATTATTCATTCATCCGGCAAAGTCCGGATCGATAATGTAGATCATTTTGGAATATTCAATATTGATACAGGGCGATATACTCATCAGATGAGGTTGATGCGACGGCTCATCATCGACTGATAAGTAAGAACCGGAAATTTAAGTGGCTGTTTTTAAATGTATGTTTAATCACTAACTACCAAAAACGATGGGACATCTTGAAATAATTGGTTACCTTATGGCCATTATTATTGTGGTCTATATTGTTATTCGAAACTCAAGAAAACAAAAAGAGTAATATCTGATTGATAGACAGACCTGTTAGTTGAATATACCTCGGTTCAAAACACTCTGTTCAACTTTGAATTGCTCATAGTTTTGATTGTCTTGTTAAAAATATTTGGAAATATGAATACTCAGGAACTAAAATACTGTTATAAATATCCTCGTTTGGCAATAACTGTTGATGCTATTCTTGTGGCTGAGAATTTTAGTCAGACGATGATTTTGTTAATTCAACGAAAGCATGGACCCTTCGAAGGTGTGTGGGCGCTGCCAGGTGGATTTGTGGAGATGGAAGAAACCTTAAAGTATGCGTGCCAGCGTGAACTTTTTGAAGAGACTGGTATAAAAGACGTTGATCTTAAACAGTTTTATACGTTCGATGCGGTCAATCGGGACCCCCGTCATCGAACAATTACAACTGTATTTTACGGAAGAATACAGGAGACAGTTGATGTTGCCGGAGGTGACGATGCCGCCAAGGCAGATTGGTTCCCGATTATTTCATTACCTCCGATGGCTTTCGACCATGCTGAAATCATCCATAAGTTTATAAAAGAGAAGCTTTAATAGTTGAGTAATAAATTAGCGGATACAGTCTCGCAAGTGACTGACCGTTTGAGGTCCTTCGTTAAATAGCAGATCCAGAATACTTAGATTCGGTATAAATCCCCATTTTTCGTTAAAAACCTGCGTGTAGGGTGTTGGATAAAAATGAATATCAGCTTTTTGCTTTTGCGATTTTGGATGGATAATGTACCTAAAATCAGCAGTTGTTTCCAGAACTTCGCCTTGAGGATAATACTCGATAGTCGGTTTTATAGTTACATCAAGATTAATTGACTTTAAAATAGCATTTTGTATTTCAAGGTTAAAATCGAATAAGTATTTCCATTTTTTTTCGTGAAAGAACGGCGACAGATCATCAGCATAATATTCGAAAAAGGGCGAGCTATTGTAGGCTGACGAAATCCCACGCCAATGCATAAGTTGCCAGGGTTGTTCAAACGAGAGTTTAAGATCCTTGATTGGCCCTTTTGCCCGGGGACCATCAGCAACTGGTATCGATAAGTGTAAAGGACCGTTGGCCGCAAGGATGACCGTGCGATTCCGGTAAGATTGCTTCAGGTAACTCTCACAATTTTCGATATAAATCTGCGGATAGCTAATTATTTTTGTAAAATACTGTATTGGTGCGAGATAAGCACTGCTTAGTAAAACTTCGGTCTTTTGATTTTCCATCAATCGTCGAAAAATTTGTGTCCTGGTTCTCCTTCAATTGTCATCCCGTCATCCGAGATTAAATCTCCTGCTTCTTTTCGTTTACCATCATCAACCGTCTCATCTTCAAGTTTTTTTATTTTATTGAGGAGTCTTCGGATTTTATTTTGCAGCCTTTGTTTATCAATGAATGCAAAAACCGCAGTTAAAATTACTCCGATCATGATTGAAATCACTAAAATCAGCGCAAGCGGTACATCTTCAAATTTCAGCCAAAGGAATTTAACTTCAACTTTAACCGAATTTTGCAATGCAAAAATGGTCATGGCCACACCAAGTATAATTCCTGTCAGTAATCCTCTTTGCATAGCTATAGATTTTTAATTACTTGATATTTCTACGGATTTTCCTTTTCCGGGGTTTAGCTTTATTCTGCCTGTTTCAGCTGTATTGATCTCTACTTTTTCATCGTCAGGAGTATTGTAGTCCGTTCTGAAATAAATATTGTACGCAGCACCCAATGGTACAATCACTTTTGCTGATTCCAGCGGTGGCATTACAATTTCGCGGATGTCGCAGTAGGCCGAATCTTTCCAAAGCCAATCGGTTACCATATTTATGTAAAGAGTATCTTTTGATTCGTTTATCAGCCTCATTTTCCGGAATGATTGCCGTGATGGCTCGGGATAAATATTTACTCCCGTAAATGCTTCACCAACTGCCGAAGCAAACAATACGCCGACTTCTGCAAAATTAACTCCTGTACGGTACTTACGCATTTCCTTTTGTCTCTCAATACTTTCCTGATCGGTTATATATGCCGATGTGACACAGGATGAAAATATTATAAGGGAAATGAAAAATACAATAGATTTGCTGGATGGTTTCATGATAGCATATTCAAAACGGATTGATAAAATAAAAGCCGACATAAACTATGCCGACTTTTACTTCAAAGGGGACTAGTTTTATTTAATTCCCATAAAAAAGCGGTTCCACCGGATTTTTGAGAGGAAGCTTTTGTTTTTATCGAGTGAGAGCCACACAAACGAAGCTTTTCCAACAATATGATCTTCCGGTACAAACCCCCAATACCTCGAGTCTGCTGAGTTATAACGGTTGTCACCCATCATCCAGTAATAGTCCATTTTAAAAGTGTAGGTTGAAGCGGGAGTCCCATTAATATAGATGGTACCGTCCTTAACCTGAAGGTCATTCTCTTCGTAGACATCTATAATTCTTTTATAAAGCGGAAGATTTTCAACTGAAAGATTGATTGTTACCCCTTTTTTGGGAATCCAGATCGGACCGAAGTTGTCAAGATTCCAGGTATACTTGGGGTCGCTTGGGAAGATGGCCGGATCACTGTTGTCAGCAGGCCAGGTAACTTTTTCCTTTGACTGAATAAATTTAAGGCCATCCATCTGTTGTGCCTGGGCAGTCGTAAGCGACATGATATACCTTGAATCGGAACCTTCAACTTCAGACTGCGTAATATCGAGTTTTTCTAATGTTGCGGCATTTATAGCTGTACCATTCGTATTGACAAGGTATTTATATTGAATGCCCGGTATTTCCTTTTGGGGTTTCCCGTTTACATAGACCTGACCTTTATCAATTTTCAATGAATCACCGGCTATAGCGACACAACGTTTGATATAGTTTTCGCGTTTATCAACCGGACGGTAGATAATATCACCAAAAACTCTTTTGTCACCCCAAATTTTATCACGACCATATGAACGTACCAATTCGTAATAACTTCTTTCCTGCATATTTACTGCAACGGTATCGCCTTCAGGAAAATTAAACACAACAACATCGTCATTTTTAACCTTACCGAATCCTGCAATCCTTCGGTAAGGATAATGGATGATTGTTGAGAATGATTTCATTGTTGTTGACAATGGCATAGTATGATGGACAAATGGAAACGAAATAGGTGTATTCGGCATTTTGGGTCCGTAAGCTGTTTTACTGACAAACAGGTAATCACCTACCATCATCGATTTCTCCATCGAAGAGGTGGGAATCGTATAAGCCTCAATAAAGAACAACCTGATAAAAGTGGCTGCTATAACAGCGAAAATAATGGCATCAACCCATTCAACGACCTTTGTTTGTTTACCATCTACCGGGTTTTTCTTTTTCCAGAAAGACCAATGAATCTTCTCTGTTACGTAAATATCGTAAATTACGACGAGTCCGATCAACCACCAGTAATTGTTTAGCCAAATTACCCAAAGCAGGTAAAGTCCACCTACAAGGCCAAATTTAAACCATTTGCTGTCCAATAACTTATTCATTCTGATTGTATTTGTTTTTTATTAAAATTTCAAAAGATCTTGCATCGATAAAATCCCTTTGCGTCCCTGGCAGAATTCAGCAGCCAGAACGGCACCGAAAGCAAATCCCTTCCTGCTGTATGCACTGTGAGTAATTTCGATGAAATCAACATCGGAGTCGTATTTAATCGTATGGATCCCAGGAACAACTCCCTCGCGAACAGGTTTGATATATAATTCGTTATCTGATTGAGGAATGTCGATAGTCCAATTGGTCTTTACTTCGTTGATGGCGATAATGTCATCAGCCAGGGTAATTGCTGTTCCGCTTGGAGCATCCAATTTCTGCGTATGATGAACCTCTACCATCGAAACATCGTATTGCGGGAAATCTTTCATGATCCGGGCAAGATACTTGTTCATCTCGAAGAAGATGTTGACGCCGAGACTGAAATTTGAAGAATAGAAAAAACAGCCGTTTTTGTCTAAACATTTCTTATCCACTTCAGCTTTCCTGTTGAGCCAGCCCGTGGTGCCACTGACAACCGGTACGCCTGCATCGAAACATTGCTGGTAGTTATTGATAGCTGTTGCAGGTGAGGTGAATTCGATGGCGACATCTGCCTTGGAGAGGTTTTCTTTTGTAAGTTCCTCCGGATTGTTGACATCAATTTTTAAAACGACGGAATGTCCACGTGATAAAGCAATCTGTTCGATTTCTTTTCCCATTTTCCCGTAACCTATCAACGCAATCTTCATATCTCTTTTTTGTGTATTTGTATCTGTTTTTTCAAAAGAATTACAAAGATAGGATTATTGATTGAAATCATCCGATTAATTGTTGACGACAAACTGATGGATCCGGCAAGCATTGCCACTACTTTTAGAATTTTTATCAGTGGCTATTCTTAGCATCAGCATGTGTTTGCCTTCCGGAAGTTCATCCTCAAGCATGATGAGCCACGGTAGATGTAACTGGTTGCTCCATTGTGTAAACTGATCAACTGTTTTAAAGTCAGTACCATCCAGGCTGTATTCAACCATTCCTGCATCAGGACCCGAGGTAACAAACATGCCAATCGCTTTTCCTGTAAATCGCAGAATTAATGAAGCTCCAGGTTTTGTAGCCTCCAAAATAGGAACATTCACAAATCCCGGACGGGTCAACGCTTTATCAATCGGTTTCCAGTCTTTTATTAATTTCCACTCTTTCGTCAATCTTGCGTTGGCAAGTGGTTCAAAATGACCCTTGATGTACGAATATGAATCCAGAATTTTGACGGGTAGTACTTTTGGTATGATTGCTGAGGCAGGATTCTTCCATGATGTTTCGAAGAAATGCTGAATTGTTTTTAAATAAAGCGCTTGTCCAAAAGGCGATGGATGCAGATTTTTGAAATCATCCCGCCAGGTGAACTCGCCGTTGAGGATTCTGTCATTGACCTCTTTGGCAAAGTTGATGGATGAGATATTATAATAATCAGCCACCTTTTCGTGCTGCAGAATAACTTCAGGCGTTTTGCCGTTGTTGTAATCGGACATTTTATCCTGATCAACAAAGTGAAGCATCACGATATCAATATTCGGATTTGACTTTATTGCCTGGTAAATAATCCCTTCCATTCCCCGAAGCATTCGTTCGGGTTTGAAACCATTTGTTGCATCATTAACCGCCGCTTCCTCGAAGAGCAGATCAACAGGTCCTTTTGACAAAACATCGCGCGTAAACCGCATTGCGCCTGGCGTTGAACCTGTTGATGGGATTCCCGCGTTGATAAAATCGAATTCAGTTGACGGGAATCGTTGCTTCAGGTAATCGCATACCATATCCCTCCAGCCTGTCATATAGGTGATTGATCCTCCAAGAAATACGACCCGTCCTTTTTTCTCTTTTTCGAATTTAATCCGGCAGTTATCCATATTTCCACGAAAATTGATGGCCATTTTCGATTCATAAGGCTGTTGTTTGTCGAGTAATCCGGGAGCCGTATTCGTTAATATAAAGCTGACAATAGGAGCGGGGTCTATCAGACTGTGCGGATGATGGCCAATTCCTTCTTTTATTATTATTTTGATATCGCCACCTGCCTCTTTATAAGTTTTCTCGAGCACATATGTGTTTTCATCAACGGGAACAGCATCATCAGTTGCACCGCAGACATGCAATACCGGAACCTTTGCTTCAGCTAATTTACGTGAATTATAGATAGGCATTCCCTTGAAGTCTTTAACGGTTTCTTCAGTAAGGTTATAAAGTTCAAGGTATTGTTTCCAATCGGATGCGGAACCGATTCCTTTGCCTTTGCCTCCGGGCCAGCTCATCAGATCGCAAACTGGTGCATCGGCATAAATACATGCTACTTTCTCCACATTTTCAGAACCCCAATTGTAAATATAAAGTCCACCACGGCTCATCCCTTCCAAAACAGTTTTCGGATTGAGCTGATATTCTTTTATCAGGTAATCGTAAAAACGGTTCCATAACGCCACTGCTTCCGGATCAGCGCAAAGGTCGGCAGCATCGACATAGACCAAATGAAACCCTTTTTCGAGCAAAGCAATTTCGGTTTGAGGTTCATGGCCCCAGAAACGGGCTCTCCAGATCCAATGTCTTCCCGGTTCCGCCTCTTTCGGGAAAACAACCTTCGCATCACGCCCTTCGAACTTAAAATCGAGACATTTAAAACCCTGGTAATCGGTTTCCTGTGCCTTGCCCTGAAATGACAATCCAATGAAAAAGGATATCAGCAGTATCGTTCTTGTTAGTTGGTTCGTGATGTTTGACATGTGCTAAAATTGTTTGATTTTTATTTAAAAAGCTTATCCAAACCTAATTTTTTAACGGCATCCTGAATTGTGGAACCTGCCTTCTTCTTAAATTCTGTCTCAACCAATGTCTTTGCTTCCGAAAGATCAACCTTCACGTCAGGTTTGTCGAACGTGCCGCCAATATTAACTCCGATTGGGTACTTTGCGATGTTCTCCGCACCCGGAACGAAACCGATGTACTTGGTCACTTCTTCGCTGACATCTTCTTTATTCACTTTAAAATCGATCCGGTAGTCGAGATTTTTTGTGACGGACTGTTTTCCTGCAACTGTCACTTCCTGACCTGCAACCTTTGTATTGAAAGGTGAGATCTCCAATCCTCCTTCGACGACTTTAAAGTTGGTGGTGAAATCGTTCACCTTCACTTGTTTGAACAGATCTTTTTTGAAATACTTCCCGATCTCGTTAAACATGGCTGCTTCAACCAGTTCAAGATTTTTGGTCGACAATAATCCCCCGCCATTCAATGTTGAGAAGATGGGCGCGTAATCGTTTCCAAGTTTCCCTTTAAGGGTAATTCCTGTACTGAATGCTCCGGTGCTTTCACTTGCAATCGGAAGAAAATGACGGATTGTGCTAAGCGATTGATAGGCTGTTGGCAGATCGAAATCTTTAATATCCATCTTGAAATCAAAATCAGGGGTCACATTTTTAGGTGTATTATAGGCTCCGGAAACCAGCACTTTACCGCTCAGCATATTCATATTCAATCCATCAAGTAGGACCTTGCGTTCTTTGATGACGACTTTCCCTGTTATTCCCGTAATGGACATCTTATCGTAAAGCGCTTTATTTACTGAGGCATCTACCGTGAAATTGATATTTTCGGGAACTTCAAAAGGTTTGCCGGCCACAACAGTGTCTTTTGAAGTGGCGGTTGGCATTAATTGATTGATGTTTAAATATTTTGAATTCAATGACATGTTCCCGTTCAACACCCCTTTTTTCAGGATGTAAGCCCAGTAATTTGTAAGGCTGCCGCTAGCTGTAAAATCGCTTTCTCCCATATTTCCCGTAAGGTTATTCAATGTAATCGCTTTCGGATTCAAACGGATATCTGCCGATTTTATTTCAACTTTCTGAGGCAGGTCCTTCGATGCGAACATGAAATCTTTCAATGAAATTGTTCCATCGGTTCTGAAATTCTCGTATTGCTCTTTCTCTATTGATGTATATTGACCGCCGAAATCGACGAAAGCATCCATTACACCTTTAAGATCAATTGAATCCATCGGTATCGCCTGTTTCAGCGATGCAAAATCAATTTTTCCTTTCAGATTTCCTTTCAATAGGGGATCACTTACCGGAGTCGCGACGTGCAATGTTGCTGTGAGCGGATTACCTGCAATGTAAGCCTCAAACTTTTCGATATCAATCTTTGTAAGATCCAGATTACCCTGTGGTTTGGCAATGCTGGCGGTTACTTCAATCTTCTCGATCTCCTTTGGAAGGTTCGGATATTTGAGTCTGCCACCAGCGATTTTCAGATCAATACCAAAAGCGGGATAGATCGAATCGGAATAAAGTCCTTTTACAAATCCGCTGAAGGCGATATCACCTTTTGTTTCGACACCTTTCAGGTTCTTCTGGTATTGATCGGGAATGAATCCCAATAAATCGCCAAAGGAAGAGGTGGGAGATTTAAAGGTTAAATCGAAATTGTAATCTTTCTCCCCAAGAACGAATGTTCCCTGTGCTTCGAGCGGTAATTTATTGACTAATAATTCATTTTTAAGGAAGGTGAACGACATTTTATCGAAATCGGCTTGCAAACCACCTTTTAGTTCCGCTTTTAAGTTGGAGACAAAGCGTGAACTGCCATATTTGAAACTGATGCTGTCGGCTTTGCCCGAAATATCGAGCTTGCTGTTACTTCCTTTCAATGCGCCCGAGATGTCGAAATTGCCATTGCGCAAAGCAAAGAGCATTGGGCTTGCTTCGTCGTTGAACGCAAAAGATGCATCGCGGATCTCAATCTTTTCAAGATCGATTTCGGTGTTTTTTTTATCCGGTTCCACCTTTTGACTGGCAGTTTCCTTTGCAATATCCCAGTTCGATTTTCCTGATTTGTTCACAACCAGGTTGATGACAGGGTGATCGAGCCTGATAGAGGAGATGCTGATCCCATCGCTTTTCCATAAACTGGAAAGGTTCACGGAGGTCGAAAGTGCATCAACGCTCAATAGCCTTACATTTTCGAATTCGTTGGTTCCTGTTACGGAAAGGTTCTTTAATTGGACATCCAGTTGGGGGAAACTGCGGAAAAGGGATAAATCCACATCCGAGAAATCGACTTTCGCGTTAACTGCCTCATTCGCCATCACCTTCGCTTTTTGAAATATCGTCCCTTTAAAAACGAAAGGTATTGCTATCATTATAATGATCAGCAGTCCGATAATTGTTCCTGCTTTGAGTAATCCTTTTTTCATATCGAATTGAAATTTATTTTGTGATCGTATTAAAATGTTATTGCAGACTAAAGCTTCTTGCTTTTGGCAACTGGCAATTTGCTACTGGTGACTGGCAGTTGGCTGCTGGCTTCCTGCTGCATTATGCCAATATCTATTTAAATGCGAATTTTTTACCTTCAACTATTTGTAAGCTATCATTTGCCAGCTACCAGTTGCCAATTGCCAGCTGCTATTCTATTTCAGCATAAGCCTAAGCATATTTAATGCCGCCTGGCTTGACCGAACGATGTTCCTTTCGCGGTGATCGCCAAAGTTAAAAACTTTCGAAACAACGAAGTCTGCACCTGCAACAGCGATCCAAACAGTTCCAACGGGTTTATCGGGCGTTCCGCCGTCGGGTCCGGCAATTCCTGAAGTGGCAATAGCAAAGTCAGTGCTCATCAATTGGCGTGCACCAGTGGCCATTGCTTCTACAACCTCCTGGCTGACGGCTCCTTTGGCAGCAATTATTCCCGAATCAACTCCAAGTATTTTTGTCTTCAAATCGTTGGAATAGGTCACGACACCACCTTTAAAGTAGGACGAACTTCCTGGATTCAACGTGAAGAAATGGGCTATGTTTCCGCCTGTGCAACTTTCGGCAGTTGACACTGTCAGCCCTTTTCCATTTAGCATCTTTCCAATATTTCCCGCCATTGAATCTTCTTCGTAACCAAAAATGTTGTCGGGTATTATTTTCGCGAGGTCGCTGATTCGCTCTTCCAATAATTGCGATAGATAAGCCTGATTATCGCCGCGTGCAGAAAGTCGCAATCTCATACTTTGGGGGCTGGGAAGATAGGCAAGCGAAATACAATCGGGTAAATTGTCTTCCCACTCTGCTATGCGTTCGGCAAGTATCGATTCGGGCAATCCCTGCGTTAATACGGTGCGATGAATGATCGTTGTTGTATTGAATAGCTTTTTAATGCGCGGCAATACCTCGTTTTCCATCAGGTATTTCATCTCGAAAGGGACGCCTGGCATAAAAACGAAGATTGTTCCTTCGTGATGAAACAAAAGGCCGGGGGCGGTTCCCAGTTTATTCATCAGAACAGTTGCTGTTTCGGGTACAAGTGCCTGTTCGCGATTTAATGCATTGATAACGATGCCACGTGGTGAAAGCAATTCAATAACATGTTCCAATACACCATTGTCTTCAACCAACCGGGTCCCGAAAAAGGTACACAATGCTGCTTTTGTCCGGTCATCTTTGGTCGGACCGAGGCCGCCGGTAACCAGTACGATCGAAGCTTTTTTGCCTGATTCGTTTAAAGTTGCAATGATATGTGTGGGTTGATCGGAGATGCTTGTAATTTCACGGACGTTAATTCCTACGTCGTTCAATTTTTTGGCCATCCAGGCCGAATTGGTGTCGATGATCTGACCTATCAGAATCTCGTCGCCAATTGTAATCAAATCTGCTTCCATTATAATCGTTTAAGATCAATGATGTATTGTTCGAGCCTGTACATCCCCTCTTCGAGATTTTCGATTGAATTCGCATATGAGAATCTAAGGTACCCTTCACCATTTGGACCAAAATCGATCCCGGGAGTAACGCCGATGTGCGCTTTCTCAAGTATATCGAACGCCAGTTTATAGGAGTCATTCGAAAGATGACGCGCATTAACGAAAACGTAAAACGCCCCGGTTGGTTCAACAGGAATCTGAAATCCGAGCTCTTTTAATCTTTTGACGAGAAAAACCCTTCTTTCGTTGTATGTAGTAACCATTTTTTCAACATCGCAATCACAATTTTCAAGTGCGACAATCCCCGCACGCTGTGCTACAGAACTGGCACAGATAAAAAGGTTTTGCTGTAACTTTTGCATCGGTCGGATATACTCTTTAGGCGCAATCAGGTACCCTAACCGCATTCCTGTCATTGCATATAGTTTCGAGAAACCGTTTAAAACAAATGCTTTATCGGTAAATTCGAGGATGGAATGTGCCTGATCGTTATAAACGAGTCCATGATAAATTTCGTCGGATATGATTGTGATTGGCAGTTTTGCAAGACGCTCCATCACTTCCCGATCGACCAGGTTACCTGTCGGATTCATCGGCGAATTGATCATGATCGCTTTTGTGCGCGGTGTTATCAGTGATGCAACTTCTGTCGTATCGAACTGAAAGCCATTTCCGGCAAACACAGGAACCCGTATTATTTTCCCTCCCAGAAATTTAATGAAATTGGGATAGCAGGCATAACTTGGATCGGAAAGAATTACTTCTTCACCGCGCTCGATTAATGCTGTCAGCACTAATAAAATGGCTGGCGACGACCCGGAGGTGACTATGACCTGATCGGGATCGACATCGACGCCGTAGTTTTTTTTGTAGTTCCTGCAGATCGCCATCCGTAATTCCGGATCTCCAAGGCTATGCGTATAATGAGTGTGCCCTTCGTTGACGGCCTGGCAGGTGGCCTCTTTTACGCAGGCGGGTACATCAAAATCGGGCTCTCCAACTTCCATGTGGATGATATTGATTCCCCGTTTTTCCATTTCGTGCGCTTTCTCAAGCACTTCCATCACGATAAAAGGGGTAATTTCTTCAAGAATACGTGTTGACATAATTGTTTCGACGCTTAAATATTCACCGTAAAAGTAAGGAAGTTTTGCTTAACAGGGAATATTACTGTGATGAATCGCTGATCGGAGGTATCTCTTTCGTTTGAAGTTTGCTGGTTTAAAATTACCATTGTGATTTTTTCTGTGATATCAGCAGGAGTGACCGTGTGTATTTCATGTGCTGTTCCGTTTTCATAAACTCACTTTGATGGCCAATTTCTGCTTAGCTATTCCGTGACGGAGGCTCACTATTCCGTGACGATTCGGAGTCCGAACTTCGGCTTCGGAGTTCAAAGCATCGGCTTCGGAGTTCACAGCATCGGCTTCGGAGTTCCGAACTTCGGTTTCGGAGTTCAACGCATCGGCTTCGTAGTTCTGAACTTCGGCTTCGTGGTTCAAAGCATCGGCTTCGTGGTTCAGAACAGAAAATTAGTACCCTGAGGAACAGGAAATTTGCACCCTGGGAGAGATTTTGGTATTGTTCAGTTAAGTGTGTTAAATTGGCATTAATAAAGCTATTTTTGGTGCAATATCAGCCAAGTATTTTAATCATCCTTATGAAGCACCTTATTGATCTCGAAAACTGGGAACGGAAAGAGCATTTTGAATTCTTTTCGAAATTCAGTGACCCTTTCTGGGGACTTACCTACAATGTCGATTGCACGATGGCTTACCAACGGGCGAAAGCTGAAAATAACTCCTTTTACCTTTATTATCTTTATCAATCACTCCGTGCAGTTAACCAGACAGATGCTTTTAAGTTGCGCATCGAAGATGATAAGCCGGTCCGGTACGACCGGATTGATGCCTCCGCAACTGTCGACCGGACGGATGGTTCTTTTGGCTTCTCCCTGATGATTTTTAAAGACGATTTCGATGAATTCCAGCAGCTTGCCAGGGTTGAAATTGCCAGGGTAAGAGCTGGCAAAGGACTGGAAACAGGGGTGGCAGGCCCAAACGTGATCCACTATTCGGCTGTTCCCTGGATCAGTTTTACCTCGCTGAGTCATGCCAGTCATTCGGCATTTAAGGATTGTGTTCCGAAAATTTCCTTTGGAAAAACGTTCCTTCGGGGAAGCCAACTGATGATGCCTGTTGCGATTCATGCGCATCATGCTTTGGTTGATGGTTTTCAGGCAGGACAGTTCACAGAACTCTTTCAGAAATATTTGAATTTTTAATGTTTAAATATTAGGATTGTGTATTCTGTTAGTTTACTTTTAACCTCTAACTGATAATACTTGTGAGTCATTGTTTTTGAGGCTTTTATAATTTTTTAACTAAACAATCAGGTAGAAAATTAGTCATTAGAATATTCCGTTTCTGGTTTTTATAAGTTACCGGAATTGTAGCGTGATAAAGTTTAAAGTTATGCAAAGTGATGTAAACGACCGGACAGACGTTAATTTGGTTGAAAAGGAGGAATTGCCGATTGAGAAACCGCGCTATGAGCGTGTAAAGCAAATCACCAGTGAAGACAATCAAGCCGAGGCCGAAAACCAATTTCATATTCAAATTGAGAATAGTGCTGATGCTATTGTGCTCATTGATTCGAAGGGAATTGTAAAATATCAAAGCCCGGCGTATGGCAAAATGATGGGGCACAGTGATTATCAACGAATCGGAAGGGAATGCATTGATTTTGTACATCCCGATGACTTTGCCACTTTTAAACTTGCTTTTGACAAGATACTGAAAGAACCTGGCTTGCCCGTTAAATTTATATTGCGAAATCAACATATAAATGGTTCATGGCTTAATCTCGATTGTGTTGCAAATAATTTATTGTGGGAGTCTGATATTCAAAGTATTGTTGTAAATATAAGCGATTCAACCGATCGTTGGTACGCACAGGAGGCTTTACGCGAAAGCGAAGGTTTATATGCTGATCTTGTTTTAAATCAGATTGCAGGCGTTTACCGCATCCTTATTAAAAAGCAAAATTCCGATCATGCGATCTGGAACACAATAACGCATGAATTTGTAAGTGACCGTTTTTGCGATATTATTGGAATTGAAAAAACGTTGGCCTGCGAGTTGAAGGCTTCAACTATTTTTGAGATAATACATCCTGAAGACCACCGTGATTTTGTCATTGCAAATGAAGAGGCAAACCGGAATATGCATGCTTTTAGCTGGGAAGGACGAATTGTTGCCAATAATGCCACAAAGTGGGTGAGATTTGAATCCAATCCACGTCAGCTTGACGATGGAAGCATCCGATGGACAGGGGTTGTTCTTGATATTACCAGGCAAAAACTGGGGGAGGAGTTGCTTAAAAAAAACAGCGACCGGTTAATGAAATTAAATGATTGCCTCTCGTCGCTGGGAACTGATTCTGATATAAATATCAATCGGCTTACTGCCTTGTGCGGAACTCTTTTGTCGGCTACATATGCATACTATAACCGGCTCGAAAACGGTTGTTTATTTACGATCGGAAAATGGAATTTACCTGAAGGATACCAGGAGAGAACGTCGCCGGAAGGCTATCTTTGTTACGATGTGATCCGGAAAAATAGCGAGAATGCTATAATAATCTCCAATCTTCCTGTGACCCGATATGCCAATACTGATCCAAATGTTCTTGCTTATGCGCTTCACACTTATTGTGGACATGTGGTAAGGAGCGTTGGAACACCAGTTGGCGCACTTTGCGTTATTTATAATCATGATTGTCAGATTAGCACCGAAGATCAGAAAATTATCGGGATTATTGCTTCAGCAATCGGAAACGAAGATAACCGTAAGCATTATAATGAGATGCTTAAAGCAAATGAAGTGAAACTAAAAGAACTTAACGCCACGAAGGATAAGTTCTTTTCGATAATTGCACACGATCTTAAGGGTGCGTTTAGCGGAATTATTGGTTTGAGTGAATTATTAACAGAGGATGCTGTGAAAAATGATACATCTACCATCACTGAATATGCCAGGATGATCAATACCTCCGCCATTCAAACTCACCGGTTACTTGATAACCTGCTCAATTGGGCCAGGATGCAGGAAGGCAGAATATCATTTAAGCCGGTATCTAATAAATTATATTCCACGGTTAACGAGGTTTTCCGGTTGTTTACTGATAGTGCCGAACATAAGAAGATAGGGCTAATCAATCAGGTGCCGCCTCATTTAAATGTTTTTGCTGATGCTGAAATGTTGAATACGATTTTGAGAAATCTGATTTCAAACGCGATAAAATTCACCAGTGCCGCCGGAAAAGTTATTGTAAATGCGACGATTGGAAAATCAGGTGTTGAGATTGTCGTTGCTGACAATGGTAAAGGAATCAGTGCTTTGGATATTAATAAGCTTTTTAAAGTCGATATTGGTTTTTCGACAAGAGGAACCGAAAACGAAAAAGGAACCGGTTTAGGCCTGGTTTTATGTAAAGAGTTTGTTGAAAAGCATGGCGGGAGTATTTCTGTCGAAAGTAAACAGGACTTTGGCAGCCAGTTCAAATTTATTTTACCTTTTAATCCAAATTGTTGAAAAGATGATAAATGAAAAAGCGAAAGCCTCAGCAATCCTTCGGCAAAAGGCGGAAGAGTTCTTGAAAAAGAAACCATTAAAGGGAGATGCTCCTTATTCTGAAGCTGATGCATTGGAACTGCTGAATGATCTTGAGGTCTGCCTGTCTGAACTGGAATTAAAAATTGAACATCTGGAGCAACGTCTTGCTTTTGCTACTGAAACCCCGGAACTAAAAGTTTCAGACGTGGCGCTCATTGAGAGTCAGAAGTTGTATGCTGATCTGGTTTCAAATCAGACGGCAGGTATCTATCGTATTTTGGTTCAAAAACAGGAAAACGGTAGTTCGATTATTGGATCGACAACGATCGAATTTGTAAGCAAGCGTTTTTGCGAAATACTGGAGGTTGATCCTGATGAATTTCTAATAGATGGGATACCTGCTTTTTTTGGAAGAATTCATCCCGACGATGTAGAAGGGTTTGTCAGATCAAATGAACATGCTCAACAGTCACTTGAACCCTATATCCACGAAGCGCGATTGTTGATTGGAGGTCGGATTAAATGGTTGCGTTTTGAATCAAGCCCCCGTAGACTCGAAGACGGAAGTATCAGGTGGACAGGTGTAATACTCGAAATTACTGAGCAAAGACTGGCAGAAGAGACCATCAGGCAGAATGAGGAAAAATACCGGATGCTGCTTGAGTTTGCGTCTGATGCTTTTTTCCACGGCGATAAAAATGGGAATTTGATTATTGTCAATTCTGTTGCGATAGAACTAACCGGTTATTCGAGAGAGGAATTATTGAAAATGAATTTGACGGATCTTTTTTCGGCAGAGATGCTGGATGAAAAGCCGCTTAAATACGACCAGTTAAGAAATGGGGAAATCATAAAAACGGAACGGGAACTTATCCGCAAGGATGGAAAACTGATCACTGTTGAGATGAACTCCCGGATGATGCCTGACGGTACTTTTCAATCATTTTTCAGGGATATCACAGAACGTAAATTGATTGAAAAGGCATTAAAGCGGAAATTAAGCGAACTCGAAATTTATTACGAACTGGCGATTTCACGCGAACGCAAAATGATTGCACTGAAAGGTGAAATCAATATTTTGCTGGAAAGATTAGGAGAGAAATTAAAATATTAAGTTTAAGATTACTTTTGCGCGGGCATATCTTTTAAAACTTGCCTGTCAGTTAATTTTGGAAAAGAATGGGTGTTAAGCTTCGAATATTATTTGTGGAGGATTCGCAAAGCGATGCCGGATTGATTATCCGTCAGCTTGGGCTTGCCGGATATCTGGTTTATTTCGAGCGCGTTGAAAACCCGGATCAAATGAAAACTGCATTGGTTAAAGGTTCATGGGACCTTGTTTTTTCGGAATATCGGTTAGCTAATTTTGACGCTGCTGAAGCATTGACAATCTGCCACGAGCTGACGCCTGATATCCCGTTTATTGTCATTTCCAACACTCTGTCTGATGAAGCCATCGTTGCTGCGATAAAAGCAGGTGCACATGATTATTTAAACAAAGCTAATCTGGTAAGATTAATTCCGGTTGTTGTTCGCGAATTGAATGAGGCCATCCTCCGCAGCGAAAAGCGGCTTGCATTAAACGCAAAGTTCGAGATCGAAAAAACATTAATTGAGAGTGAGCACCGATATCGCACCCTGTTTTCGGAAATGATGGAGGGTTTTGCACTTTATGAGATCCTATACGACGCTGCCGGAGAACCTTACGATTATAAGTTTCTTACAATCAACCCTGCATTTGAGCGGGTAACCGGCCAGTCTGGAGCAAATCTGATCGGAAGGACGGTAAGAGCATGTTTTCCAGATATTGATCCTTCATGGATTGAAAGATATGGTAAGGTTGCGCTTTCAACAATTCCTGTTCGTTTCGATGATTTCTCAAAAGCGCTTGGCCGACATTTCGAAGTAGTTGCCTATTGCCCTAAAAAAGGGCAGTTTGCGACTATTGTCACCGATATTACCCTGCGGAAAAAAGCAGAAGAGTTGTTACAAAAGAGTAAAGCCAGGTTAATCAGAGGAGAGACTGTCTCAAAATCGGGTAATTGGGAATTGCACCTTAATACCGGAAGAATCTATGGTTCAGAAGGGGCTCAAAAGCTATATGGTATTGATACCGAATTTTGGAGTCTGGAAGCTATAAAAGAGATTCCGTTGGCTGAATACCGTGATTTACTTGATAATGCTATCATACAGTTGATTAAGGATGGGGTTCCCTATGATCTTGAATTTAAAATCAGGCATCAGAAAACCGGTCAGATATTAGATATAAAATCAATTGCCGAATATGATTCAACCAATCGCATACTATTTGGTGTGATACAGGATATCACCGATCGGAAGCGAACTGAAGATGCACTGAAAGAGAGCGAAGAGCGATATCGTTCGCTCTTTTCAGGTTCTCCCGACGCGATATTCCTGGCAGATTCTGAATCGGGCATTATTCTCGATGTAAACGAGGCTGCAATCCGTCTTACCGGGATTAGCAGAAAAAAATTGATTGGAATTCATCAGTCCCAGTTACATCCTCCAGGCAACCTGGCGATATCAAAAGCAACATTTGAGGAACATGCTTATAAAACTTTAAATAAAGAAGATATTCATCCGGTCGAAATTTTTATACTCCATTCGAATGGATCCCAGATTCCGGTAGAGATACTTGCAAGCACCTTTGTTATGAATGACAAGCAGGTGATTCAAGGTGTTTTTAGGGATATTACCGAACGTAAGAATTCTGAAGCAAAACTGATTAGCAGTGAGCGGAAGTATCGTGAACTTGCAAATTCATTACCCGTCTGTGTTTACGAATCTGATTTGGCTGGAAATGTAATTTTTGTCAATGCAACAGCATTCGACTGGTTTGGGTATTCAGAAGCAGATATAAATTCAGGATTTAATATTGTTCAAATTGTTATAGAGAAAGAGCGTCATCTTATTAAAGAGCGATTCAGTAAGATTATTCATCAGGATTTACAGACAACTTCCGAATATACTGCCTTGCGAAAAGATGGTTCCAGCTTCCCAGTGTTAATCTCTTCCTATGCAGTTAAGAAAGAAGGAGTAATTACCGGTGTGAGGGGTATTGTCGTGGATCTATCGGAACAAAAGCAGACACATAGCCGACTTAAAAAGAGTGAACGAACGCTTACAAATTTGATTAGTAATTTACCGGGATTTGTATACCGGTGCAAAAACGACAAGGAATGGACGATGGAATATCTCAGCGAAGGATTCACTACGATTACTGGGTACTCAGTCGAAGACATTCTTGAGTTTAAAAAACTAACTTATAGCGATATAATACATCCCGATTACCAAAACTATCTTTGGGAAAGATGGCAGGTTTTGCTGAAGCTTAGGTCCCCTTTGGAAGAGGAATACCCTATCATCACTAAAAGCGGAGAGATCAGGTGGGTATGGGAGCGCGGAAGAGGAATTTTTAATGATGATGACAACTTAATTTATCTGGAGGGATTTATCGCGGATATCACCGAGCGGAAACGCGATGAACAGATACAAAAGTTGTTATATTTTATCTCCACCGCCGTTCTGACGACTCAGAACCTTGAAGAATTAGTTGAAATTATCAGAAATCAATTGGGTAATTTGCTTGATACCAGTAATTTTTATATGGCATTTTATGATGAGGAAAGTGATATGTTTTATACTCCTCATGCAGTTGATCAAAAGGACAACATGGAATCATGGCCTGCCGAAAAATCGATGACAGGGTATCTTATCAAACAAAAAAATGCCTTGTTGGTTTCTGCCGAAGATGTTTCTAAACTAGTGGCTAACGGGGAGATCCAGATTGTTGGAACACCTTGTGCATTATGGCTTGGAGTGCCTTTAATCGAAGATGAGAAGGTCATAGGAGCATTTGTTGTTCAAAGCTACGATAACCCAAACGCTTATACGGCAAAAGATGTCGAAATGCTCGAATTCATTTCCCATCAGATCAGTCTTTTTATCCAACGAAAGAGAGCAGAAGGCGAAATAAAAGCAGCACTCTTAAAAGCAGAAGAAAGTGACCGGCTAAAGTCAGCATTTCTTGCGACGATGAATCATGAACTTAGAACCCCTCTCAACCATATCCTGGGTTTTAGCGAGTTGATCCTGTCGGAGGTGATGCCTGAAGATAATCGAAGCTTTGCATCAAGCATTTACACAAGCGGCAAAAATCTGTTAGCTATTATTGAAGATGTATTTGATCTTGCTCTTGCTGAACAAACCAATGTTAAATTGAGATTGCAGACTTTCCGGTTAATGGATCAGTTTATGGAGAACAAATCGTCATTCGATCATATTCTACAAAGTTCAGGCAAAGCGGAACAGATTCAACTGATATTTAAACCTGATACCCGACTGTTAGCCAAATACCTTACCGTCGATAGAAGTAAAGTGAACCAGGTACTTATTAACCTTTTTAAAAATGCAGTTAAATTTACCAAAACCGGCACTATTGAATTTGGATATCAGAGTAACGAACCTGGAAAACTCACTTTTTTTATTAAGGATACGGGAATAGGAATTCCAAAGGAGAAGCAAGCACTAATTTTCGAATTCTTCCGGCAAGGTGATGACTCAAGAACCCGAATTTATGGTGGCATTGGGATCGGATTAGCCATTGCACAAAAAATTACAAAGATTCTTAAAGGAGAACTATCAGTGATTTCGGAACCGGAAAGAGGAAGTGAATTTTATCTTACTGTTCCTGTTGAACTGGCAGAAGTAGGCGATCCATTGTAACCCGTAGTAACCGTTTTTTGCTGATTTACATGACTTAATAATACATCAGCAGCATATTTAATAATCTTCGGATCTTTAATTGGAAAAAAACTTATTTTTGAGATAAAGCATGCCTGGTTTTTAAAGATTTATATAAAGTAATGACTTTGGTACATTGAAGCAAAAAATAAATCTGCCGGGGTTTTGAAATTCAAACATGGAAAATATAATTAAGAAAATATTAGTAATTGATGATAATGACGATAATCAATTAATATTTAAGACTTTATTTTTAAAGGCTTTTCCGACGATCAAATTAATCTGTTCATCTTCGGGACACGAAGGTTTATCCATCGTTCATAACGAATTGCCTGATGTAATATTGCTTGCTATTCTGATGCCTGATATGGATGGCTATGAAGTTTGTAGTGTATTGAAATCGGATCAAGTGCTTAAAAATATTCCGGTTGTTACGATTACTGCTGAAAAAGCCGACAAGGAATGCAGGATAAAAGCCCTCGAATATGGTGCTGATGCCTTTCTGACAAAACCCGTTGATGAATCTGAATTTAAAGCCCAGATTCGTGCCATGCTTCGGCTTAAAGATGCAGAAGACGCAAGGCACGACGAGAAGCAACAACTTGAAGAACTTGTTCGTCAGCGTACAGAAACGCTTGAAAAGGAGTTGGGTCAATGTAAAATTACAGAGACTAAACTGCAGATAGCTTTTAATGAACTTGAGCGACGACGTAAAACGGAATTAGTTCTTATTGAAGAATTAAAGACGGAGGTTCAGGTACGGATAGAGGCCGAAAAAGCTTTACACGAACATGAATCGTTATTAAAAACTTTAATTGAAAACGCGCCTTTCGAAATCTGGGCCCGTGATAAGAATGGGTATGGTATTCTCGAGAATAAAGTTCTTGTCAGTCATTTTGGATCTATTTTAGGAAAAAAGCCGGAAGAGGCAAATATGAATTCCGACATACTTGACCTATGGAATTTTAATAATAGATGTGTGTTAAATGGGGAAATCGTAAATGAGGAATGTATCTATTTGGTTGATGGAGTGGCTCATAGCTTCCATCAGATTCTGGCTCCGATAAAAATAGACGGAATTATTGAAGGAATAGCTGGTTTTAATATTGATTTTACGGATCAAAAACGGGCAGAAGAGAAGATACGGCAAAGTGAAATACTTTATCGGACCCTGGTTGAGACCTCTCCTGATGGAATTGCAATGACTGAACTGGATGGAACTTTGATCACGGTAAACAGAAGGGCTTGCAAGATTTTTGGATTTCAGAATGAAGAGGAACTTAAATCGTACCGTAACAATATCATTGGATTTGTCGCTCCTTGCGATGTAGCAAGAGTGAATGAAAATATGAAGGCTCGATTAAGCGGCATCGAATCGCACAGCGCCGAATATATGGTCGTTGGTAAAGACGGAAAATTGTTCCCGATCGAAGTTAAATCATCGGTTGTTTATGACTCTCAAAATCATCCATATGCAATGATAGGTGTATTAAGAGATATTACGCAACAGAAAAAAATTGAAGATTTACAACATTTTCTTTTGAATGCAGAATGGACAAATTCGGAGGAGGATTTCTTTCAGTCGTTAGCGGGTTATTTGTCCAGGACGCTGGATATGAATTATGTATGTATTGATCGACTCATAAACGACAATCTTGATGCTCAAAAGCTGGCGGTTTATTCAGATGGAAAAATCCTCGAAAACGTTTCCTATACACTGAAAGATACTCCATATGGAAATGTTGTGGGAAAAACGATTTGCTGTATTGACAGGAATGTCCGTAATATGTTTCCATATGATGCTGCTCTTAAGGAAATTGATGCAGAGTGTTATGTGGGGACTACTCTTTGGAGTTCAGTAGGAAAGCCGATCGGTTTGATTGCTTTAATGAGCCGTCAACCGCTGGATAATCAATCATTGGCGGAAGCTGTTCTTAATCTTGTTTCCATCAGGGCAGCCGGGGAACTGGAACGACGCGATGCCGAGTCAGAATTATTGAAAAGCCAAAAGGCATTTCAGAATTATTTCCAAAACTGTTCTGTTGGAATGAGTGTGACTTCTCCGGATAAAAAATGGCTCGAGGTGAATCAAAGCCTTTGCGATATGTTAGGCTATTCAAAAGAGGAATTAGGCAGGTTATCGTGGGTTGATTTAACTCATCCGGAAGATGTGGAAAAGAATGTGAAACTATTCACAGAGATGTCAGAAGGGATCACGGACCGCTATGAACTTGATAAGCGTTTTATACGGAAAGACGGATCACTGCTTTATGCTTCACTTTCTGTCGTTTGCGAGCGTAATTATAATGGTTCAGTTCATCACCTTCTCTCCTCATACGTCGATGTAACTGCCCGACATTTAGCAGAAGACGCAATCCTTCATGATCGTTCTTTGCTTCGAACATTGATCGATAATTTACCGGCGACTGTTTACGTCAAGGATGCGCAAGGCCGTAAAATTGTTTCCAACAAAGCTGACCTCAAATACATGGGTTACAACTCAGAATCCGAAGTTATCGGCAAAACAGATGTTGAGTTATTTTCTAAATTCGATGGCGAACGTGGTTATAAAGAGGATTTGGAAGTAATTAAAACCGGAATACAATTGATCAATCGGGAGAGCAATTTCTATGATCAGGATGGAAAACAGCACTGGAGATTAACATCAAAGTATCCTTATCAGGATGATAACGGGAGGGTACAGGGATTGGTCGGAATCGGACTTGATATTACCGACAGTAAGTTGATTGATGAGGCCTTAAAAGAGAGTGAAGAGCTATACCGAAACCTGGTTGAGAAAATGCCGGATGGCGTTTACAAAAGTACCCACGCTGGAAAGTTTGTTTCGGTAAACCCTGCCATGGTGGCGATGTTGGGCTATGACAGCAAAGAAGATTTAATGGCCATAGATATAAAACGACAACTGTATTTCGAAGAAAATGAACGCATTCGGTTAGATTCGGATGAAAAGGATGACAGTTTCGATGTTTACAAAATGAAACGAAAGGATGGATCTGAAGTCTGGGTTGAGGACAATGGTTGGTATACACTGGATGAAAAAGGTAATACCCTTTATCACGAAGGTATTATAAGAGATGTAACTGACCGAAAGAATGCCGAAAACAAACTTAGAATTCTTTCTCAGGCAGTTGAACAAAATCCGGCTTCAACCAT
>Ga0209430_1000339_pt1 | contig 50589 bp, 53 predicted proteins | sample BarGraIncub1133A_FD_184504 | JGI IMG/M metagenome (GOLD analysis project Ga0209430, IMG submission 184504) | Arctic peat soil microbial communities from Barrow, Alaska - Barrow Graham LP Incubations 11-33A (SPAdes) (version 2) | ecosystem: Environmental > Terrestrial > Soil > Wetlands > Peat... | reverse complement strand
ATTTGAGGATTCATCGTAAGAAGCAAAAGAAATTTAGATGAATTTAGCAAAAAATCTGCGTAAAAATTTCATACGCAGATTTTCGGATTTACTTATATTTATATTTCCTGAAAAAGTATTTATTTTCATCTTATTTGTAGCCTTCCCAACAACGCCTTTTATTTCATGTTTACCTTGCTTTTCTGTAATGTTAATAGGAAAATCACATGCTACGTTACCGGAAGAACTATTTGCCTCTAGAGCGAATTCAGAGCCTTCAATAAGTGTTATTGTTACATTCCCCGATGTAGCATCTATATCCGAATCATTTAATGACGCATTATTAAATGTAATGTTTCCAGAAAAAGTCTCACATTTGATTTTCTTAATTGTCGCACCCTCTATTCTTATTCTGCCAGAAGAAGTGCTCATTTCAACATCATCAACTTTGATAACATCAGCAGTTATATTACCTGAGAAAGTAGCCCCTGCAATTTTTCCAGCCTCAACCGTACCTAGAGATATATTACCTGAACTGTTTTCAATATAAACCTTATCTGCATTTATTGATTTAAAATCATTGTTTCCTGAAAATGAATTGATTTTTATATCAATTGCCTGGATATTTGCAACATTAATATTACCTGAGCTTGTTTCAAAGTTGGCAGTATCAGCCGTTACATCCTTTAATTCAATGTCGCCTGAGAAAGTCTTTATATCAAATTCTTTCAAGCTCAGAGGATCGGCTTTTACATTTCCAGAGGATGAATCTATCTTAATATTCTCGCTGTAGCCTTTTGGCACAAATAAATCAATCTTCATTTCATCTCTTTGGAACAATTCGCCGATATTAAAGTTTATACCGATAGATATGGATGATTTTCGGTTTTCCTTAATATTGAGTGTTCCTTCAACCAGCTCAATTACGGGTGGGGTCTCCTCAGTTTTTTTCTTTGAATATAGCTTACCATAAATATGCACCTTTACTTTAGTATCATCAGACTCAATTATGTTTATATCAGATAAAAACGAATCAATATTTATATCTTTTATCTCTCCAGTCGCAAAGTACTTTTCTTCATTCACATCATATTGGTATTTATTGTCCTTAAAATCTTTGATGTCAATTTGGAAAAAAAGTAGCGTTGCAATTGCAAAACATGCTAGTATTGTTACAAAAAGCCATAAGGATATTTTTTTAAAATTAAGATTATTTAGCATCATCATTCTCCTTCTTTCTTGTAATTATATCAACATTCATTTTAAGAAACTTCAATATCCACATATAGAAGCCTATTACACACTTTTTGGCTGCATTATATGAAGCAGCAAGGCACACCTTGGACCACCTATAGGAAATTTTTGAAAGTTCTATTGAACCTATGATACTAAGAATACCAAGGCAAAATACTCCTATAGATAAAAATACTGCTGAGCCTATATTTATATCTATACTAATGAACTCAGGGAAATATGGTTCTGCAAAAAGTGCTAGAATAATTCCAATTCCGCCCAGAGTCAATCCCAGTGCTGCTGCATAAAAGGAGATCAATACACTGCCTAATGCTATCACTAAGGATATAATCACACTCCCTGCCGCTATAAGCATAGAAAATACTATACTCGCTGCAGCTATTAAAAATGGAAACATAAAAAGATATAGAAACCCCAGTCCCACCGATGCAAATACAGCACTTGCAAGGTTGCCTGCAGATTTATTATTTTCTGCCCTTTGTATAAAGTAATCGTTTTTGAACTGCTTTGCTATCATTTTCGGGTCTCCCAAAGCTTCTGCAATGTCCTCTTCCATCTTTCCCTGTTCAATACCAACTGTGAAATGTTCTTCATAATCATAAATTATTTCTTTTTTATCCTCATAAGAAATGCCTTTGAGTGAATAGTCAAGTTTGCTAATAAATTCAATTTTATTCATCCTGTATTTCCTCCTTTATGATTCTATTTACCCCATCCACGAAACTGAACCATTCTTCAGTAAGTCCCCCATACATTTGCAATCCAGCTGGAGTTATTTCGTAATATTTTCTAGGGGGTCCTTCCTGAGACTCCTGAAGATATGTCGTAAAGTAACCTTCATCCTTCAATCTTTTAAGTAAAGGGTAAATTGTGCCTTCCGAAATAAGTATGTTCTTAGATATCTCGCTAACCAGTTCATAGCCGTAGCAGTTCCGCTTAGCAAGCATTGACAGCACGCATAGCTCAAGAACTCCCTTCTTAAACTGTATATTCATTTAATCCCCACCTCCAATCCTGCCAACATCATGTAATGAATAATATGTGGCCGAAATGCATTTTAAATTTTCATGATACTTCAATTTCTTCATCGCTTTGGTATATATTATAGCAAGCTACATTCTTATGTATTATAGTGTATCACGCACTACCTTGTATATCAATATAGTGAACTAAAATATTTTCCTCCCTGTTTAATCACGATAGGATTCCATTATCTAGCAAAATTTGAAAATCACATGTACTCCTGTCTCCCTTTAACTCTATTAAAAATTATGCAATAATTAAAGTATATTACTTTTACCTTGGAGATGTTTTAATGAGTATTGAGATTTTATCGGAAGTTTTAAAGAATAGTGATAATATAGTTTTTTTTGGTGGCGCCGGAATGAGTACAGAGTCTGGCATAGCTGATTTCCGTTCTGAAAGTGGCCTTTATAAAACTTCAAAGGGTTTTGAATATCCACCTGAGACAATGCTATCCCACAGCTTTTTTACTTCACAACCAGATGAGTTTTATAAATTTTATAAAGAAAAAATGATTTTTAAATGTGCTGCTCCTAATGCAGGACATATTGCACTAGCTAAACTTGAAGAACTTGGTAAATTGAAAGCTGTAATTACTCAAAATATAGACGGTCTTCACCAGTTGGCTGGCAGCAAAAATGTGTTTGAACTGCACGGATCAGTTCATAGAAACAATTGTACTAAATGCCATGCTTTTTTCGATTTAGACTTTATAATAAATTCCAACGCTGTCCCTATTTGCACGCATTGTGGTGGCACTGTTAAACCTGATGTTGTTTTATATGAAGAAGCATTAGATGATGCTATTGTAGGCGATGCAGTTAATGCTATTAGAAGAGCTAATACACTTATAATAGGAGGTACTTCACTTGTAGTCTATCCAGCTGCTGGACTTGTTGACTACTTCCGTGGCAAAAAGCTGGTTTTAATTAATAAGAGCACCACTGCTTATGATTCTAAGGCTGATATAGTTATACACGATGCAATTGGCAAGGTCTTGAGTGAAGCAGTTAGTATGCTCTGTTAAGCATGTACAAACATTTTTGCAAGTAATTTGCCAAGCACAACCCCTGCTAAGCAGAATGCAATACTCAAAACTACATTAGATATGGCAAAAGCGATCTTTCCACTGTGATAAAGACTGATTGTTTCTAAACTAAAAGTTGAAAAGGTTGTAAATCCTCCTAAAATTCCAGTAGTCAGAAATAGCTGCAATCTTTTATTATCTGGGTACATATTTATTAGCAATTGTGTAAGCAGTCCAATTAAAAACGATCCCAAAACATTTATTATAAGTGTAGCCACTGGAAAACCATTGGTGTTAAATCGATTTATAAATATTGAAAGCAAATATCTAGATATTGCACCGATAAATCCTCCGCAACCCACAGCTAGAGTGTTTAGCATTTCAAAATTCCTTTCTTGTTCGTATTCTGAATATTCACAGAAATCAAATATTAATCCCGTAATGAGCAAAGATTTAATTAGCAATCATTATATAACATTATCTATTTTTACACAAAAAACTCTCTTTATTTAGAATATATTTATTGGGAAATTTGCATTAAATACCTTAACAAATTCAAACTTAAATATAATTTCTTTTGCTTTTGTAATTAAAGTTATGATAAGTTATGTATGCATGTTATACAAAATTTGACTTACTTTGCCAAATATGTAGAATAACTGTGCTCTGGAGAGTCCCCTATGGACGCCGAGTGTACAAGCTATATCAAGAAGGGATTGGTTAAATTATGTTAGGACAAATCAATGGTTTTATCTCTTGGTTTGACGGAATTGTGTGGGGTCTACCTCTAATTATTTTGGTTCTACTCGTAGGTATTCTATTTACAATTCGTACTGGCTTATTACAAGTCAAGCATCTTCCAAGAGCTCTTAAGTACATGGTTAAAAATGAAGAAGGTGGTATAGGAGAGGTTTCAAGCTTTGGCGCACTTTGCACAGCACTTTCTGCCACTATTGGTACAGGTAATAGATTAGCCTCGTTTTCTTTGCATTTACAACAATTATAGGATGGAACTACTATAGTGAGTGTTGTATGGAGTATTTAACTAATGGTAATATGAAATCAGTCCTGGTTTACCGTTGGCTATACATTTTAGCTGTGTTTGTGGGTCCATTTATGACAATTGAGGCAGTTTGGAACATATCTGATATATTTAATGGCTTAATGGCATTCCCGAATCTTATAGCACTTATAGCCCTCAATGGAGTAGTAGCTTTTGAAACAAAAAAATATTTTGCAAAGGTGAAATCACGTGAATTGAGATAGTAGAAAAATTGGCGTGTGGACGTGTAAACATCTTTGCTGTATAATTTAGGCAGCAGGATTTGTATGTTGCTCTTAATATGAGATTTTTGCTTCAAAATATATGTATACTATGCAATCCAAGATTTAGTGATTTAGGATTGTAGTTTTATTAAATTTAAGTGGCCGCTATTGCGGCTTATGGAGGTTATTATGTCACGAATATTGATACATAAACATTTAAAAAACGCAAGGCTTACAACAGAATACGGTGGTTGGGTGTACTGCACAAGTTGCAATAAGACAATTGCATACCTTTGCTATGTCACTTACGATATCTTCAAATTTGAATTTACTTGTAGTTGCGGTGAAACTGGCAGTGTTGATATTGCCTTTGAGAACACACAGAAAACCAAGCTGAGTGAAAAGCCACTTGTGCTAATAAAGACCAGGCTATGTTGCCCAGATGATAATTCTCCACTTGTAACTTTTGTGGAAAAGAATCTCGACAAGTATAGCTATGAACTGGTATGTAAACTTTGTAATCAGCTATATAAAAATTGAGGAATAAACTACATATCTGTTCACTTTATTTATCTAAAAGATAAGAAGCCATAAGGTCTAAAACAATTTTCACCTATGGCTTCTATCTTTCATTATATTTTCAGTTATATGCATGTCTTCCTACCTCTTCAACTCTTATTGCCTTTAATGCTTTTTCAAATTCATTATCTTTTTTGTCTCCTCTGCTCTTAGCATCTGTCCTAGAGTCCTTACCGTTAAAACCATTTATTCTGGTTACAGGCAAGATGGCAGCTATCCTAGTTATATCCATAAAAGCACCTCCTAGTTCAACTATAGACACTAGAATTATTTTCATACTATATATATCGGCATATTTAAATAAAAAAATAGTTCTTACTTCATCTCCGAATAAGAACCATGTTTTTGAGCGATATTTTTTTACAATCCATACTTCTAAATTGAATGACCTAGTATTTATTTGCACTGTTTTTATTTATCAACCTAAATACAATGTATCCTATAATACCAATAACTGCCAAGGGGAATAAAAGACTAAGTACAACTCCTAATATTTTTAATGCTATTATAAATAAAAATATCATGACAATAATGGTTACAACTTTCTTCAATTTATCATCCATTTGTGTTACCTCCAAGTTTTATTATAGGTAAATTATACACCGGGATTTTAATTTTGTCTATAATTATTTTAATATATTTTACCATTTTATTAATATAATTAATATTATAATCAATTTCATTAATTTATTTGCCTTTTTCATTAGCAATTTTGTTTACTGCCAGTATTGCATAATCAATTTCACTTATTGAGTTAAAATATCCTACACTCAGTCTAACAATTCCAGAATTCTGTGTTCCAAAATGATTATGTGCCAGTGGCGCACAATGAATCCCAGATCTACACGCAATATTATACTTTTTGTCCAGAGAAGAGCTGATTTCTGATGACTCCATTCCTTTTATATTAAATGCAACTATTCCAGAATTCTCTTTAGTATTTTCCGGACTATACATCTTGACACGTTTATTTTGAGCTATTCCACCATACAGTCTTTTTATTAGTGCATCTTTTTTTGTTCTTATGGCCTCTACTCCTGTTTTTTCAATAAATTCAACGCCAGCTCCGAGGCCTATAATTCCAGGGGTATTGAGTGTTCCACTCTCAAATCTATCTGGCAACATATCCGGTTGAAGCAATATTTCCGAATTGCTTCCTGTTCCCCCACTCATTAATGGCTTTAAAATAACATTTGGAGCTATATAAAGTGCACCTGTTCCTTGAGGTCCCATAAGTCCTTTATGTCCTGGGAAAGCAACCATGCTAGCATACATATTACCCAAATTGACCTCAATGCTGCCCAACCCTTGTGAAGCATCCAAAAGAAACATTATTCCATTATCACTTGCAATTTTGCTTATTTCTTTAACAGGCATGATAATCCCATTTACATTAGATGATAAGGTGCATATAATTAGCCGAGTTTTTTTATTAATACTCTTCTTGATTTGTTGTGGGTCAATTCGTCCCAAACTGTCCCCATCAACTATTGTGAGTTTTATTCCATTAAATTTCTCCAGTGTTTTAAGTGGCCTCAAAACAGAATTGTGCTCCATGCAAGTAGTTATTACGTGATCCCCCTGAGACAGGCAACCATATATTGCAATGTTTAATGCCTCTGTAGCATTTTTTGTAAAACAAATATTAAGAGAATCATTTATATTTAAAAGCTTTGAGATATGCTCACGTGTACGAATAACTGCCAGTGCACTTTGAACAGACATAGCATGGCTACCCCTTCCAGGGTTTGCGCAATAAGTTCTCATACACTTTTCCATTTCAGTATATACACTTTCTGGTTTAGGAAATGATGTTGCTGCATTATCAAGATAAATCATAGTCAACCTCATATTCTATTATTCTGTAAAAAATAGTTATTATCATGATATGAATATGAAGTCGACTTGTTTACAAAAATTTAGTGGCATTTTAATAATTCAATTCTTGTGCAACATACTTTTTACCTCATTTCTCAATAATTCTCCCAGTATTTCAATCCCTTCAATAATTTTTTCCTCCTGCAAACCAGAGTAATTCAATCTCATGGTGTTCTCGTGTCCTCCATTTGGAAAAAATGCACTACCCTGAACAAATGCGACTCCTTTTTCCATAGCCTTCACCAGCAATTCCTTGCTGTTCATGTATTCAGGCAGAGTAACCCATAGGAAAAGCCCTCCTTCTGGCTTGGTGTAAGAAACCTCTTTGGGAAATGTTTTTTTTATTGTGTCAAGCATAGCATTTCTCCTGCTTTTGTAAATTGAAATGCTTCTATCTATGTGTTTTTTAATATCATATTTTTCAAAGAAACGAACTATTTGCATTTGCGCAAATATATTAGTATGTAGGTCAGTACCCTGCTTAAACAGAATATATTTGTTTATAATCTCTTTTGAAGCACTAACCCAGCCTACCCTGTACCCAGGACATACAGTTTTTGAAAAAGTACTCAGGTATACAACCCGCCCCTCTGTATCAAAGCTTTTTAACGGAGGTAGCGTTTTATCACAAAAACACAGCTCACTATATGGATTATCCTCAATAATTATCAAGTCATATTGATTGGCCAATCGGGCAATAGTTTTTCGTCTCTCCAAGCTCATTTGCCTTCCTGTTGGGTTCTGGTAATCTGGAATAGTATATAAAAATTTAATATTACAATTTTCCTCTATCTTTTTTTTCAAATCTTCTGGAATTAGTCCATCCTCATCCATATCAACCTCTACAAACTTTGGATAGAATGGTTTGAACGCATTTATAGCCGAAAGATATGTTGGACTTTCACACAGAATTACATCCCCTTCATCCAGAAAAACTTTTGCAGATAAATCCAGACCTTGCTGTGAACCAGATGTAATTAATATATCATCAATACCAACAGAGATACCCTTCTCCTCCATTAACTTAACAATAATTTCACGTAGTCCTGCGTACCCCTCTGAAATTGCATATTGCATCGCTTTAGCACCATTCTCTGATAAAATCTCATCACATATTTCTCGCATTTCTTCTATAGGAAAGGTTTCTACAGCGGGTAGTCCACCTCCAAAAGATATCATCTCACTCGCATCCGTTAACTTTAACAGCTCTCTAACCTCAGAAGCCTTTACAAATTCAGCTCTTCTTGCAAACATATTCGACATTGTCCATCAATCCCTTCTCATAAATATGGATTTATATCTGTTTCAATTGAATACTTGCTCTTCATAGCATTTGTTGAACATTTCTTTATACACATAATCAACCTTGAAATACCTTCTTTTATATCCTTTTCCTTTGGATAAGAATAATTTAGACGTATGTAATTCTCCTCTATGCTGAATTTGGGATAAAAAACCTCACCTGGCATTACTACAACCCCTTGTTCTCCCAGATTCTTTGTCAACTCATTTATTCGAAGGTTATTTGGAAGCCTTAGCCATACAAAATAGCCTCCATTTGGAACAAATACCTCCATGCCTTCTATATCACCTTTACTTAATTCACTTACCATCAGATCTCTCTTCTTTTTATATTTTTCTCTGATGCTTTCCAGATGCGGTCTTAGATGTCCTTGTGAAACAAACTCATGAATTAAGAACTGTGAAAATGTATTGGTCTGTATGTCTGTAATTTGCTTAAACTTAATAAAGCGATTTATAATATTTTCACTTGCAACCACGTAGCCGACTCTTAGGCTAAAGGATATAGTTTTTGAAAACGAGCTCACATATATTACATAATCATTGCTATCTAGGCTTTTCAGGGAAGGTAATGGACTTCCACTAAAGTATAGCTCGCCATATGGATTGTCCTCTAGAATAGGAATATTGTAATAATACGCAAGCTTTAGCAGCTCTTTTCTTCTTGTTAAACTCATGGGCATGCCAGTTGGGTTGTGAAAGTCAGGTTGAGTGTATATAAACTTTGGCCTGTACTTTATCAAGCAGCTTTCCAATATATCTAATCTTATACCCTCCTCATCCATTGGGATTCCTATTAATCTTGCGTCATAGCTTTCAAATGCCTGTATAGCTCCAATATATGTAGGCTCTTCAACCAAGACAACATCCCCAGGCTCTATGAGAAGTTTTGCAAAGAACTCAATGGCTTGTTGTGAGCCTGATGTAACCATTATTTGTTTTGTACTTGCATTTATTCCGCTTTCCTGCAAATAAGACCTTATAGTTCCTTTCAGCTCTATGCTTCCATCTACTGGCGTTGGCATGAATACTTTTTCTTTATACTTATCAATAATCTGGCTCTGGAGCTTTTTTAGCAGCTCCAAATCATATGTGTCCTCTGAGGATACTCCTGATGCAAAGGATATTACTTTTCCATTTTCAAATACAGATAGAATATTGTTTATGGTCTGTTCATTGGATTTTATTACTCTTTTGCTTTCAAGCTGACTCCATCTGAGTGGTGGTATGTACATTCTCTCTTGGCTGCTATCCCTTGATAGTGGCGCAAGAACTACTGTCCCGCTCCCAACTCTAGACTCTACTAAGCCCTCTGCTTTAAGCTCCATATAAGCCTTTATAACTGTGCTTCTATTTACATGAAGTTTCTCGCTTAAAGTCCTTTCTGCTGGCATTATAAAATTCGCTGATAGCTTACCCGTGGTTATCATACTCGCTATCTGTTTTTTTATTTGCATATATATTGGAGTTTTAGCTTCCCGATCTATTAATATATCCATTCTTTTATCCTCCATTTGCAAATTGGTATCATCCAATTGTATTATATATTAAAGATATTATAATAAAAACACCCAATTTGTATTATTTTATACCAGCCAATTTGTGTGCAATTGGCACTGCTTGTTTAGGCAACAATTCAAATTGAACTGGTTAGCCTTATTGTTAAGTAATTTGTGGCGGTTTGCTATGACTCAGTTTTAATGTTGCCGTCATGTATTTGGCAGGCAAAAAACGCTAAGCAGGTTTTTACCTGCTTAGCGTTTTTTCAATATTGCTCATCTAATAAGTCATTTAATTTAATCAACTCAATCTTACCCTAGTAAAAGTATTCCGAATGTAATTATAATGTATTTCTGCTATTTGTTGCTTTATTCACTGCAATTATTATAGGCAGTGCTACAAACCCTCCAATTAATGCTGTTATCAGCTGTGGATAACTAAACAAAACAATTAGATTCTTTGAGAACTTTGGAAAATCAAAAATATTTAGGAATGCCCTAATGGAAATAAACAAAAAGCCGAACTTAAGTACAGCTGCCGAAACCACTCCTACATACTTGTTTTTATTATACAAAAAGTAAAATACCAGTATAAATATTACATTAGAAATTGCAATAACTGGTGCAAATGGTAGTAATGCTGCAGCAATCGGTGCATGATTACTTATTAAAGATGTAAACGGAACCAATACTGCTATTGCAATGCCCCCAGCTAAACCCGATGCCGCAGTTGCTATCAGCAAACACATATTTACTAAGGGACCTACAATAAAACTGCTGCTTGGGCTTGGAAGGCTTCTCCCAACCATTTGAACTACAACCACTACTGCTAATAATATAGCCGTTCTTGTTAACATTTTAACCTTATCCCTTTTCACAAACATCTCTCCTCTACGAATAAATTAAAAACTCTTTTCTTATAGGTTTAAATAAAAGAGTTAAGTAAAATTCTGTTCCACAACATCCCTCTTAAAGTTAATTAATGATAAATATTTACATTAAAAACATACCACATTCTTTACTGAAGTAACACTCTTTTTAATAAAAGTTTTAATTTTCTTAAAAAAATTGGAAGTCCGTAGTGAAATGTCATTTTACTATGGACTTTTGTTGTGAAAAGTAGCATAATTAACCTAGTATTTTTTTCAAATTAATAATTGATTGCAACTTTCTTAATACAATCATCAAATTTAATGTTTAATAAATAATTAGTGAAGGGAGTAATATTAATAATGAATATTTCTATTACCAAAACTACAAATCCAAAACAGAAACCTGATCAAAGTAATTTAGGCTTTGGGCTACATTTCACTGACCATATGTTTATTATGGATTACACAGAAGGAAAAGGCTGGCATGATCCTGTAATTGTGCCTTATGCCCCTCTGCAGTTAGATCCTGCAGCAATGGTTTTGCATTATGGCCAAGCAATTTTTGAAGGCCTCAAGGCTTACAAAACCAGGAAGGGCGATATATTGCTTTTCAGACCTGAAAAGAACATGGCAAGAGTAAACAACTCAAACACTCTGTTGGTTATTCCACAAATTGATGTTGATTTCGGTGTTCAAGCAATAAAAGAACTTGTAAGAGTTGATGCTGATTGGATTCCCGATGCACCAGGTACATCCTTGTACATTCGTCCATTTATCATTGCTACAGACGCACATTTAGGTGTAAGACCATCAAATACTTACAAGTTTATTATAATTCTCTCACCTGTTGGAGCATATTACAAGGAAGGCATTAATCCTATAAAAATATATGTAGAGAGCAATTATGTTCGTGCCGTTAAGGGTGGCCTTGGATCCGCAAAAGCAAGTGCGAATTATGCAGCTAGCTTAAAGGCACAGGTTGAAGCTAAGAATCTTGGTTACACTCAAGTACTGTGGCTAGATGGTGTCGAGAAGAAATATATTGAAGAAGTTGGAACTATGAATGTATTCTTTAAGATAGATGGAAAAGTTATTACACCTTCCCTTGAGGGTACAATACTTCCTGGTATTACTCGTGCTTCAACGATAGAACTCTTAAAGGAATCTGGTATCTCAGTGACTGAGCGTAGAATCACTATTCAAGAACTTTATGATGCTCATGCTGCCGGAAAATTAGATGAGGCTTTTGGAACTGGTACTGCAGCTGTAATTTCACCAATTGGAGAATTTAACTGGAATGGCAACGTTATTACTGTTAATAATGGTAAAATTGGACAGGTTGCTACAAAGGTATATGAAACCATTACAGGCATTCAAAGTGGCAATCTAGAAGACACTTACGGATGGACTCAAAAAGTATAGCCCTAATATTAAAACAAAAAAGCCTTGATTTTTAGAGTTTTTATCTGAAAATTTAGGCTTTTTCTATTATACCAATCAAATTCAACATTTCGCAATAGTATACTTGCTTCTTGCAACTGCTATTTAGAGCTTATGAAATTAGCTTGACTTCTCAAGTTTTTCTATGATTCTCTCAAGTTCAAGTGAAGTGCCTTTTGAATTTTCTAAATATTGAGCATTGTATATTTCAGTGACTAGCAATGAAACAATAGCAGTCTTTTCGCGCTCCGTTAATCCTAATATATTCACAAAACATCACCTTTCAACTTATTAAAACATTTTGTTTCTATAGTTATAAAATATCTCATATATAATATATATTATTTATGAGATATTTTATATGGATATTTTGCACTATACTTTCAACACCTAATTATGACAATATACAGCCACGGAGGTTAACTTGAATATATTTCTAATTTTATGCTTTATAATTCTAGCTACAACATTATATCTTAATAATAAAAAGTCAATCATAATTTACATTAAAAAATGTTTTCTACCTTTATTCTGTATAATGTTCATAATAGCCCTAATAGCATATCCCAAAACGGCTGTAGAATCAGCATATAAAGGTATTCATCTATGGCTTGATATAGTGTTCCCTTCATTATTTCCCTTTTTTGTTGCATCTCAATTGCTTAGTAAATCAGGCTTTATTAATATTTTCGGCATAATATTAGAGCCAATAATGCGCCCTCTCTTCAATGTACCAGGCTGTGGGTCATTTGCGCTTGCAATGGGCATTGTAAGCGGTTATCCTGTCGGTGCAGTTATAACCACAGACTTGAGAAAACAGAAGCTAATAACAAGGGTAGAGGCCGAAAGACTGCTAACCTTTACAAATAACTCCGGTCCCCTATTTATTATGGGTGCAGTAGCTGTCGGAATGTTCAATCTACCCAAAGCAGGATATTTATTATATTTTAGTCATATTGCTGCATGTATAACCGTGGGCTTAATATTTAAGTATTATAAAAGAAAAGAAAGTAACAACCTGTTAAAAGCTACAACAAAAATGTCACAAAGGATAAAAATAGAACTTAAGCGAGTTAGGAACTCAGATGTAAATCCCTGGAGTTTATTTGGCGAATGCATTAAGAACTCAATATTTACAATATTAACAATAGGTGGTTTTATAATATTTTTTTCTGTTTTAATAAATATTATGATAACAAGTGGAATGATTGGCTTGGCAGGTAATTTAATTCCAGGATTTCTTAGTAAATTTGGACTAGAACCAAAAACCATTGAAGGCTTGCTTTGTGGGATGTTTGAAATAACTACAGGCGCAAACTTAATAAACTTAGCACCAGCAGATCTAAAAATTAAGCTCTGCTGTGCAAGCCTAATTATAGGGTGGGCCGGGTTTTCCGTTCATACTCAAGTATTGAGCATAGTAAGTTCCTCTGACATCAGAGTAAAACCTTATATTATAGGAAAAGCATTACAAGGAATAATTTCCGCATTTTATACATACATAGGATATTCACTATTCAATAAATCACTAATGTCAGAATCTCCTGTTTTCGCAAATATCTCTATGAAGTATGTAAATCAATGGGGAAATATTTTTAAAACGTCTCTTCAAAATGTCGTAATAGCTTCTCTAATAATGCTAATTATTTCAATATCCTATATATGGTTTATTAATATTTTATCAAAAAAAAGATTACTTTAGCTCTGCTCTATTTAACTTAATAACATCATTGGCATCTGATAAAATTTCCTGCACCTTATCGAGAACACTATCTGCATACTCGCGAGCTCCTAATCGTATCTCTCTAGCATTTTTCTGAGCACTAGCTACTAGCTCATTGCCCTGCTCATATGCCTTTTTAGTAATCTCATGCTCATCAACCAAAGATGCTATTTTATTTTCAGCATCCTTCAAAATATTATTTGCTTCTTTCTGGGCTTCTAACAATATTCTTTGGCGTTCTTCCTTAACCCATTTTGCTTGTTTGATATCATCGGGAAGCTTAAGTCGAATCTCCTTAATTATTTCAAGTACCTCTTCCCTATCAATTAAGCATTTTCCAGAGAATGGTACACCAGAGCTTCTCTCAACTAGATCTTCTAAAGTTTCCAGTATGGTCAATATTTCCATATTATAAGTCCTCCCTAGGTTCTTTGACTTTAAATTTATATAGTATGTCCTCTTCTATGCACTGCGGTACAAGTCCTTTAATGTTTCCACCATATCTAGCTAGCTCTTTTACCATGCTTGAGCTCAAAAAAGAATAATTAATATTCGACATCATAAAAAGTGTTTCAATTTCTGGTGATTGATTTTTATTTAATAAAGCCATCTGAAGCTCATATTCAAAATCCGATACTGCTCTAAGCCCCTTTATTATAACATTAGCCTGCTTTTTATTAACAAAATCAACCAGCAAGCCTGAGAAACATTCAATCTCAACATTATGACAGTCCTTTACTATTTTTTTGAGTAAATCAATGCGCTCATCAATAGAAAATAATGGATCTTTACTATGGTTAATCAATATTGCAACTATTAGCTTATCACATATTTTCGATGCACGCTCAATTATATCTAAATGACCATTTGTAACTGGGTCAAAACTGCCAGGGTATATAAATGTATTCATTGTTCACATCATCCTTTATTATCTCATTAAACTAGTTTGCCACGAAACCCAAGAACTCGTTTGCCGCGAGTCTACCTCCGCTAACTTCATAAGCGGCGGTACGCTTCCGACAACGATTTCTAACGTTTCATGGGGAAAAGCTCCCATGAAACCCAAGAACTCGTTTGCCACGGTCTACCCTCGCTAACTTTATAAGCAAGGGTACGACTCCGACAACGATTTCTAACGTTTCATGGGGAAGTGCTTCCATGAAACCCAAGAACTCGTTTGTAAAAAGTTAGTTTTGTTTTGCCGTATATCTGTTTTTTTGAAACTATGAGTGTTCCAATTTCATCTGGTAGCTCATCCTCAATATCAGTTTCAGCAATAATCAAAACTTTATCCTCTAAAACACCGTTTATTTCTAAATCGCATAACATTTTGGGCACAATTCCATTTTTGTATGGTGGATCTAAAAAAATTATATCAAACTTTTTACTTAGTTGGGATAGTTTTTTTAATATTAATTTTGCTTCTCCCAAAGAAACTTCAGATTTATCAAAAAAGTTTGTATTTTCAAGATTCTTTTTAATTACCTCAACACTTTTTTCACTCTGATCTGAAAAAAACACACTTCTTGCACCCCTGCTCAAAGCCTCAATTCCTAGACTTCCCGTACCAGAAAACAAATCTAGTACAGAAGCATCTTCTATATAAGGAGCAATAATATTAAATAAATTTTCCTTTACTCTGTCAGCAGTGGGTCTGGTACTTAGCCCCTCGAGAGTAAGTAATTTTTGTCCCTTCGCACTACCAGAAATCACACGTAATATAACAATTCCCCCCTAAGCTAAAGTAACCTTTTCTCCAAAATATCGCGCCAAATATTCCTTCAATCTAATATTTTTTGTAAGACCTGGATCCTCCTCTATCATTTTCTTTGCACAAACCTGAGCCAGTTTTAAGATCTCCATATCTCTATAAAGATTGGCAATCTTCAATTCTGGCAAGCCATGCTGTTTTGTTCCGAAGAATTCACCAGGACCTCTTATCTCTAAGTCTTTCTCTGAAATAACAAAACCATCATTGGACTGCGACATTATCTTCATTCTTTCCTTTGATACCTGCGAATTGGATTGATTGAACAATATACAGTAGGATTGTTGGTCGCCTCTTCCCACTCTACCCCTTAGCTGATGAAGTTGTGCTAATCCAAATCTCTCTGCGTTTTCAACCACCATAACAGCAGCATTAGGTACATTTACACCCACCTCGATAATTGTGGTTGAAACAAGTACACTTATCTCGCCTGAAACAAAACTCTTCATTATTGACTCTTTTTCAGAGGATTTCATTTTGCCATGAATTATTCCAACCTCTAAATCTTTGAAAACATTACTGCTTATCTCCTCTGCTATAACGATAGCCGATGCGGCATCTATTTCATCTGATTCCTCCACCAGAGGGCAAACTATATATACCTGTCGTCCTTCTTTAACCTTGTCCATAATAAAATTATTAATCCGCTCCCTCATAGCTTCATTTACTGAATATGTTTTTATGGCCTTTCTTCCTGGCGGAAGCTCATCAATAATCGATATATCTAGGTCTCCATATAATATCAGTGCAAGTGTTCTAGGTATTGGTGTCGCTGTCATTACTAAGACATCAGGGTTTTGACCTTTTTCTGTGAGAATTGACCTTTGCCTTACACCAAATCTATGCTGCTCATCAGTCACCACAAGCCCTAGCTTTAAAAACTCTACTGTATCCTGAATTAATGCATGTGTTCCAATAACCACATCTATACTGCCGTTTTTTAAGCCCTCAAAAGCAGCTTGCTTCTGCTTCTTAGGTTGACTACTTGACAATACTTCCACCGAAATACCAAATTTTTCAAATAGTGGTTCAATTGATTTATAATGTTGCTGCGCCAAAATTTCAGTTGGTACCATCAATGCTCCTTGGTAGCCACACTTAACTGCCTTAAATAAGGCTAGAACAGCAATTATTGTCTTGCCAGAGCCAACATCACCTTGAACCAACCTATTCATAATATTTCCACTTTCCATATCCTGCTCAACTTCTTTAAATACTTTCTGTTGTGCATTGGTTAGATTAAAAGGCAGTGATTTGAGGAACTCGGCTATTACATCTATTTTAGTATATTTTATACCTTTTTTTGAATCTGTTGCAAGACTCTTGTATGACAGAAGACCCAACTGTAGCATGAAAAGCTCTTCAAATACCAATCTATATCTTGCTCTGTCCTTTTCATACACAGATTCCGGAAAATGTATCTGAAATAAGCTAAACTTAAATTCAGCTAAACTATACTTATCCCTTACAAATACAGGAAGCAATTCTTCCAGTTCAACATTTTCGAAGCTTACCAGTGTTTCTTGCATTATTGTCCTAAATAAGTTTTGTCCCAAATTCTTTGTAGAGGAATAAACCGGAAGAATTTTCAGGCTTTTTTTCAATTGCTTGTTGTCAACTTTTTCAAATACTGGATTAACTATTTGAAGTTTATTAAGTTTTCTTTCCACTTTACCATAGAATACATAATTTGTGCCTATTAAAAAAGAGTTTTTGATATAGTTTTGATTAAACCACATAGCAGTTATTTTGCCTGTACTATCCTGTATAGATACCTTCGATATTGTCATCCCTTTTTTGGGTCTTGCTTCATTAACATTTGAAACTATGGTACCTTCAAATGAACATAGTTCTCCATCTTGGATATCCAAGATATTTTTAATTTTACTTCTATCCTCATAATCTTTTGGGTAATGCGTCAAGAGTTCAAGAATTGTATTTATCCCAAGCTTTTTAAACAAGGACAATCTTGTTTCTCCCACTCCTTTTACATACCTGATAGATTGATTTTGTAAATCCCCAACCGATATCTGTCTCAAGGTTAACCTCCATTAGCCGTAATGCGACTACAAAAAGTTATTAACTGCCTCAGTTAATAGCCATAAGGCTAATAGGCTTACTAACACAAAAATAATTGTATCATATTTTCCTTCTTAGCAAAAGTTAAGTAAAGACCCTGATTAATTTGTTTGATTAATTTGTTAGTAAATTTTAATAAAATCGCCTACTTTTCTGTGTCAGAAAATCACAAAAAAATAATGCTTAATATGAGATAAACATTAAATTGAAATTATATTCAAAAAAGCTTGCAGACAAGAGCTTTATTATGGTAAAATAGTTATTGCTTTGATGTCGATTTATAGAGAAACAAAAATTCTCCATTATTTGAAGGAGGTGTTATATATGGCAAAGTGTGAAGTATGCAGTAAAGCAACTGTTTTCGGAAACAATAGAAGCCACGCGTTAAATGCAACTAGCCGTACATGGAAACCAAATGTAAGGAAAATAAAGATAATTGATAATGGCACGAGAAAATCAATTAGCATATGCACAAGGTGTCTTCGTTCAAACAAAGTTACCAGAGCTATCTAATTTAAGTTAATTATTTTAAAAAATAAAAAAGCGTCTATACGCTTTTTTATTTTTTTTATGTTTTTTTGATTATGTAAGCATTTTTTTCTCATCAAATGGACGTTTACTCCATTAAAAGTTTATTTGAACTGAGTCTTCTTTATACTTACCCTATTTTAAATACCTTTTTCAATATGCTTCCAATAAATCTAGGCATCTTTACAACTACTATTCTCATAAATACACTCCCTCCAAAAATAGCTCCTCACTATCTATCATATTCTTTTAGTTACACTTTCGTGATAATAATTCATAAAAACTTTTACTGTCTAAAATAAAGCTTTCATGAATATATATATATTGGATAAGCATTAAGGAATAACTAAATGATTTCAGAGGAGAGCTGCTAATGTATTTTATTCTAGTTACTAATTTTAAAAAGAAACTTTTACTATCATTTTCAATTTTATCATTGTGGGTATTAATAGTTGTTGGGACAGGGGTTTTAATAGATGAAACCGTAAAATATACTGTTACTGTGAATAGTAATATCTCTTTTTCATATCCAGCAACCTTTAGCATATCAAATATTTTCTCCAAAAATGATAACGCTGCACCATATTTGCAAGCTAGCAATAGCAATTATAAAAAATTTATAGATTCCAGATCCTCTGAAGCAGGATTTGAAATAAGCTACCCTTCTATTTTTGAAGTTAACAAGCAAAACTTCCCTGGGAGTGAAATATTGTACCACATTGATTTTCGAAACAAGCAGGATAAAGCAAAAGGCGGATTTGTTCAAGTTTGGAGCCTACCATATTCTCTTGAGAAATTTCTTGAAGAATCTAAGCAATCTGCAATGGTAGATTACATTGATTTTACTACTAAAAAAATCAAAGTCAATAATTTAGATGGATACTTTTGGGAATATACATCTAAGGGTACTTCTGAGAACTATAAAGCTCTTGAGGCCTTCCTTTCAAAGAATTCAAGAATTTATAGAATTAGTTATTTCATGCCTGAAAAGGAATATAACACCAACGAATACGAAATATTCTGGCAAATTGTAAACTCATTAAAAGTGAATTGACGGAATATTATTCAATCAATAATATCAGCACATTTAGCAATCTTGACACAATTTCTTCCAAATGACTTTGCTTTATAGAGTGCATTATCAGCATCTCTAATGAGTTCAATCTGGTTTTTAGATGTCTCTCTAAAGCATGCAATTCCAAAGCTTGCTGTAACAGAGGCTGATATGCCATTATCGTAAACTACATTATTAGCAATCTTGTGTCTTAAGAGCTCAACTTTTTCAAATGCTTCTTGTATTGACGTGCGTGGTAAAATAAGTACAAATTCTTCTCCACCAAATCTAGCAATTGTATCTGTCCCACGCAGGTTATTTTTGACTGTTTGAGCAACACTTTTTAAAACGATATCGCCAAACATGTGCCCATATGTGTCATTAAATTTTTTGAACAAGTCAATGTCCAATATCACTAGAGATAAATCATATCCCAACTCCCTTGCCATATTAAATTCACTTTCATATTTTTGGTGGAAGTATACTCTATTAAATACACCAGTCAGTCCATCAATAGTAGCCATCTCCTGCAAATTTGCATACAGCTCAGCATTTTCAATTGCCATACTTACCTGCTTGCCGATGGTTGTAAGAAGACGTAAGTTGTCATCATTAAACGTATTATTGTTTTTATGTTCTATAAGAGTAAGTCCAAATTTTCTTGATTTTGAGCTTAATGGAATGCATATAAAAGACCCTACATTCCGTGTTTTTATAAAATCATATTTATCATGATCTACCATATTTTCTAAAATTGGCTTCTCATTTTCTAATATGTTTATTAATATTTTGCAATTGACATTGTCACTTAATATAGCCAAATCTTCTTTATTTTTAATATTTGTAAACTGAACCTGCAATCTGTTCCCATTTGGATCAAAAAGAACAATTGTGGAATAGTTAACTCCCATGACACCTAGAAATACGTCATTAACGAACTTCAGAAGCTCGTTGGTGTCAAAAATAGAACCTATTGCCTCACTTATCTGCTGTAATGTATAAAACTCAGCAATGCTGGATGTAAGGCATCTATTTGTATGCTCAAGTTTTTGGTTTGAGTTTATAAGCTTATCATATTGATTTTTAATTTCATTTCGTGCAGTTTCAAGCTGTTCATATTTTTCACCTAGTTCAATAACCAGTCTTTCATTTTCCTTCTCATTATTTACATTTCCCTTATAAAGTTTTGTACTTATATTTATTGTAGTAATCAATATTATATAAAACCAAATCATTTGAAAGCAAACATACAAAACATTTAAATTATTAATATCCTTTAAATTCAGCAGAAAATATCCTATAAAAAAGTATCCAACTTTAATTACAGCGCTCAAACTTAGTAATATTAAGCTTGTTTTTCTCCCTCTATAAAGAGTTGAAAAAACTAATGGGAAAATCAGTACTAAATATTCTATACCTTCAGAAAAACCAATCAGAAAAAATGAAATCAATACAACTTCAATTAATCTAAACACATCAAAAACTTTATCAGAATACATTTGAGCATTATTAACAAACTTAGTCTTGATTACATTAAAAATAACTAAGGCTACAATGAATATATTTATCATTATGCCTTGTTTTATTATAACATTAGTATTAATATTAAATTTCATTGTAATAACAATTGATGTTATTAATAATACAATAAATACCCAGCAAAGGTTTATTAGAGCCTTTTCATATTTTTGTATTTTATCCATATACCCTCCATAAGCCACATTACAATTACAAAATGTAATAATCTGCAACCTCAGATGCACTTATACTTTAAAATTTTCCCAGTAAATTTCAATTAGGTCACCATATTGAATGCCATCTGTAAAATTTGCAGGTCTTCCGTTTAATTTTAGCACTATGTTCCCCTTCGGGGTAGTTAAGTCAAACTTAATGTAGCTAAATATATCCACAAAAATATATGGTCTATCTTCAATAAGAACAATCCTCTCTCCATTTACGGTTACTTTAAACTCTTTGTCTGAATTTCCCGAATCAAAATTCATATCTTTTGAGATAAACCTGTCCTCATGGACAGGTGCATTACTTTCTATTTGAACATTTAAATGATAACATATTATATCATCATTATTCTGCAGAACATAGTCAAGTCTTCTTATTTCCCTATTAACAAGTAACTCGCTATCTTTTAAATCAAGTGCAAATTTTAGTAAAAGATCACTTAGCGTAATTGTTTCATCAATTCTTACATTATCCGTCTCATTAATCTCAGCTAGCGCATTGCATGTTTCCACATTTATAGAAGCATTTGGTAAAAGCACCATCACCTCACCATTTAGACTCACTGTAATTTCATTAGGATTTTTAATATAGTCACTAACATACTTCCTTGCATTATTGCCATTTTGAGCAGGATTCACATTTATAATATCACCAATACTTATTTGTGTATCTAAACTGGCTACTCTATCATTAACAAAAATCTCAGCGGCGATACCATGCTCACCTTTTATAGTCATTTGCTTGCCGTTTAAAGTAAACTTTAAGGACTTACCTGTTCTACCAATTAGCATGTTAGGATTATACCCTACTAATATCAAAGCATCTGCTACGTTGAGCTTTTTAGTATTAAAAAGTCTTATTTTTTCTCCATTTACCGACACAGACATAAAATCCTGTCCCTTTTGTGTGTATGCCATCATCGCTATTCCCAAAGGAGTTATTGATTCAGGTCCAGATAATTTTCGAATTTTAGTTCTTATATTTTGAATAACATCTCTTCCTCTTATAGCAACCCTATCACTTTGAAGTCCTAATCCATTTGCAATTTTGTCTGTAAGTCCAGGAATTTGGCTTCCTCCTCCAATAAGGAATACTGCATTTGGGGCTTTATGATTAAATTCTAATATTTTATCTGAAATACTGTTAGCTAATAAATCTATTGTTGGCTGCAGTATTTCTAGAGCACTCTTGTTACTTACCTCATTCTTTTTTCCGAGAATATCTGTATATTTTATAGTTTCTATTCCTGAAGAAATAGTAATTTTTATCTTCTCAGCTGTATTAAAATCAACAAGAAATTCTTGTGCAATTCTCTCTGTAATTTCATCACCAGCAATAGGTACCATTCCATAGGCAACAACTGAACCATCTTTTGTAATTGCTATATCTGACGTTCCTGCTCCAATATCAACTAAAACCAAATTGAGAAGTCTTAAATCCTTTGGAATAGTTACACTGATTGCAGCGATAGGTTCAAGAGTGAGACTAACTACTTTAAGCCCTACCTTGTCCATAACAGTATACAAACTGTCCACAACAACATAAGGTAAAAATGTCGCTAAAACCTCTACTCCAATTTTCTTTCCCTTATGACCTACTAATGATGAAATAATATAACCATTAAGAAAATAATTGACGACACTATATCCTACGCAATAAAAAGGCATTTTTTCTTCGTTCAACACCTCAATATCAAGCTTCACTTGAGCATTTTGTACAGCGTCAACTTCAAGGCTTCCTATTATCTCTGTTGTGATTTCAAGGCCTTGTTCAACCTCATATTCAAGTTTTATCTGACTAGTCCTTAAAACTCTTCCAGCGGCTGCAATAGCAACCCTTGTTAAACTAAATCCTAGCATTTTTTCTAATCTATTTTTCACTTCACAGATCACTTCAGCTACCTTGTTTATATCATGAATTTGACCATCTAGCATTGCGCGGCTTTTATGCTCATAAACTTCCGCAGCAATAACTTTAAAGCACTCTTTCTCATAAACCCCAACAATGCCAACCACTGTTCTTGTACCTATATCTAACGCAAATATTAAATCCTCAGTGTTAAAGTTTTCTTTTTTCACTTGTTTATTTAATGACTTCTGTTTTTCAGTCATGCACTACCCCCATAAAATTAGTAGTTATAACCATTTAATCCTTGCTATAATAAGTGCAGAATTTGTTTATTTCACAATTTTCACAGTCTGGCTTTCTCGCTTTGCATACTTCTCTTCCATGATATACCAGCTCATGGCAAAAATCGGCCCACCTTGACTTTGGTACTATTTTTTGAAGATCATATTCAATCTTTTCAGGATCCTCATTTTTAGTCAATCCAATTCGCTTGGATAGCCTTTTAGCATGGGTATCCACAATAATTCCCTGAATACCATATATCTCATAAAGTACAAGATTTGCTGTCTTGCGACCCACACCTGGTAGTTCAAGAAGCTCTTCCATACTATCGGGAATTTTACCATTATATTTGTCAAAAAGTATTCTGCAACAAGCTTTAATATTTTTTGACTTATTTCTGTAAAAGCCAGTTGATTTTACGGCTTCTTCCAGCTCTTTTATATCAGCATTAGCAAAATCTTCTGCTGTATTGTATTTTATGTACAAATTCTTTGCAACAATATTAACCCTTGCATCTGTACATTGAGCTGACAGTTGTGTTGATATCAGCAACTGCAATGGACTATTGTATTCAAGTGAACACAAAGCCTTAGGATATAATTTATCAAAAACATCAATGATTTGTATGGTTTTTTCCTTTTTATTCATTGGCTATTAAACCCCTTTATTTTTTCTTTCTACTGCCAATTCATAAAGCTTAAGGTATTCTCTGCTTGGCTTTTTCCAAGAAAAATCACTATCCAAAGCTCTTAAAACAAGCTCCTTCCATATCCCAGGTTTGTTTTTATATACATCTATAGCTCTCTCAAGAGCTAGCCTAAAACCGTTAACTGAGAACTCTTTAAACGAAAAGCCATTTCCCTCTAAATTATTCTCATCATAGTCTATGATGGTCTCGGCTAATCCACCAGTCGCTCTCACAACAGGTATGGTACCGTACCGAAGGCTTATTATCTGCCCCAACCCGCATGGTTCAAATCTAGACGGCATCAAAAAGAAATCACAGGCAGAGTATATTTTTTTTGCTAAGTTTGAATTAAATTCAAAAAATGCCACAACATTGTTTGGATACTTCTTTTGTAATGCAGAAAATGCATTATGATAATACTCATCTCCAAGACCCAAAACTACCAATTGTACATTTTCTTTTTTGATAAAGTCTTCAACACAGCCAAACAATAACTCTAACCCTTTTTGTCCAGTTAGCCTCGTTACAATTCCCATAAGAGGCGCATCGCTTTTTGATAAATTAAATTCATTTTGGAGAGCTAGCTTGTTGCTTTTCTTTAGCTCAGCGCAGCTCTTATCAAAATTTACATACAGACTCTTATCTTTACTAGGGTCAAATTCATCATACGAAATACCGTTTACAATTCCAAAAAGATCATTTTTCCTATTATCTAATACACCTTCCATTTTTTCGCCATATGCTGGAGTCAATATTTCACCAGCATACTGTTTACTTACAGTATTAATAATATCAGAATAAACAAGTCCACATTTCATAAAACTAAACATGCCATAAAACTCAGTTTTTGCTGAAGCAAAGTATCCCTCTTCAAAGTTTAAATATTTAGTGACCTCTGCCCCAAAATTGCCTTGATACTCAAGGTTATGAACTGTGTAAACTGTAGCAATGTCCTTATAAAAGTCTTTCTTAGAATACTTTTCTTTTAGCATTAAGCAAATCGGACCAGTATGCCAATCATTACAATGAATTATATCTGGTTTAAAGTCAATACAGGGTAGCATATCAAGTGCTGCCTTACATAATAAAATGAACCTTTGTGCATCATCGTTAAAGCAATATATGCCTTGTCTGTTAAAGTAATGGTGATTCTCAATAAAATATACTGGTACAGCTTTGTTATTTGCATCAAAAATACTGCTTTCCTTTACAATACAAGTTTCTATTCTATCTCCCATTTGTACTGGGAAGTCAGCAACATACTTAGCATCTACATCTATGATACCATATCTAGGCATTACTACTCTTACGTCATGTCCTAGTATAGATAGCTCTTTGGGCAATGAACCCGCTACATCAGCCAATCCACCTGTTTTAGCGAACGGTTCAACTTCTGCAGATACAAAAAGTACTTTAAGCTGTTTGTTAGATAAATTCACTTAATTACCTCCAAGAAATAATAGTTTTAATCATTTACTAGTTCTCTAATCATATTTATAAATATATCAGATATTTGTGGGTCAAACTGCACTCCCTTACACCGTTCGATTTCTTCAATTGCAAACTCCATTGTCATACCCTTACGATATGTTCTGTCGCTAGTCATGGCATCAAAAGCATCTGCGATACACAATATCCGACCCAACAAACTAATCTCCACTCCTTTTAGCTGATTAGGATATCCTCTTCCATTATACATTTCATGATGCTCTAGTATGGCTCTTAGGCCTTCGCCCAAAAACTCAACATTCTTTAATATATTATAAGAAATTTGAGGGTGCTTCTTTATCTCCTCAAACTCTTGATCGGTGAGCGTATCTGTCTTATTTAAAATAGTAGCAGAGACACCGATCTTTCCAATATCATGCAATATTGCGGCATATCTCAAATCTTGAATTGTTTCTTCGTCTAAATTCATAGTGGCCGCAATCTCACAAGATATCTCCATAACTCTCTGACAATGCCCACTTGTATATGCGTCTTTTGCTTCAATAGCATGTACCAAAGACATAACTGTTTGGATATACCCTGTATTTAAACTTTCCGAGTATTTTAGCAACTCATCATTTTTAATTCTCAGTTCTTCTTTAGTTTTATTTAAATTATCTATGTTATAATTTAGATCATCGTTAACGGCAGCGGTTTCCTCGTATAAAGCTTCTATTTCTTGTTTTTGTGTGTAGACATCATTAAATAACTGAGATTTGTCCATTGCCACCGCAGCGTAATTTGCAAGACTTTTTAAAAAAGGCAAATTAACTTTTTTAAATGAATTTTTTATAGGAGTTTCAACGAAGATTACACCTAATTGTTCATTTGAAATGCTTAAAGGAATTGCAAGTTTATCGCCCATAATTCCCCTTTGGTTTAATAAAATATTGTAATTTATAACTACTTCATTTATATTAAAGCACTTAGTTATTACAGAGTCTGTATCAAAATACTTGCCAACCTCACCAAATAATTTTTCTCCAAGCTCATATTTACAGTAAATATCTTGAGCATCAACATCTTTAAAACAAATCAAGCTCCTATCACAACCAGTAAATTTTTTAAACACTTCAAAGAGATACTCAACAATGTTGTCCATATCTACAGTTGAATTAAACTTCTCGGAAGTCACTCTCAAAACTTCAAGTTCATTCTGCTTTTCTGTCAATAGTTTAAAGGTTTTTAAAGCATTCCTTTCATTGATTGGATATGAAAAGCGTATCTCCTTAGAGAACATGTTCTCATGTTTTTTGATAACCTTTTTAACTTTATTCTTCCTTTTCTTATTTAGTTTAGATAAAAGGATAGTTTCAATAATATTGTGTATTAAAAATATTACACCCAAAATAAAGCTAATATATAAAGGAACTATAGCTTCTTTTGTATATCCATAAACAAATAGTGGTATTGCTATAAAAGCAACGATATATTTAGATATGTGAGTATAATATTTGCAACGGTTCATGTATTCCTCCAACTAGTTAATAATTAAAGTAGTATATTTTACCACATTTCTAATTTTAAAGTTTTTTTATAATATTAGCAACAAAAATAGTAATTTTTTTGCAATTATTTTAAAATATACAAAATAATAAGGGGTACTAGCATATATTCATATGCAGCACCCCTTATATAAACGGATTTTATTTTATCTTCGCGGAGGTACTAATCTCCGGATTTTCAATCGGTAGTTAAGTACCTCCAAGCTCGAAATAAGTGCGACTAGAGTTCAGAAAACTACATCTGAACTAAGTCTTCTTTATTTTGTTTCACCCAAGGTAACTTGTATCGTCTTCTTGGTTCCAGCTCTATATAGCTCAATTTCAACAACATCACCAGGCTTTAATTTATTCTTCTCTTCTTCTAATTCGTTATAAGTAGTAACAGCTTTTTTATTAAACTTAGTAATAACGTCTTCTGCCTTAATGCCTGCTTTTTGTGCTGCTCCCAATATCTCTACATCAGCTACAAATATTCCCATTGGCATCTTGTTTGCTTTTGCAATTTCCTCTGTATATCTCTGATCAACAGAGATTCCAAGGTATGGCTTTGAGATGAAAGTGTTTTTAACTAACTCATCAGCAATTCTTTTTGCATCATTAGCCGGAATTGCAAATCCTAAGCCTTCAAATCCAGTAGCAACCATCTTAATTGTGTTGACACCTATTAGTTGACCTTTAATGTTTACCAACGCCCCACCACTGTTTCCCGGATTAATAGCAGCATCAGTTTGAACAAGTTTAATCTTTATGCCACCTTCTAGCTGAACTGTCCTGTTTAATCCACTTATAACACCTGCTGTTACAGAGCCCATATATTCTAATCCACCAGGATTACCAAAAGCAATTGCAGACTCACCTACTTTAAGAGCATCTGAATCTCCAAATTCAATGGCTGTAAGGTTATTTTCATTTATTTTCAAAACAGCTAAATCAGTTTTTGAATCATATCCCTTTATTGTTGCAGTGTATGGTTTATCTATTTTATTTGCAAGAAATACTTCTATTTTAGCACCACTATTAATGGATCTAGTTTTGTCATTTGTTGCACCTTCAATTACATGATAATTAGTAAGAATGTATCCGTCTGAACTAATTATTATTCCTGATCCTTCTCCACCAGCTGGCTGTGCTCCAAATAAATCATTTGAACCCTGATAAGTGGTTCTAATTCCTACTACCGAAGGTCCTACTTTTTCAGCTACACTTGTAATGGCAGATTCGGCACTCTGAACTATTTCAACCCTTTTCAGCTCACCGACACTTGGCTGAACACTGTCAATTGTTGAATTTGGAAATACATTCCCAATAAAGCTTTTTAGTTGAGGCTGTACAGCTGGTGCAACCACAAGCAGCATTACAGTAAGAATTGCTCCTCCAACTATCGAGCTTATTATAGAAATTAAAACATATTTCCATGCATCAGATTTTTTATTATTTGGATTTTTGTAGCTTTCTTTATAGTAACTATTTGCATTAGTACCATTAATGTCTTGTTTGTTCCCATTATTCTGAGAATCCTGAATTTGCCTGTTCTTCTGAGTTTCATCATAAACTTTATTTGTATCTGTACTTGAATCTTCAAAATTATAATTATTATTTACATTCTCAAGACCACTTACAGTACTGTCCTGTGACTCATCAGTCTTAACATCATTAACTTTATTATCAGAACCTTGTGTATTTAGTTCAACTGGAGTGACAATATCATCTTGCGCTACAGCGTCGCTTTGAGTGGCATCGTCAGTTTTAGCGGTATCATCAATAGGGGCTATAGGCTCATTCTTAGTTGTAGCGTCATTTGGTACCGTATCTTTTTTTTGACCATTATTGAGTTCTAAATTGTTTTGTTCTTCACTCTCATTTATTTTTTCGTTTCTATCATCGTTCATTATTAAGTCTCCCTTCTCTTGCTTATATTATTATTGTAATAAAGGAATTTTAAAAAACTATGAACAAAATGTTAATCTTCACTATTATTCTTAAAACAATCAAGAGTAAATGTAAACTTTGTTCCTAAGCCAATTTCACTTTCAACCCAAATATCTTGCTTGTGTTCATTAATTATATTCTTGACAATAGCAAGTCCCAAGCCAGTTCCAGTCTTGTCCTTTCCTCGAGATTTGTCTGATTTAAAAAATCTATCCCAAATCCTCTTTTGCTCGCTTTCATCTATTCCGACTCCATTATCTTTAATTGATATTAAAACCTTATCTTTATTCTTTACAGTTTCTAAAATAATTTTACCGTTTTCATTAGAAAATTTAACAGCGTTATGCAAAAGATTTATGATGACTCTTTCAATAGAGTCTCGATCCGCGGCAACTAGAAAATTTTCATTCTCAAAATTTGCTTCTATTTCAAGATTTTTTGATGTAATCAAAGTTTCAAGCTTTATTACGCATATACGAACAAGCTCATTTATGTCAAATGGCTTAATAATGAGCGCTATCTCTCCAGATTCCATTTTAGACAAATCCAGAAGATCGTTAACTAGCCTATTAAGTCTATTTGTTTCATCTCTGACAATTAACAAATAATTCTTTTGACGTTCAGGTGGAATAGTTCCATCCAGTATTCCCTCAACAAAACCTCGAATAGAAGTCATGGGAGTTCTTAGTTCATGAGATACGTTGGCAATAAATCCTCTCCTCATCTCTTCTAGCTTTTGTAAATCCTCAACCATTTGATTAAAACTGTCTGCAAGCTGTCCTATCTCGTCTTCTGAATTAACAACGAGTCTGTTTCTAAATTCACCACCAGCAATTATTTTTGCAGCATTATTAATTTGCTTTAAAGGTCTGGTAAACCTCAATGAAAAGATATACACCAATATTATAGCCAAGAATATAGCAACACCACCTGAATTAACAAAAAGTCGAAACACAGCTGTCCGAAGCTTTTGCACCTCTGGCACAGGTGTGAGTAAATAAACTGCTGCAACTGTCTCTTGTTTGCCACTACTAGGTATTATCTGGAATGGCATTTGTACTGTTAGCCAAGAACTGCCCTTATCTTTATAATCATCTTTAAAAAAGCCAAAGAAATCTCCAGTTTGTACGATAGTAACGTCTCCATTATTCATAACATCTAAATATTGCTTTGGATCTGGGAGTATAGGATATCCTGTTTCATCAATATATTTAGACAAAACGTTATCATTAAGGTTTGGCTCACTTATTACTACGTGACCACTATCATCCACTATCCAAACCAGTGAATTGCTAGACAAGCTGCATATGTTCAAATAACGCTGGAAATATTCCTTAGCAGTAGTATTGTCTGTATTTTTTAAATACATAGAGAATACGCTTTTAATATTTTCAGCGGTTTGCTCAAGTGTTGCCACTTTTTCCTTGGTGACAAAATCATTTAAAAAATAATATAAAAACCCTCCTGTAACTATAAAGCTAAGAACTAAAAGACCTATAAAAATAACTACAAGCTTTTTAAAGATAGTTTTTTTTAATTTAAACATGATTATTTCACCTCAAACTTATAGCCTACACCCCAAACAGTTTTAAGTTGCCAAGACTGACCTTCCAAATCTATTTTTTCTCTTACTCTTTTCACATGTACATCCACTGTCCTAGAATCGCCATAGAAATCGAAATCCCATACGTGCTCTAAAAGCTGTTCTCTGGTAAATACTTTGTTAGGATTAGATGCTAAAAAGAATAGAAGTTCAAGCTCTTTTGGAGGCAATTCAATAAGATTACCTTTGAGTCTTATGGTATAGTTGCTCTTGTTAATAATCAGATTTGGGAAGGCTACTTCTAGTGTATCTACTTCTTTATGCTCATATCTCCTAAGTACAGCCTTAATTCTCGCCACAAGCTCTTTAGGTTCAAATGGCTTCACCATATAATCATCAGCACCTAATTCCAAGCCAAGAACCTTATCAAAGGTTTCACCCTTTGCAGTTAGCATTATTATAGGTATGGAGCTCACCTTTCGAATTTCCTTGCACACCTGCCATCCATCTATGCCGGGAAGCATTATGTCCAGTACTACAAGACTAGGTGTCTGCATTTTAAAAGTATCTACAGCATTTATTCCATTGTATGCATATAATACCTCATAGCCCTCTTTTTGAAGGTATAAACCTATTAATTCACAAATATTTCTATCATCATCTACTATCAGTACTTTACTTTTGCTGTTCATAAGTACTCCTCATTTTTATAAATTTAATAATAATTAATTATAACAATAGTATTTTAAAAAGTACTAAAAAAGTGAAATTATTAGCAAAAAATTAATATATACAAAAAAAATGGATCACATAAATATAATCCACTTATTTTCATATAATTATTATTTAATTTTTTACAGTAACCTTAACTAACCTTCATTTCCAATCTCAGCTTATCAGCAATCATTGCAATAAATTCCGAATTTGTTGGCTTGCCTTTACCGATGTTTACAGTATAACCAAACAATTTGTCTATAGCCTCAACTTGTCCTCTGCTCCATGCCACTTCAATCGCATGACGTATTGCACGCTCTACTCGGCTTGGAGTTGTATTATAACTTTTTGCAATTGTCGGATATAGAAGTTTAGTTATAGAATTAATTACGTCCAAATCCTTAACAACCATCATAATAGCATCTCTTAAATATTGGTAACCTTTAATATGTGCAGGAACGCCAATCTCATGCATAATATTAGTAACCTCAATCTCTACACTTCTTGTCGTATTCGTAATATGTGCTGGTCTCTTTTCTGTGTTAAAGAAATCACTTCTGTGAGATGAAATTGATGATGATAATGAGGATACAGAAGTTGAATATGTATTGTCTTTTAACTGTCTAATTCTATTGACTAGAACATCCATATCAAAAGGCTTTACTATGTAGTATTCTGCTCCAAGTGCAAGTGCACGCTGTGTAATCTTGTCTTGTCCAACTGCTGACAAAATAATAAACAGTGGCTTTTTTTCTAAGTTTGATGCCCCTATTTTTTCTAATACTCCAAGACCATCAAGATGAGGCATTATAATATCTAGTATCGCAATATCTGGAGAAGTTTGAAGTATTAGATCAACTGCCTCTAAACCATCTCTTGCTAAACCTACAACTTCGATATCGTTTTGATTTGACAAATATTCACACAAGATATCTCCGAATTCCCTATTATCGTCTGCAATAAGCACTTCAATTTTTTTATTACTCAAAGTAATAACCCCCTACATTTTTATTTTGCCATAATATTACAAGCACTATTATATTTTGAACTCGACAAAATTTCAAGTTTTTTACACAAATTTCCAAAAAAAAATATTTTAAAAACAAATTTCCCCGTGTACGCCTTTATATTACCATATTTCTCAAATTATATAAAGAAAAAAACATTATATTATTGCCCAGTAAGAGTAATAATATAATGCTTATTTAACTAATATGCTATCCTACTTTTAGCTCTTCTAATTGAGCAGATGCATTTACATTTATATTCTTAAGCATCCATTCTATAAATACCCCATACCCTCTAGTTGGATCATTTACTAAAACATGAGTCACTGCTCCAATTAATTTACCATTTTGTATTATTGGACTTCCTGACATACCTTGCACAATTCCACCAGTTGAATTTAACAATTTTTTGTCTGTGACTTTTATTACCATGCCTTTTGATCCGCTAAAGGATTGTCTTGCTACCTTCTCAATATATATACTGAATTCTTCAATATTATTGCCTTCAATATTTGATAAAATAGTTGCGGGACCTACCTTTACTTGTCCTCTAATACCAATAGGATATAGCCTATCTTTGATGACATTAAATTCTTCATACATTTCTCCATATATACCACAATCATCATTCTTATAAATGTTTCCCATTGGTGCTCTATTCTCCATAAAGATACCCTTTAATTCTCCTGGCGTCCCTTGTTCTCCTTTTTTGATCGCAATTATATTTGACTCTAATACTTCTCCACTATTAACAGGCATTAAAATTCCTGTATCAATATCAGTTATACCATGACCTAAAGCTCCAAATATATGGGATTGAGGATCATAAAACGTCATGGTGCCTATCCCTGCCGTACTGTCTCTTACCCATAATCCAATATGGTATTTACTATCATTTACTCCTTCTATTGGTTCAATTGTAGTGTTATAAACAGAGCTTCCTCGTGTATACTTTATCTCTAGCTTCTTTCCATCGCTTTTATCAATTTGTTTAATTAAATCTTGAATATCTAATAATTTTTTGCTGTTGATCTCACATATAATATCACCTGTTTTTATTCCACCATCTTTTGCAGGTGCCTTTCTCACGCCAGCAATTGAATCTACTTCACTAACTCCTATAACGAGAACGCCTTCCATTTTTATTTTTACTCCAACGGTATTTCCACATGCGACCAGTTTTTTAATAGGGATAATATCTACCTGCATAGTTTTGAGAGGGATTAAACCAAAAGCACTGAAATTCAGCTTAACAGTTCCTTTTTTCTGAGTCTTAAAGGTGATTGGTGATATAAGCTCTAAATAATTACCATTCGCTTTAATATCATTATTATTAAGCTTCAGTACATCATTATTATCAGCTTTTATATTTACAAAATAAAAGCTTTTAAAATTATAAATATATTCTTCTCCCTCTAAAAGTGTAAGCTTTGCAGGTATAACAGAAAATGCTTGTAAATAGCTAAATGAAACAACACAACAACAAACAAATAAAAATACAAACAGCTTTTTTTTATTGGATTTTAAATAGTGCATATAAATTCACGCTCCCGTTAAAAAAAATACCATTTTTCTGGCTGCTTGCTTGTTTTTACCATTTTGTGACAATGATAACAAAGTCGCGCTTATTAATATACAAAACGAAACCTCAAAATCATATTCATAAGTTAACCTTTATGGATTTTTATTATTCAAGTAAAATAAAACATGAAATGTAATAATTTTTTAAATTTTTTCAGATGTCTACGACCGCTAATACTCCCATTTCTATAAGCATGAGATAAGCGGCGCTTCAACTTTAGATAACGATTTTTAATATGAGATGAAGAAAAATTTCCTTAAATCTAAGAATTCTGTTTAAGTTTGAATATTTTAGCAGCGTTAATAAGTTCTTCTGCATGTTTAATGGCAAGAATTGTAATATCTGATCCTCCTATTATTCTGGCAACTTCTTCGATTCTTCCTTTTTTATCCAGATATCTCACTGTAGTAAATGTGTTTTCATCATTGGAATTTTTCTCAATATATAGATGGTTGTCTGCCATGCAGGCCAATTGAGATAAATGTGTAACACAAAGAACTTGATGGGTTTTTGATATGTAAGACAGCTTTTCTCCTACTTTTTGTGCAGCTTTTCCACTTATACCAGTATCAATCTCATCAAATATAAGAGTTGGAATGGCGTCTACATTGGCTAGAATGGTTTTTATTGCCAACATTATCCTTGACATCTCTCCACCTGAAGCAATCTTGCTTAGTGGTTTTAGTGGCTCTCCAACATTGCTTGAAATTAGAAATTCAACAATATTTAAACCATTTTTAGTAAAATGTTGTTCATTCTCGTTTAATGAAATATTCACCTTAAAACTTGAATTTTTCATTTCAAGATTTTCCAGCTCAGCCGTGATGTTTTTTTCCAAAATCAATGCAGCCTTTTGCCTCTCTAGATGAAGTTTTTTGGCACTGTCAGATAATTTTATCAGAATTGCAGAGCGCTGCTTATTAAGATCTTCTATAAGTTTTTCACTCTGTAAAAGTTCATCATATTCTTTTTGAGATTTTTCAAGGAATTCTAAAACTTCATCAAGTGTTGAACCGTATTTTCTTTTGAGTCTTGATAATATATCAAGCCTCTCATCAATATGAGACAAGGCATCAGGGTTAAACTCTCCCTCTTCCCTCTTTGCACGTAAATCCCCACAGATGTCTTCTAATTGATAAATTACAGTCTCCAATTTCTCATAGACAGGAATTAAGTCCCCATCATATTTAAGTATATTTGATAACTCTTGAAGTGCTTCATTTGATTTGTATAGTACTGATTTACCATTGTTGTTGCCCTCATTTAGTAATTCATAAGAGCTTATAATAGCATTAATAATTTTTTCTGAATTAGCTAAAATCTGCCTCTGTTTATTTAGGCTTTCATCCTCGCCCTTTTTAAGCTTAGCCTTTTCAATTTCTTCAATTTGAAATTTAAACATGTCCATTCTGCGTGCTATCTCACCTTTATCACCAATAAGTCCATGAATCTTTGACATAATGGTCTTAAATTGCAAAAATATTGCAAAATATTCTGCTTTATACTTTTCAATAGTTGTTCCACCAAAAGCATCTAGCAATTCTATATGCGTCTCTGTTTTAAGAAGTGATTGGTTATCATGCTGACCATGAATATCTAGAAGCAGCTCTCCTATTTGCTTTAGAGCTGAAACATTCACAAGCCTTCCATTAATTCTACAAGTATTCTTACCAGTTAGGCTAATCTCTCTTGAAATAATAATGTTCCCATCCTCATATTCAATCCCTAACTGTTCCAAGATATCATTTATATATGCATTTTTGTACTCAAATACTGCCTCTATAAATGCCTTTTCCTTGCCATTCCTAATTAAATCCTTAGTTATTCTTTCACCTAGGACTGCATTTATTGAGTCTATTATAATTGACTTGCCAGCACCAGTTTCACCTGTAAGTACATTTAGTCCTGGCGCAATTTCAAGACTTAGCTTATCTATTAGCGCTATATTCTGAATATCAAGCTGAACAAGCATAAAATATTCACCTACCCACTATTAATAAATTGTAATTACGAATACCCAAATAAAAACTTTCATAAACAAAAATGTTGTTACTAATCTCCCGCTTTTCAATCGGTAGATAAGTACCCAGAAAACTACATCTGAACTAAGTCTGCTTTATCATTTTGTTAAATTTGTTGACTATTTCCTCTGCAATTTTTTCAGCTCTGCAAACCATTATTAATGTGTCATCCCCAGCAATAGTACCCAATATTTCCTGCCATTTTAAAGAATCTATTGCAGAACCTGCCGCCTGTGCCATACCAGAGAGTGTCTTTACTACAACAATATTGTTGGCGTAATCACTTGAAACATATGCCTCAGTTAGAATAGTTGTTAGCCTATTCGAAACTTGGTTTTCTGTTTGAGAAAATGTTGCATATCTATATCTACTATCAGAGGACAGTACTTTAATTAATCGGAGATCCTTAATATCTCTAGAAACAGTCGCTTGAGTTACATCCATGCCTTGTTCCTTAAGCTTGTCCGCAAGCTCTTCTTGAGTTTCAATAACGTTGGTATCAATTATTTCTAATATCTTCGCATGCCTGTTATACTTCATTACTTTAATCCTCTTTTCTGTCATAGATTTTGTTTCTCAAAACTGTAAAGAAATTTTTTGAATGAATTTTAAGTATTTTTACCTTGGTATTTGTTTTTTCAATTTCAATATAATCCCCGCCTGTTATTTCATAAATCTTTTGTCCATCAACAGTTACTATTGCTGTATGCTCAAAACCATCAGATACACAAATTTTTATTCGGCGCTCATCATCTGAAATAAAAGACCTTGAATATAGTATATGAGGACAAATAGGTGTTATAATAATAATCTTTGAGCTTGGTTCAGCAATTGGCCCACCAGCAGATAATGAATACGCTGTTGAACCAGTTGGAGTGGATACTACTATTCCATCACCTGGAAACGTATCAACAAAATTATCATCAATAAATGTACTCAAATGCAGTATTCTCGGTATGCCCGCACGAGAAATTACCACATCATTTATTGCAACTTCTTGTGCAAATAATTTTCCGCACTTATATATTTTAGAAGATAGCATTACTCTTTCTTCAATTTTAAAGTTATCACTAAATATATTTTCTACAGAATTATCAATTTCCCCTCTCTCAATATCTGTTAAAAATCCCAGCGACCCAAGATTAATACCTAAAATTGGCAAATTATACAAATATGCTGTTCTAGCTGTCTTTATAAAAGTACCGTCACCGCCAAGGCAAATAATTAAATCACATTTATTAGATATTTCCTCTACCTCAGCATCAATTCCATCCATGCCACCAATAGAACTAGGAGTTGGGAGTATAGCTTGTCCACCTCGTCTATTTATACTTTCAATTAGCTGATTTGTATATATTAACCCTATGTCTTTTTCTCTGTTTGTAATAACACCTATATTTTTCATTCTATCCTCCAAGAGACGCCTTTTTACTGTCATATACAGTTTAACAAATGCATTAACTTTTGGCTAGAGATAGGTGTGCCTCTGCTACCACTCTATCAACAAGTTCATTTATATCATTGCAAGAACCGCTCTGGTCTTTTTTAGAAACATATATTAAATACTCTATGTTGCCTTCAGGACCTTTAATTGGTGAATACGACAATTCTTTTATATATAAATTTTGAGCAAGCATAAAGTTTGAAATATTTAAAATAACTTCTTTATGTACCCCACTATCTCTTATTACTCCATGCTTGCCTACTTTTTCTCTTCCAGCTTCAAATTGTGGTTTGATCAAGCAAACAAGCTCTGCATCATCCTTCAGCAGCGCTAAAACAGTAGGCACAACCTTGGTCAATGAAATAAATGCTACATCTATAGAGGCGAAATCTGACAAAAATCCCACATCTTCTAGTTTAACATATCTTATATTTGTCCGTTCCATACAAACAACCCGTTGATCGTTCCTCAGCTCCCATGCAAGCTGACCATAGCCTACATCAATTGCAACCACTTTGGAAGCACCATTTTGAAGCATGCAATCTGTAAAGCCACCAGTCGAAGCACCGATATCCAAGCAAATTTTATTTTCAAGCTCTATATTAAATGAGCTGATTGCCTTTGCAAGCTTCAGCCCGCCCCTACTAACATATGGATTGGTATTTTCTCGTATCTCAATTTTGGACTCTAATGAGAACTTAGTTCCAGGCTTATCTTCACGAACTCCGTCAATCCATACTACACCTGCCATTATAGCACTTTTACATTTCTCTCGGCTTATAAATAAGCCTTTGTTAACAAGCAATATATCAAGTCTTTCCTTCTCCAATTTTTATCCTCCAAATTCGCTATACCTTAAGTATCAGCAACATAATAATAGCTTTTATATATGTACCTTTATTTATTTTTTATGATTTCTAAAATTTTATTTGTAATGGAATCAAAATCCAATCCTAAATTTTTAAGCAGTTGATTTCTGGAACCATGAGGAATAAATTCCTCTGGCAAGCCCATAATATTCAAATTGGTTTTTAATCCATGTTTATTCAACACTTGCAATACCCTGCTACCAAAGCCTCCAAACCTACAATTGTCTTCTAATGTTATAATGTGTTCAAACCTCTTGCCACAGTCAATAATAAGCTCTTCATCTATCGGTTTTACGAATCTTGCACTTATTACCTCAGCACTAACACCATAGCTTTCAAGCTTTTCTGCTGCAGAAATAGCGGTATCCACCATACTTCCAATAGCTAAAATGCAAACATTTTCGCCCTTCCTTAGAACTGCACCTTTCCCAAGTTGCAGTGGGATTTTTTCTGCCAAGCACTCTTTTCCCCTGCCTCTTGGATATCTAATGGCGATTGGTCCAGTTTGTTTATTTATAGCAAAATCAACCATCTGTCTTAATTCACAATAATCTGCAGGAGCCATAATAGTCAAGTGAGGTATGTGATTTAAAAAAGACATATCAAATACACCTTGATGAGTTTCGCCATCCTCGCCAACTATTCCTGCTCTATCAACTGCAAATATTACATGTAGCTTTTGTGTTGCAACGTCATGTATTATCTGATCATATGCTCTTTGGAGAAAGGATGAGTATATGGCAACAACCGGTATCATTCCATTTATCGCCATCCCAGCAGCCGACGTAACCGCGTGCTGCTCTGCTATCCCAACATCAAAAAATCTCTGCGGAAAATCAGTACTGAATTTGTACAATCCTGTTCCTTTAGCCATCGCAGCTGAAATAGCCACAACTCTGTCGTTTGTGGCGGCGGCAATGCGCATAGCGTCCCCAAACACCTCTGCGTAATCCTGAGCACTAGTTCCATCTGTCTCACCTGTTTCCACTTCAAAAGGCGCTATTGAATGAAATCTATCAGGTCTTTCTTCGGCAAAAGAATAGCCTTTGCCCTTTTGAGTACACACATGAACCAAAACAGGACCTTTGATTTTTTTTGCCGCAATGAGCGCTTTACTTAATTCTTCAAAATTATGTCCATCTACAGGGCCATAATACTTATACCCCAATTGCTCAAAAAATACGCCTGGAGTAAACAAGTATTTTAAAGTACCTTTTAACTTTGCGACAGCAGCTCTAGCTTTTCTGGTAAAATTCGGCATCTTGTTCAGAAAATTATCTATATCCTCTTTTGTCTTTGTATAGACTGGTTCAGTACGTAGTTTGCTCAAGTATCTTGACATTCCGCCAACATTATGTGCTATAGACATTTCATTATCATTCAAAATAACAATAAAATTACTGGTTGACCGTCCCGCATCATTTAATGCCTCATATGCCATTCCACCAGTCATTGCGCCATCGCCAATTACAGCTACTACACTATAATTTTCGTTTTTCAAATCCCTTGCGCGAGCTATACCAAGAGCTGCCGAAATTGACGTGCTGCTGTGACCAGTATTGAAGCAGTCATGCTCGCTTTCACATGTTTTTGGAAAGCCTGCAAGTCCGCCTAACTTTCGTAGAGTGTCAAACTTATCCTTACGACCTGTTAAAATCTTATGCACATAAGATTGATGACCTACATCCCAAACGATTTTATCATTCTCAGTTTTAAAGTTTATGTGAATTGCAATTGTCAGCTCCACAACACCTAGGTTTGAAGCTAAGTGTCCTCCTGTCTTTGAAACCTTATAAATGAGAAATGTTCTTATTTCATCTGCCAAACACGCAAGTTGCTCGTTATTTAAATGTCTTATATCTTCAGGAGAGTTTATACTATCCAAATACCCCACTTATTATTACCCCTTTAATTCCCATTGTTTTTCTTAATTTTATTCTTTTTATTATCTCTTTTTTTATTGTTTTTAGCAAACTTAAATCTTCCTAATGAAATACAAGTAATCACAGCAACCTTATAAATAATATAATTGCTATTTTGAAGAGCTATAGCTTTCCCAAATGACTTTCCACCAACTGTTAACGAAGCCACCATTGCAGTAATTGACAGCGCAAATAATGAGTTTTGCGAATTAGTTCCTGAACCTAAAAACCTGTATACAATGAAGGCAACCGCTGTTCCACTTAATACACCGCAAATATCACCCACAACATCATTACAGAAATTTGAAACTTTATCTGCATTTCTTATCAACATTATTGCCTGCTTAGCACCATATAGCTTTCTTGACGCCATTGAATGAAAAGGGGCTTCATCTGCAGCAGTTGCAGCAGTGCCAACCAAATCAAATAATATGCTTATAATAATTATACCAAAAACCATAAGAAAGGAAACGATAGTAGAGGCACGACCAATTGTTTCATTTGAGAAAAAAGACATGAAAATAGAAATAAAGAAAGTGACAACTGTAATTAGAAGTGTCCACACCCTTGTCTCTTTTTTTGAGCTAATAGCATTAGCCCTGAACTTAACCTTCTTTTCATCGGCCGGATGTTTATAATTATCTTCCACACCAAACCTCCAGATATATTAGAAAAACAGGTGGCAGTTTATTGAGTAAATTTTACGGCTTAGGTCAGGCAGGATTTCCCTGAAGTGTACTGGAATGTCGCCAAACCAGGGGTTTCCCTTTAAACACGTCACCATAGCATCACCGCATATGGGGCCTGATTACCACTTAGTCCACACTTTAATCCCCAACAAACCACTTTTACGAACAGTCTAGGGGTTTTCCCCAGCAGTCAAGATGATTCCTAGCCTCTTTTGCAAAAAAGGTTTCAAGCAGCAATAATGCTCTTATATCGGCCAATACACTAAGCATCCGATCCGTTATCCACCAAATTTCACTCAAGGCAGGCTACTCTGTTCACAGCATCATAATAATACCGCATAACAGGTTTAATCCCTAGTCGTAGTCGAGGTAGCAAGCACGAAGCTTTACTCTCCTCCCACAAGAAAGGGTCTCCACGGAAAAGGGGTCAACGCCCGCATGCCATTGCAGATCGCCCCTAAGCCTTAACTCCCAGCACCAGCCCACCACTGGGCGTAGCAAGCCGGCACAAGGAACTTCATCGATGTGCCCTTTAACGGATTTTTAGGCCCGTCTTCAGAACCATTAGTACTGACTAGAATACTGCGCCACCCTGTTTTTTTATCAATATAGTATTATATAAATAATATAATATAATATCACTTTCATTTAATGCTATGATAAACATATAAATGCCTATCAAGACAGTATTATAACACAAAATTTAAAATAAACAAAGGGAATCTTAATTTGAGCGCCGCACAAGCGACAGTGCTAATTCTTTAAGGAATTGAGCTTTTGTATCAAATTTTTCCAAAAAAGAAACACCTTCATTTGTTACATCGTCAAGCATCTTTTTAGATTTGTCAAGACCATACATAGTGACATAGGTTGACTTTTCACGTAGGGCATCGCTTCCTGGATTCTTGCCCATATCCTCTATACTTCCTTCTACATCTAATATATCATCCTTTATTTGAAAAGCTAATCCAAGATTGGACGCATACTGAGAAAGAAGCTTTAGTTCTGTCTCAGTAGCACCACAAATGATCGCAGCTGCTTCAACAGGTGCCTTGATTAACGCTCCTGTTTTTAACCGATGCATAGCTTTCAGCTTGTCACTATCAACTCTTTTACCTTCTGAATCCAAATCAATTACCTGTCCGCCAATCATTCCTAGCGCCCCAGCATATTCTGCTATTATTCCCAACGCCTCGAGCTTTCTTTTATTATTTGAAGTCATAGCGTCCTTTATCATTTTTTCATAAGCCAAATTTAAAAGGGCATCTCCTGCTAAAATTGACATTGCCTCCCCAAAAACCTTGTGATTGGTGAGCTTACCGCGTCTATAATCGTCATTATCCATAGCAGGTAAATCATCATGTATTAATGAATAAGTGTGAATCATTTCAATTGAACAAGCATATTCCAAAACCTCTTGTAACTCTTTATCAAACATTTCTGTAGTAGCAAGAGCAAGAACTGGCCTAAGTCTTTTTCCACCAGCCATCAAGCTATATAACATAGCCTCTTTTAATCTTTTACAGTAAGAATTTTCAATTGGAATGCTTTTGGCTAGACTTTCCTCAACTATATCTACAAGAAACATTTGCTTTTCTTTAAAATTCATATATCAAATTCCTTTTCTATTAGATTTCCTTCTTCATCCTGAAGCAATATGGAAATTTTCTTTTCTGCCTCGTCAAGCTTTGATGCACAATACCTTGATAGTTCAATGCCATGCCCAAAATTCGTGATGGATTCCTCCAATGAAATATCACCCTTCTCTAGCTTTGATACAGTCTGCTCTAACTCCAGCATGGCCTCTTCAAAGCTTCTATCACTCTGCGCCTTCCTCACAATCTTAGTCATAAACTTCATCCTTTCTTACTGAAATCACATTGCAGTCTACCCTTCCGTTTTTGAAGCATATTTCTAGGTTATCTCCAATATGTACTTGCTCTAGCTTGTTAACAATATCACCCTGTGGCTTTCTGACCACACTATATCCACGCTCAAGTATTTTCAACGGGCTAAGCACATCAAGCTTACCTGTAAGCATGCCAAATTTAGATTTATTATCATTTAACCGCATTTCATTATTTTTAAATAAATGTTTAAACTCATTATCAAGCTTTAACCTATATTGATTCACCTTATCATATGGCTGACGAAATACATGTCTAGAATTTGCTTTTTGTATTTGAGTGCGGCACATTGTCAGCTTTTTTAAAAGAGAGCTTTTCATTCTCACCTTATAATTTTGTAGCTTATATAGCAAAACCTCTACATCTGGAACAGCTAGTTCTGCAGCTGCTGATGGTGTAGGCGCTCTCATATCAGAAACAAAATCGCAAATTGTAAAATCAGTCTCATGTCCTACTGCTGATATAACAGGAATATTTGATGCAAAAATACTTCTTGCTACAACCTCCTCATTAAATGCCCAAAGTTCTTCTAATGATCCTCCACCTCTTGCAACAATTATTACGTCCACTTGATTTAATTCATTCAATTTTCTAATTGCAGCGGCAATTTGGCCTGCTGCCCCAGCTCCCTGTACTGCAACAGGATATAAAAGGATTTTCATATTGTTATGTCTTCTATATGTGACATTGATAATATCTCTGATAACAGCACCCGTTGAAGAAGTGACTACACCAATGCACCTTGGAAGTACAGGAATCTTCTTTTTTATGTCAATATCAAATAAACCTTCTTTTTGGAGCTTGTCCTTTAGTTGTTCAAAGGCAAGGTGAAGTGCTCCTAAACCATCAGGCTGCATATCACTCGCATAAAGCTGATACTGCCCATCCCTCTCAAAAACAGAGATATATCCACATACAATTACCTTTTCGCCATTTTGTGGGGCAAACTTGATTGTAGAGGCTTGAGACTTAAACATAACACACTTAAGCACACTATTCTCATCCTTTATTGTAAAATACATATGGCCGGTATAGTGATGTTTAAAGTTTGATATTTCCCCTCTCACAAATAATCTCGACAAAATTCCATCATTTGATACAAGCTGCTTTATATAATTATTAATATCTGAAACTGAATAAACTTTGTTCATTAAACATATCTCCTGCAAAACGGTAATAATAACAGAGTTCTTGCATTCATAGGGGTTCTTTTACTCACTATGAATCTTAGGAATCAGTAAAAAAGGTAATGTTAAAAATTCACATTACCTGATTTTTAAAACTAATTTATTAATCTGTGGAAACTATTTCATCGCTTTCATTATTTAGTATCTCAGCACCAACATCAGTTTTGGAAACTTTTGCCAAAAGCCCATTTACAAATGCTCCTGCATCTGCATTACTGTACCTTTTAGCTAATTCAACTGCCTCATTAACCGAAACACTAAATGGTATATCATCACAGTATAAAATTTCATAAATACCTATCCTGAGTATAGATAAATCAATCTTAGATAGTCTAGTTATCTTCCAACCCATAGCCTTTTTCTCGATAATGCTATCAATTAAAATTATTTTTTCATTTACCCCATCAACGATACTTCTAATATAATTCTTATCGTTATCATTAAAGCTCTCTTCTTCCAGGGCCATGTCAATTTGTTCACTTTTATCACTTTTCTGTATTTCGAACTGATATAACAGTTTCATCACAGCTTCCCTGGATGCACGGCGTCCCATTAAAATTCCTCCTATGTAGTATTAAAATTTAACTTTTTTACTATCTATATGTTCCTGGAGGTAATATCCTATCAAGTAGGTTCTTAATATAATCTTTATCTCGAGACAACCTCTTGCCAATATAGTATCCAAAAACGACACAAACTACAACAAACAAAGCCTTCAGAACTCCAAGCAGCAATACAATTATCGCAATTGAAAGACCAATTGTAGCACCCAGGAATTCTCCCTTGTGCGCTCTATAAAGTTCATATAATGTTTCCTTATCCATTGTTTACACCTCCATATGCTATTCAACCCTGGCAGACTTATAGCCAGTGAAAATGCTCTCTATCAGAACCTTAACACTATCAACCTGCACACCAGTACATTCCTCTACAGATGCCTTCACTTTGATTTGCATATCCTCAGACAATAAAGGAATGTTTATCTCAGGATTTACTATAGCTTTAACTGTGATGCTAACACCTTCTCTAACCTTTGTAACATATGCTTTTGAATCACGAATGCCTGACATCTTTCTCGAAGTAGCCAGTGCAATGTTTTCAATTGAGTTCAGAGTGATCCTAATGTCACCATTTTTATTATATTTGATAATAGCCCTTTTATCTCCCTCAGGTTTAAACCCAGAAAGAAGGAAAGTCAAGCTCAAGCAAAAAAATATTGAAGCAATAATGAACATGACTATTGATGGATTTCTATTAGCTAATACCTCCTTAAATAAATATGTATAAGTATCTGTCAATATGTCAGACCTAATAGTAACAAGCATTGCCATCATGGATGCAATTGTCAAAAAGAATGCATATATAGCCAATAAAACACGTAATATAATGTTCATAAAACTCCACCTCTTTTCTTTTATTTGAAGCAATTTATAGCAAAAATCCAAAAATAACCTTCTCGTATAATTTATTATATTTCATATATCTATAAAAATCAAATTCTTGTGCATATTAGAATATTTTATGATAAACCATCCTTATATACACATTAATAATTATCTCCAGCAAAATGGGTTATAATACCTTATTTAGATTCTGGTTCCTTTTTTATTTCCTTATCAAAGTTAACACCCTGAACGTGAATATTGACCTCGACAACATTTAAACCTGTCATTGTTTGTACTGCAGTTTTAACCTTCTCCTGTATATCCCAAGCAACTTCTGGGATTCTTGAACCGAATTCTACAATAATATAAAGGTCTATTGCAGCCTCTTTTTCTCCTACCTCTACCTTTACTCCCTTTGAAAGATTCTTCCTTCCAAGGATTTCTGCAATGCCGCCTGCTATACCACCGCTCATTCCAGCAACTCCAGGAACGTCAGTAGCAGCAATCCCTGCAATGATGGCCACAACCTCTTCTGAAATTTTGACAGATCCATAATCATCTAAAATACTATTTTCCACTTCTTCCATTATACACCTCTCCATCTTATACAGGTTTATAGAGAAGACTTAGTTCAGATGAAGTTTGCTGAACTTTAGTCGCCCTTATTTCGAATCTTGGCGACACTTTACTACCGCTTATTTGAGCGGGAGTATTTAGTGACGCCGTGAAGATAAACTTTGTAAAATTATATCACTTAAGCATATAATTATCAATGGATTTAATCTTCAGTTAAAAGAAAGAGTTAAAAGAAAGAGGCTATCCTTTTAATTAAAGATAGCCTCAATTATATATTAAGTTATTACAAGATTTAAATTAGAACATTGGTTTGATAACAATTTTATCAAAAGGAACATTAGCCTGTCTTACTACTATATCAGCTATCTTTGCTGCATCTGCCTTTGAAATAGCTGGTGCTTTTACAACGATATCTACACCACCATCATCTCCAAATAATGCAACAACATCACTAAAGCCTTTTCCCTTTATTAAGGTTTCAATTCTCATTTCTTTTTGTGAAACATCGACTATCTTCAACATTTTTTGTTGGGCTTGTGCTTTATCGTCCTTAGTTGCCAGCTGATCAGAAGTTATACCCTTCATTGTTTCTACATCTTTGTCTCTAACAACATCTCTATCCATTTTTGCTTGCGCAAAAAAGTTGTTAGCCTCTTTAGATGCTGTTGCCGCCTTTAAATCATTCTTTGCAGCATCAGTTGCTGTTACATCCAAATTATCAACATATACTGCGTCGCCAACTTGTGCAGAGTCTTCCTCACTGAATTGTGAGCTCTTGTTGTAGCTGTACTGTAGATAGCCTGCAATAACTAGCATTAATACAAGGGAAAGTACGATAATTTGTTTTCTTTTCAAAAATTTCATAATAGAGACCCTCCTTACAATCTTATAGTTTATTTTTTCCTTAACTTTCACATTAAGGATTATTCCTTGTTCAAGATTATGTATATTCGTTCTTACTACAATTTATTTCTTTTTTAATAAATAAACTTTCTAAAGTGATTAATTGTTGTTGCTTTGAAATACTTGAATCTTATGTGAAGCAACCTCCAAAAGAGCCTCAGTTGCCTTCGCTAGATCACTTTTTATCTCTATATCTCCTGCTCCATCTGCTACAATGACTACACCTTTTACTTTAGGCAATAGTTCTTTCACAACAAAAGGTTTCTTCACACCTTGATTTTCTTCATATATAATCGTGTTGTCATTGTCAGATTGTGTTATCGACCTTGAACCTCCTTCCTTATCAGTTTCCTGAGTATTACCCTCACTTGTTTTAATATCAACTGCTGGAACTGATTCATTTCCTGAGTAAAATGTTATCATCACCTCAACTTTACCTGCGCCTTTAATTTTTGAAAGAATTGTCTTCAGGTTATCTTCCATTTCTCGCTTAGGATCTTCACTTGCCTGTTTAATTGTTTCTACCGTCTCAGCATTGCCCAGACTTCCTGGTGCGCTACCACTAACTCCCTTTGTTTTACTTCCGTCAAACAATACACTCCCTGCAATTAGACATATAACTCCTATTATTGCTATGATTACAGCTTTTTCAATTAGCTTTTTGTTACCGTACCTTGTGATTTTCTGTTTTATGTCTTTTAAAATCTTGCTGAACTTATCCATCTTCATCCCTCCAAATACCATTTGCTTATAACGCCAAAATTTTGTTTATGGCAGCTTAACTAGATTACTGTAACAACAATGTTATCCTTTTGAATTTCAAGCGTTTTATTAAGATTTTGCTTTACCAACTCAGTAAGCCTTTTGCTTTCAGCATCCATAACCTTCAAGGATTTTATGCTTTTGTTTTTATCAGATTGATTTGTAATATCAACCTTTTTTATTGCGATGACAGGTTTTACTTCCAGGCTCTCAGACTGTTTTTTTCCCTTCTTAAGTTCTAAATATACCGTATTGATTTCTCCATATTTATCTGAGGTGTAGTCTTCATTTATAACTATTTCTGCCTTTGACGACTCTACACCCTCTAACTTATTTGCCTCATCTTGTATTTTGCTTATCAGCTTTTTTTTATAAACCGTTGAAATTTGTTTCATTTGCGTATCTTTTAAAACCTTACTGCTGTTTTCTACCTCTTTTTTATCAATATAGAAGCTATCTGCCACGGTATTCGCACTTAAGTCAAAGCCTTGATTTTTTAATGTCAGAAATGGATTTATAACTGCTATTAGCAAAACAAAGCCAGAGACTAAATTAATAATTTTTTTAATTTTTCCGGTAGGTATAATAATTTCAAACAAAATAAGAATTATAGAAATAGTTACAATGTTTATAATCCAACTTTTTAAAAATTCAAGCATTTCCTCACCTACCTAATCATTGCCGATAAATTTGTCGTGCTGATTACTACTGTAATAGCAATCAAAAACATAAACGCAACAGCGGCAGTTATTCCTAGGATATATGTCAATGAGCTGGCCATATCACTAAGGCAGCTAGTTATTTTCTTGTCTGATATTGGTTCAACAAATGCGCAGGCAAGCTTGTACAGCACAATGAGAGCAAGTATTTTCAATAGTGGCGCCAGACAAATTATTATTATTCCAATCATGGCAATTAGCCCTGATGCATTTTTTATTACCAGTGTACAACCAACTACAGTGTCAGCGGCATCGGCCAAATATTTTCCCACAACAGGGATGAATGTCCCCAGAGCAAATTTCGCTGTTTTGCTTGTTACTCCATCTACTACTGCACCCATAGACCCTTGAATGGAAACCACTGCAATAAAGACCGTTAATATAAAACCCAAGCCCCATGTGCATATTTGCTTCAAAAAGCCAGAGAGCTTTGTCAGTTGAACTTTGTCCGAAATGTTATTAACAATATTCAATACAGTCTCAAGAAGTATTAAGGGTATGAAAAAATTTTTAATGACTGTAGCTCCCACCTCAACCAACATAATAAGTATGGGTTGAAATATTCCTGCTGACGAAAAGTTTCCAGATGATATAAGTAATGTGATTAAGAGTGGAATTATTGCATGCATGAAACTCACCATGCTGTCTATAATAGTCATGCACATCTTCATTGAAGTGCTAAAGCTAACCATTAATACCGATACAATTACAATATAACAGACAAAAAATGCAAGTTCCCCGACACTTTCACTTAAAAAAGAATTCTGCAAATTCTTTAGTATTGCACAAATTATAGCTAAAATAACAATTTTGATCAAAATATCTACGTTCAAGAAAATCTCACTTAGCAAATATCTAACCACTCGATTAAGCATCCCAGGTATACTAAATTCAAAATCCCCCTTTGCTGCAGTTGAAACTATATTTTGAGGATCAAACTCAGGAAATAACTGCTCAGAATCGCTAGTGTAATATTTCTTTAAGCTTTCACTAATAGAACTATTGTCATTTGCTTTAAGCTGCTCATTAATTATATTTAAATTCTCATCACTTTGAGCAGCTGGCTGTTCAATTGACTTGGTATTTGTTTGTGCAGCGAAAACATTAAACGGGTAAAAAATACATATCATCAATAATATAATGAATAAGCCGCGTTTATATTTGCATTCTAAAGTTATTTTTATTAATACTTTTTTCATTTGCATTTTCTTGACCCCCATAGTTATTTCAGGACAACCCTTTTTTAAGTATGCTTTCATAATTTACTAAGGCATCAGATTTACAACCAAATCCAGTAGTGATGAAATAATTGGTACTGCCAAAATCATAATAGTCACCTTACCCGCAAGCTCTATCTTTGACGCTACAGATGATTCTCCTGCATCCTTACACACCTCAGCTCCAAACTCTGCAATATAAGCAATTCCTACTATTTTCAAAAGAATAGTTATATATGTTGGATCAATATCTGCTCTTTTGCTAAAGGCTTGTACGAAACTAATTACTGCAGAAAGCTTTACAACAATGATAATAAATATCAGTAATCCTGTTGCTATGCTCACTTGTAATGCTATCTCTGGGCGTTGGGCTTTTAATATTGAAGATAAAACAACTGCAATTATGCCTATACAAACAATTTGAAGTATATCCATATCATATGTAACCTCATTTTAATAATTGGTTTTCTATAAAGAACAACTAAGTAACGTGTTTTATTATTTAATTGTTCCTATAACTGAAACATGGTTTTTACAGCAGCAAAAAGGCCTGCTATTTCTTTGGATACCATCATTAGAACAACAATTATCCCTGCCAATGTTGTCATCATTGCTTGCTCTTCTCTACCCGAACGTATAAGAACTTGATTTAGCACTGCAACAAGAATACCTATCGCTGCAATTTTGAAAATAAGATCTACACCACTCATGTGAACCTCCGTTAGCCGCAAAGCGACCATAAAATGTATTTTGACTATCATCCGCTGTATACTAGAATAAAATTATTGCAATTGACAAACCGCTTAAAACTCCCAGACTCCTATACATCTTTTCATTTTTCAGTCTCATCTGTTCGGCCTTAAGCTCTTGAAGCTTTAACTGTGAGGATATAAGTTTAATATTGTTTATTTGTCCCTCTAAATCTGAATTACCAAGCATTTTGCCAAAAGTCATTAGTATAGCCTTGTCCTCTTTATTTAAAGAAAGTTTTGTATAATTCTCTTCTACTGCCTCCTCCCATGCAGCATCTGCGGTGACACCATTTGTGCCAAGATTTTTTGCTGCCTCACTAAATAGTATGGCAGTTTCGGAATTTGATCCTTCATAAATTCTACTGAATGCCTCTGATAACAAATTTGATAAATAACTTATCTCATTCTCCAACATTTGTAGCAAAGCCTGTAACTCACGAAGAGCTTTTGGTCGTTTTGAGCAGTCAGCGGCTAGTGAATACCCTATAAAACTAGTTGCACCTATAAGAGCAATTGCTCCTAAAAATTTTATTATCATGCTGAGCACCTCTTGTAGACTGCTGACATTTGCGAGTTAACAACCTCTTCTAGAGTTCCTGGACCATTTTTACTGCTTAGTACTATGTATCTTTCAAATGC
>Ga0209430_1000337_pt1 | contig 50783 bp, 45 predicted proteins | sample BarGraIncub1133A_FD_184504 | JGI IMG/M metagenome (GOLD analysis project Ga0209430, IMG submission 184504) | Arctic peat soil microbial communities from Barrow, Alaska - Barrow Graham LP Incubations 11-33A (SPAdes) (version 2) | ecosystem: Environmental > Terrestrial > Soil > Wetlands > Peat... | reverse complement strand
CTCATCAGCAACCGGCGTACCGACCAGAGCGGCTTCATACGGCCCGCGCTGCCCTTTGGCGTCCCTGGGTGACGCGTTCCAGGTAGAGGGGACGACCGCCTGATAATTGAGGATTTTCTGATCCTTTATCTTGATCCAGTGACCAAGCGCCCCACGGGGAGCCTCATGAAAACCGTACCCTTTGGCCTCAGCAGGCCACGTGGCGGGATCCCAGCTTTCATTGTTGTGGATGCGGTAATCACCCTTGGATATATTGCCGATCAGCTCATCCAGCCATTTTGGTGTCTGCTGGGCGATCAAAAGCGCATCAATGCCCCGGGCAGCGGTACGACCGAGCGTCGAAAAGAGTGCCGGAGCACCGACCCCCAGCTTGCCGAGCACCATATCTACGGCCGCCTTGGTCTCCTTATGCCCGGACGCGTAGGCCACCAGGATACGGGCAAGAGGGCCTACTTCCATCGATTTCTCTTCATACCGCGGCGCCTTCACAAATGAATACTTTGCATTGGTATCAAGATTCTTGTACGGCGGCTTTGGCCCGGTATAGTGGGCGTCAGTCTCACCTTCAAACGGATGCAGCCCTTTTCCGGCTCCGGCGCTGTTTTCAAACCAGGAGTGATCGACGTACTCGGCAATCTTGCCCTGATCGACCGGGATAACGTTGGAGAGATCCTTGTTCAGCACTGCGCCGGCAGAGAACCAGAGGTTGCCGTTGGCATCGGGAAACTCGCCATACGACAGGTAGTTACCGACGCCACCGCCGATCCCGGCCCATTCCTTGTAGAAGGAAGCGACCGCCAGCAGATCCGGTATGTACACCTTCTCTACGAATTCCTGAGCCTTTTTCAGCAGACGTTTGATCTCGATCAGTTTGTCGGCATTGAGGGCATTCTGGGAATCGGGATCGATCGGAATCGACATGCCGCCCACCAGAAACGTCTGAGGATGCGGATTCTTGCTCCCCAGTATGGCGTGAATCTTGATGATGTCCTTCTGCCACTCAAGCGCCTCAAGATAGTGGGCAGTCGCCATAAGGTTGGCTTCAGGCGGCAGCTTGTAGGCCGGGTGTCCCCAGTATGCATTGGCAAAGGGCCCCAGACGGCCGGACGCCACAAACGCCGCCACCTTGTCCTGCACCGCCTTGAAATAGGTAGCCGAGTTATTCGGCCAATCGGAAAGCGAAGCTGCCAGAGCGGCTGTCTTAGTCGGGTCTGCCTTCAGGCCGGACGTGATATCAACCCAGTCAAGCGCGTGCAGATGATAAAAGTGAATGACATGATCCTGAACATTCTGGATACCCATGATGATGTTTCGAATCAGCTGGGCATTGGGGGGGATCTTGATTTTGAGGGCATCTTCAACTGCCCGGATAGACGCGATGGAATGAACGGTGGTGCAGACACCGCAGAAACGCTGCGTCCAGAACCAGGCATCACGGGGATCACGTCCGCGGAGAATTTTCTCGATACCGCGAAACATGGTAGCTGAACTCCAGGCATCCTTTATGAAGCCACCTTCGATCTCGGCCTCAATGCGGAGATGACCTTCAATTCTGCAAATAGGATCTACAACTATCCTGGCCATAAGTTATCCCTCCTTGGTTTCTGCAGGTTCTTTATCCTTGCGCACCGCACTCAGCACGCCATGAACAGCAAAGGCCGCAGCGGCACCGGCCACCAGACCGAGACCGATCATGTCGGCGGTCGCCTCGATGCCGAAGCCGGGAACATTGGGCAGGCGGTGGTACATTGGCGACATGGTATCCCAGAATTGCGGTTCCGAGCACCCCGCACAGCCGTGACCGGAAGCGACCGGCCAGCTGGTTTTTTCGTTGTAGCGCTGGGTCGGGCAGTTGTGGAACGTCGCCGGTCCCTTGCACCCCATTTTGTAGAGACAGAACCCCCTGCGGTGAGCATCATCGCCCCAATGTTCAACGTACTGTCCGGCATCGAAATGCGGTCGTCGTTCACAGTTGTCATGAATGCGCTTGCCATAGGCGAACAGCGGCCGTCCCTTGCTGTCCATCGCGGGAATTTTGCCGAACACCAGATAATGCACAACCGTAGCGGTCAGGTTATCCGCGTTGCAGGGGCAACCGGGGAGGTTGATGACGGTAGCCCCCGGCACCGCTTCCTTGACACCGACAGCACCGGTCGGATTGGGGGCTGCGGCGGCAATACCACCATAGGAAGCACAGGTTCCAATGGCAATTGTCGCCAGGGCGCTCCCGCAGACCCGGCGGGCAATGTCCAGATGCGTTTTTCCGCCGGTGCAGCCGTACACGCCGTCATCCTTCATGGAGATGGAGCCTTCAACGACGCAAAGGTATTTGCCTTTGTAGGTAGTAATAGTTTTCTCAAGCGCTTCCTCGGCCTGATGTCCGGCAGCAGCCATAATTGTCTCATGATAGTCTACCGACAATATATCAAGAATGATCTCTCCAACGGTAGGATTGGCGGCACGCAGCAGGGCTTCAGTATCTCCGGTGCAATCCTGGAAATTCAACCAGACCAGCGTCGGACGTTTGACCTCATCCAAAGCCTGAGCAATAGAAGGAGCAAACGACGCCGGCAGCGACATTGCCGCCGTCATTGCCGTACAGAACTTGAGAAAATCTCGCCGGGAGACCCCGCGCTTCTTGAGAATTTCACCAATGGAGTACTCCTGATTTTCTAAACTGTGTTCTGATTCTACTGACACATCATCGTTCTTTTGCATAGTCATACTGAACCCCCTTGCAGAAGTTTATGCTGATGTAACATGTCTGAATAACAGTTATTACTAACTATCGTACTTCATGTAAAACTTTAAATATAAACCAGTTCTATTGCAATAGTTTTTTTGATATATTCGCCGGTGTTACGAATTAATTATTTAGACGCGTATGTCTGGACATTTCAACATTCGACCGCGTTATTTTCCCGTTTTTTTGATCTTCTTCTTTTTCAGATTTTCTTTGACCCGCTTTTCAGCCCGCGCAATCAACAGTCGATGACTCCCCTCACCCTGCCCATCAGCTGGAGTGCGCTGAACGTAGCTGCCATTCGGCTGCATATCCCACGCGGAGCGCTGATCAGCCAGATGTGTTTCAAATACCGTGCGCAGTTCCCTGGTCAATTCAGGCGGCTCCACCGGGCAGAGGATTTCGACCCGGGCCTCCAGATTACGTTTCATCGCATCAGCCGAAGCGATAAAATATTCTTCAGCGCCGCCATTGCGGAAATAGTAGATGCGGGCATGTTCCAGAAACCTCCCGACGACACTGACCACCCGGATATTTTCAGAAAGCCCCGCAATCCCTGGCCGCAGACGACAGGTATCACGAATAATCAGATCAATTTTGACTCCGGCCATTGAGGCCAGATACAATGCCCGTACGACATCGCCATCCTCAAGAGCGTTTATTTTGAATTGAATGACCCCGCCACCGGCTGTCCGATGCAGCGTGACTTCACGCTCTATTTTATCCAGCAGCGCTTTTTTCAACATCCGCGGAGCGAGAGCAAGCTTTGAATACTTGCGTTTGAGCATGAAACCGGTCGTGAGAAAATTGAACAGCTCGGTGACGTCTTCGGCAATTATCTGATCACAGGTCAACAGGCCGACATCACTGTACAACCGGGCGGTATCAGCATGATAATTGCCGGTCCCGATGTGCAGATAGCGCCGGAGGCCGTTATAATCCTGGCGCACGACCATGATGACCTTGCAGTGAGTCTTCAAACCGATGACCCCGTACGTGACATGTACCCCGGCCTCTTCCATCCGCTCCGCCAGACTGATGTTGGTCGCTTCGTCAAAACGGGCCTTCAGCTCGACAACAACGGCAACCTGCTTGCCGTTATGCGCGGCCAGTACCAAGGCATCAATAATGCGGCTCTGGCGGGAGGTGCGATAGAGCGTCATCTTGATCCCGCGAACCTTGGGATCGGTCGCCGCCTCTCGTAAAAAGCGCTCGACCGAAGTGGAAAAAGATTCATAGGGATGCTGGAGCAGAAGCGCACCAGCGTCACGAATGATGTGGAATATGTTGCGAGTCGTTTGCAGCTGCGGATGATCTATCGGGTGGTGGGGAGCATCATGCAGCCGCGGAAAGTCGAGCTGCGTCAATTCGAACAGATCGCGCATCGCGAGTAGGCCGGGAACTTCAAACACGTCAGTCGCTTCATCCAGCTCCAGCTCGGCTGCCAGGCGGCCGCGGTGCACCGGATCCATGCCGGCGCCGATCTCCAACCGTACGATCGGGGCAAACTTGCGCTCCTTCAGCTCCGATTCGATCATCTCCATCAGATCGTCGGCTTCATCCTCATCCTTTTCGGTATTGGCGTTCCTCGTTACCCTGAAAAATTCGCACAACACAACCTCCATGCCCGGAAAAAGCATATCCAGGTTATTCATCATGACATCTTCAAGCCGGATGAAATGCTCCCCCTTACCGACCCTGATAAAGCGGGGGGTACCGGCATTAATCGGCACCTTGATCCGTACCAGTGAAGCCTGCTTGGCCCTTGGGTAGCGAAGTGACACGAGCAGGTTGAGCGACAGATTCGAGATAAAGGGGAACGGGTGGGCCGGGTCGATTGATTGCGGCGTCAGAAGCGGAAAGATATTCGCATAGTAAAACTCTCTCAGCAGCTTCTTTTCCTTAGGAGTCAATTCATCATAGCGCTCGATCAGGATGTTTTTCTCTTCCAACAGAACACAGATTTCGCGAAACGATTGTTCCTTGCGCGCCTCAAGATCGCGGATTTCAGCATAACACTCGGTCACCTGCTGGCGTGCAGTGCGGCCATCGAGCGATAACTCCCGCATCCCGGCGCCAATCTGCTGTTTCAGGCCGCCGATGCGTTTCATAAAAAACTCGTCCAGATTGCCGCTGACGATGGCAATGAATTTGAGCCTCTCCAGCAGCGGTGTGCGCAGGTCCTCAGCTTCATGCAGGACGCGGCGATTAAACGACAGCCAGGTCAGTTCACGGTTCAAGAACCACTGGCTGTCATGCAAATCAAACGGTGCAGCTCCCTGCGCGGCGTCATCACACTTTACTTTAGCAGTTGCCTTCGCTTTGGCAGACACACGTTTTGAGGATTTTGATTTGGTGCTCTTCGCCTGAGAACTCAGTGGGTTATCGGTTTTTGCAGTAATTGCCTTCACCTTGGAAGCGTTCTGTTTGGCGACTTTCGGCTTGGGGCTCTTGGACTTGTCTTCCTTCGGCTTGACCGCAATTGATTTGAGCATCTTCGGTTTGGTGGTCTTCTTGGTGGTGGTCTCAACACCATCGGCAGATAGCAAACTACTGCTGATGGTATCAATTGGTGTGGTACCTAATGTCGTATTTTTTGGTTCTGTCACCGAAAAGCTCCCTGATGAAGGTAGTTGATATATCAATAATACTACATTGTTTCTGCTCAACCGCAAGGGTTGAAAAAAGTGCAGCGCCCACACGTCCCTAGCGCAGTTATCTCCCGGCGGTTACTCACTGTCCAAGGTCAATCGCCAAAGCAGGTATGCACACTGCGGGCGCTCTCTATCCAGCAATGATCGAGCGGCACCGTCCTGCGTTTGCCGACAACATCCTTGAGCGCTACCGGTTCGACACCATCACCACGTGCAGCGACCATAACGCCGAAGACACCATTATTGATGAGGTCGGCACAGGCAGTACCCAGACGTGTTGCCAGCAGACGGTCTCCCGCCGAAGGCGTCCCCCCGCGTTGCAGGTACCCCAGAATCGTGAGCCGTGATTCCAGGCCGGTAAGTTCTTCCAGCTGCTGAGCCAGAAACTGGCTGTTGCCCGGTCTGTTGCCGACAGCAACTTCCTGAGCCTGCTGTTTTTTCTCTTTCTTCTTACTCCCCTTCTCTTTGCCCACCTCATCCAATTTGGCGACGGCCTGCCGGGACATGGCGCCTTCGGCCATGGCAACAATGCTGAACCCCTGGCCGCTATGACTGCGCCGAAGAATTGCCGCAGCCACTTTCTTTACATCATACGGTATTTCCGGAATCAAAATTACATCGGCCCCGCCGGCAATACCGGCCCCCAGAGCCAGCCAACCGGCTTTGTTTCCCATCAGTTCCAGCACGAGAATGCGATGATGGCTATGTGCCGTGCTGTGCAACCGATCGATCGCCTCAGTGGCAATCCCGAGGGCGGTATCGTAACCAAACGACACATCGGTCATGGCCACGTCATTGTCGATCGTCTTAGGCAGTGTAATGACGTTCAGCCCCTGTTTCATCAGATGGTAGGCGTTTTTTTGCGTACCGCCGCCACCCAGACAGACCAGGGCATCCAGATGATGCTTGCGGTAATTATCGACAATGACATCGGTCATGTCCCTCAACTTGCCCGCCACGGGCATGGCATAGGGCTTGTCACGGCTCGTGCCAAGAATGGTGCCTCCCAACGTGAGAATACCGGAGAGAGCCTCCGAATCAAGCAGTTGGGTCCGGTTTTCCATCATGCCGCGGAAACCGTCACGGAATCCGATCACCTTCATGCCATACCGCCCCAGAAGGGCCTTGCCGATCCCCCTGATGGCCGCATTCAGTCCCGGGCTGTCGCCACCGGAGGTCAAGATGCCGATCATTTTACTCATGGCTGATTATCCTTTCTGTCACCAGATTAAACCTGCGAACTGGGTAAAACGATTATACCCGAAGAACTGGCTGTTCAACAGTAAATGCGGCAGCCGTGATACATTTTCCCGTCCGGGACCATAGTTGTGGCGAAGCGCAAATGATAAGGCAGATGAGGATGTACGTGGTGGGAGAGCTTTAGGGAAGACCTGAATTTATAATTGGTTAATGGGGAGCTTGATGGAGAAGGTTGCCTCCTGGCCTGCGGTACTGTCTACCACAATTTCGCCACTGTGGTTCTTAATGATGTCATAGGCAATGCTCAACCCCAGACCCGTTCCCTTGCCCACCTCTTTGGTTGTAAAAAAAGGTTCGAAGATCCGTTTTGCCGTCTCTTGCGGTATGCCGCAGCCGGTGTCTGAAATCGAGATGATGATATGTCCATCTTTTTCGCACGTTTTTATCGTGATATCACCCTGGGTCTCAATGGCATGGCCGGCATTAACCAACAAATTCATGAATACCTGGTTCAGCCGCCCCGGATAGCATTTGATCTGTGGGATGTCCCCCAGCTCCTTATGCAGCGTCACCTTGTATTTCAACTCATTCCACACCATATTGATCGTGCTTTCCAGTCCGGCGTTGATATTAGCCAGTTTCTTTTCGGCATCATCAACCCGCGAAAAGCTTTTCAGGTCCTGAACGATCTTCCTCACCCTCTCCGTGCCATCAAGGGATTGGTTTATCAGGTCGCCAATATCGTTGGTAATATAATCAAGCTTGATCTTTCGCCGCTTGTCCGCCACCTGCTGGAGATCATCTGCTGTCGCGGACTTTACAAGGATTTCTTCCTGGGTGGTCATGAAATCAAGCAGTTTGCCGACATACTTGTTGAGAGTCGCGAGGTTGCTGTTTACAAAGCCGATGGGATTGTTGATCTCATGGGCAACACCCGCAGCCAGCTGGCCGATTGAAGCCATCTTCTCCTGCTGGAGTATCCGCGACTGAGCTGCCTTGAGTTCATTATACGCAACTTCAAGTTCCTGGGTGACCGTCCTTCGTTCTGCATTGGCATTTTCCAGCTGTCTGGCTCGGTTCATAATGCTCTGTTCGGCATGCTTGCGCTCGGTGATGTCGCGAAAATACCAGACTCTTCCATAATACTTTCCATTGGAGCCAAACATTGGCGAGGAATATCGATCCAATACCCTGCCATCTTTCAGCAGGATTTCCTCCTGACTCTTTTCTTCCCTGTGCTCGTACAGGTAATTAACCCGCTCTAAAAAACCTTCCGAATCGGCGATCTGACAGGTGACCAGCTGCAGCACAGGCATATCATGCTTGGCTGACACCATATCAGTCGGAATGTGGAAGAGTTCAATAAACCGTTGATTGTACGATATGATAGTGGCTACTTCATCAACCACTAGAATGCCGTCAATCGAGGTTTCCTGCTGAGTGGATAGGATGATATTCCTCAATTCCAACTCTTGGACTACCTGTTTTAGATTAATTGGTATATCGAGAACACCACGCATACAGGGTCACATCTCCACCTATCACATTTTCAGGACCATTTTTGCTCTTCCACCTCTTAACACAACGTCTTACCCTGCGGCAACAACCGAAATAGTAATCGGCATGCCTTTGCTATCACGGCTTCATACTCGCCGAAAAGAGTATCGATGTACCGGATTTGCAGATGGAGATGGGTGTGATGCGGGCGGACAGGGGTTGACGTGGTTATGAGGCGCACCAGCGGCGCGGGTTTTCGCGCCGACTGCGTGCCGCCGAGAGTTATGTGCGTCTTTATTCACCTATCCAAGCATCTATCGGTATCGCAACTTTACTTTTTAGGACAAGAGAGGCTGTAAGTCTATGAGTACCATCAAGAACTCTGAATCGTTCCCTTGTTTTTATAGACAATGGGTGCATTGAATTTTCCCGTCTTTATCATGGAAAGCATGAGGTGGGGCATAAATTCCCGGGAGTGCGGGGAATACCCTTGGAATCTTGCGTGGCTTATAAGACTTTCATCGGCCTCGCAATACTCGACGAGTCCATTGATGTCTCTATAAGAATCTGGATGGAGGATGTCTCTCTCAAGGATCAGCTCAGACCTTTTCCACCGAAGTTGCTTGAACTCTTCGAGCGAAAGGCCGCCAAAATGCCAGAACCATCTCCCCTCCGTCTGGGAGTCAAAGATGTTTAGCGGTGCTTCGTTCTGCGGTACTACGAACATCTCATATATTTCGTCCGGCAGATTCGGCAGCATGTCTCTTGTCAGTTTTATTGGGTTCATTTGTTTCTCATTTTCTTGATTCACATAACGGTTGTGAGCACAGCAGGTTCACCACTGTTGCGCTTTATTGAAGCGATTCATCCCTAATTCGGCGGCTTATTCGAATATGAATCAATTATCTCATCTTTTGAGAATAAATGAACATGGCATGGTTCTATAGTCTTATTACAATTCCAGGAAATTGGCCCAACATCCATTTCCCACGTCTTGTCAAAGCAATCATCATCCAGCCTAAGAAACGAACAATTTGCAGGTTCAGCACCGTTGAGAAACTTCAAGAATGCCACAACATTATTTATTGAGGCAGAAATCAGCTCCAGGCCGTAAAGCATGTTTTGAGGATGCCAGTTTAAGGATATCCGGTTTGGTTTGAAGTTAACTTTGTTGCGCTCGAAAATCTTCGCTTTAACGAAAAAAGAAGTGCCGTGTTCACTTCCTCCAAGGCACTCCATTTTCTCGGGAGGTGCAGAGACACCCCACACTTCCGCTTTGCCAACACTAAGGTTGAAGCCGCCCGACCTCACTCTTAACCCATGTTTAGCACTGTTGTATTCAGCTTCATGGTTCGTATCCAAAAAATCTACTGCCAAGCCTCTCCATGCAAAACCAAACTTCTCACTGACGGATTTTTTCTCATTTTCATCGACATTGACATACGAATGTATGAGAAGAGCCAATCTCTCCCAAGAAACATAATCTAATTTCAACCTCGTATAGATGTCATTTTCGGATGATATCTTCCGAACTACTTCTTTTAACTCGTAGTTTTCATATGCTAGCATCCATCCCAAAGGGCACTTTGGTGCTTGAACAGTTGCTGCTATGAGAGCAAATAATGTTTCTAGACCCTGATAATAGGATATGCGTAGGGAAAGCGCCGCGTAATGTTTATCTTCACTTTCCAATTTTTCAAGACTTGTTGATGCAATGAACGAGTAGTAGCCAGGATCAATGCCTTCAAGGAATTCGATGTTTTTCTTCCGTAATTCCCAATCGGAAAAAGCGCAAACTCTTTCATTGACAGCAAACATCACGGTTTCCATAACTCCTCCACTTATACCTTGTTCAACGACTGGAGGCTGACCAGAGGCGGGTTTTATCGCCGACTGGTCGAGCCGAGTGTTAAGAGCTAGATTTTGGGAGTGAGTATTCCAGCTTCACTATTGCGGCTACCAGCTTTGCTCCTATGGCAGCAAAAGTTTTGATTGATAATTCCTTAAAATTGTTGCCAGCTTCGTGTTTTAGCTTTGAAAATTGTTTTCCGAGAGGTCTACCTATTAACTCCATATCAGCCAATAATATTTCTTTATCTCTTTCATGCGAGCATTCATTTCTGACTTTATTCAATTTTCTAAGCGACTGGATATACCTGTCCTCTATAACGTCAAGCGCATTAATAATACATAACTTTTGATGGTATGACAGCCCGGCATTGTCGATGAGTAGGTCTCCTCTTGGAATTGAAGCCAGTATGATTCGTTCAAACATATTCTCGGTATAGAGGTGATACTGAAGCACGAGAAGGGTTTCCTCTTTTCCCTTTTTGGAAAGGGCGCTGATTAACTCTTCAGTTTCTTTAGTAACAATTTTTTCAATTTCATTTTCTACCGTTTGCACAACATCTTCCATTCCCATGCATTCCTCCTTAAAACCAAGACAGCCAAATTTCCAAATTTTTCTCACCGGGTAGGAGGGGAGCCTTGCGGCTCCCGACCCCCCTAAGAACCGGACTTGTAAGTTTCCAAACATAGCGGCTCAAGCATTCCGGAAAGACGCCCTTGTTGGACGCCCCGGCTCTGTTGCCTCGATTGTACGGCGGTCAAGGCTTGGTGTTCTCGGGCCGAATGGCCCTTGAGGTATCGCGACTCTTTGTCGTGACGACGACGCGCAAAGTACCGCCCCTGTTCGGGCTGGTAGGGGTTGGCGTCGGCCTTGATCTTGATGTGTCGTTTTATGCCAAGGTATTTGAGGCGAACCATCTTGTAATGGCATAGTTTGCCCTTGGCGTTCTTAGCGGTTGTCGTAAACTCCCAATTATGTCCGGGGACTTGCCAGTAATGGCGATGCAGCCATGTCCGGGACTTTTTCGGATGCCTGCGCCGCACCGTCCGCCACAGTTGCTCCTTCACATACTTATCGACACATACAAAAGTGTCCCATGCCACCACATGGCGGTGGTAGTTGCCCCAGCCGCGAAGCGTTTCATTCAGCTTCTTGACTAAGAGCGGCATTGGCGCGCTGACGTATTTGCGGGTAAGCATTCCCACCTTTCGTTTGAGGGCGAGGACTCCCTCCTTGGCCGGGGTGATGTGCAGTACATTACCGGTCTTGCGATAGGTTTGCCCGAGGAATGTGAACCCGTCTTTTATGTGCGTGATCGCGGTTTTCTCCGGCGACAGCGAGAGACCGCGTTCGGCCAGAAACTCTTCAATCTTCGGTCTGACTTTTTCTTCAAGCAAGCGGCGTGATTTACCCGTCACTATAAAGTCATCGGCATACCGGACAAAATTGACACGACTGCGCCGGGGGACTGCAGTGCGAATGATTCGCTCCAACCCGTCGAGAGTCATGTTCGCAAGGGTAGGACTGATGATACCCCCCTGCGGAGTTCCTTTGTGCGAAGGGTACAAGATGCCATCTTCTACGTACCCCGCCTTTAGCCACTTGCGAAGAACTTCAAGATCCATCGGAATGTTGTCCAACATCCAAGTCTGACTGATGTTGTCGTAACAGCCGGTGATGTCCGCCTCCAGCACCCACGGTGCCGAGTTCGGCTTGCTCAGCGCATTAAACGCTGCGACCATTGCATCGGCGCAACTGCGACCCTCCCGGAATCCGTAGGAGTTGCCGTCAGCCGTGGTTTCTGCCACCGGTGCCAGTGCCAGCTTGTACAGCGCCTGCATTGCCCGGTCAAACATAGTGGGAATGGAAAGTGGTCTTTTCCGTCCGTTCTTCTTCGGGATGTAGATCCGTTTCAGCGGTTGCGGCTTGTAATTACGTCGGCGTAGGCTGCGAGCAGCCTGCCATCTGGCTTTGGCGGTCTTCCAAAGAACACCGTCAACGCCAGGGGTTTTCTTGCCTTTGTTCGAGGTCACTCGTTTTACTGCCAGCAGCTTGGCGTGGAACGAGCGGGTAAGCAGGTATTGCAAGGTCTTGACCTTGTTCCACCTGTCTTCCTTCACAGCCTTTGCGATACGGATTTGCAGCCTCCTGACTTCGCGGCGGGCATGGTTCCAGTTGATCTTTCTCCATGTCTTGGCGTCGTCTTTGGGCGCACCGGCCGAGGCCGTCTTTTGCATTCCCATCTTCAGAGGTTCTCCAAATGATCTCGCAACGGAACACCAGTCGGACGTGGGCGCACCATTCACCGTGGTTGTGGAAGGATTATCCCCGGTTTTAGCGCAAAGCCATGTTTCATGCCCTATCCGCTCCGCTACAGAGCGGCATTTGCTTTTTCCGACCTCTCAAAGTTGCCCCTCCATCTGCCTGCCTTACGGTTGGCTTGCCATGCATCGCATTCATGGCGGAGTGACAACGTTTCCACGTTTCGCGTGATTGTCTTAACGGACAACTTAGGTGCAGCCTGAACGCCGGTGGTTCTACAATCCCGTGCAAGTACGTTAATACCTTGCAACTTGACCACGCATGTAAGCCCTGGGAAACATGCATTCAACCTGATAACTCCCGTAGGTTGGGGCCTCTCTGACGGCGCGTCTACGACCATTCGTTTAATCTCACCATATTGTCCTGCCCTAGCCCTTAACCGGATGGAGTTTCCGGAGGGGTTCTCCTGTCGCCATTCAAACCCGATTCGGTACATTGTCAGCGGGCTTCGCACCAAGTACACAGCGCGTACCCAGCACGCCGCTTAGGACGCTGAAGGGGATACTTCAGGTGCTTGATATCTGAAACAATAACAATATCAAACACATACAATCACGCGACATCGTGTCGCGATTAACGGGGCTGAGGCTGACCCGCCCTCGGCGGGTCTTGCCGATGGTTGGACATCTTCTCCACAAATTAACTTACTATTTGACAATATGTAGCCACGAGGATACAGTATGCTCATGGTAGAAATTCGCAAAACCGAACTGTTTGCCAAATGGATTGATAACCTTCGCGACGCACAGGCAAAGGCTCGTGTCCTGGTAAGGATTGAGCGCCTTGCCTCTGGAAACGCAGGGGACGTCAAGCCGGTCGGTGAAGGTATCTCGGAAATGCGGATCGACTACGGCCCCGGTTACCGGGTGTACTTCATAAAACGTGGCAATGAACTGATTATTCTTTTGGCCGGTGGCGACAAGAGTAGTCAAACCGCTGATATCAAGGTTGCAATACGCCTTGCCAGCAATCTTTAGGAGTTGAATATGCCAAAAACCACTACCAGTCGCTATGATGTCGCTGAACACCTCCGAACTCCGGAAGAGATGGCAGCCTATCTTGAAGCTTCTCTTGAAGAGGCCAATGGTGATGCAGCTTTCATTGCCAAATCTTTGGGTGATATTGCCCGCGCTAAAGGGATGTCTCAGGTGGCGCGTGACGCCGGGCTCTCCCGTGAAAGCCTCTACAAGGCACTTTCAGGCGAACGAGTTCCAGGTTTTGATACAATTCTCAAAATTGTTTCGGCCTTGGGACTCAAGCTTCACGCTGAAGCCCGATAAGCCTTTTTTATTTGTAATCACCAAACTTGATCCCGCCACTCTTCCTCACTCATTTTTTTGTATTTTCCCCGTAGGCTTTGAGCAATAAACAGAAGCCACATCAGAGCAAACGTAAGCCAGCACACTACAAAGAGTGTTCTTCCGAGGTATTGCAGGAGTTGCAATCGGAAGAAATATCCAACAAAGAGTAAAGGTCCTGCGATCAGTAGGCCAGTCAGGCCAGCCAATATTCCGATGATCCAAGATTTCGGTTTGTCGCGAGGAATAAATGGCTTCATGTTCTCATCGATTTTCATGTCTTTTGTCGTCCAACGTCTCAAGGCACCAGCGGCGGAGCGTCAGCGGAGACCGCTGTTGCCGCTGGTTGGACATCACTTGATTACTTGATGACCCGCAACTTCGCCGTAATCGCCATTGTAGAAATAAATAGTTTGTCTCTTATGAAGTCTCTTCCCATCTATTTTGATAGTCAGTTGCAAGGGGTACTCATCTCTGGTTTTTATGAGCTTTTGTTCTTTTGATTTAACAGCTAAAGTCGCCTTTCCCTCTCGTGTATCGGCTAGATATGGCTCTTGAAAATCTCCATCTCTGAAAAAATAATCGTTTATGGTGACGATGTAATCTTTTCCCTTTTGTTCAATTTTCCAGGTTAAATTTCCAGGATGTCCCTTCAGCTTGGTAACTGATACGATTTTTAGGCCGGTCGAATATGTCCAGGTTCCCGAATTCGATTCTTCACAGATTCCAGGGACTGCGAAACACATCAGCAGCAGTACGATAAAAATCCTCATTTCATTTCCTTTGTTCAACGGCTCGCGGCGTGACCTGCGCGGCGGGTTCTTGGCCGCGTCAGTGTCTACGTCGTTGTTATGCCTACACTCCGGCCATTCTATGACGCCATTCAAATAAATCAATAAGTGCTTCTTCGAGAGTCTTTCGATGGTGACTTTCTTCTCCGGCACTCAAGCTAATAATAGTTGAAGCGCACATGGTTGATACTTGCTTGTTTTCAACGACGTTCCCTTGGCTATCGCGAAGGTGATAAAAAGTCACTTTTTGTACTTCATCCGAAAATTTCTGTTGAAGCAATCGCATCTTAGGACGAAGTGTTTCAAGTATGGCATCACCATATTTAATTGCTTCATTTTTTGTTGGTATTTTGCCTTTATGAATGACATCATTTCTGAAACTAATTTGAGGATTTGAGAGAAGCTGAGGTGATTCACCTAAGCAGAATGCCCATAGAAAAATGAAAGCGCCTAGCTGTCGCTCTGATTGACTAGAGATGTTTTTCCAGCAAGTACGATACAAGGTGTCTGAAGATCCAGATTTTTCCATAAAGACCCGAATCGAGAATTCATAGAATCGCTCTAAACTTGATGTAAACGATGAAACAGCTTCTCTATAATAGCCATCTAATATTGCATGCGCGCCTATATCAAAAAGAACCTCAAATTTTTGCTGTTGGAGTACTGTTACTGTCTCATGTCCATGCGAGCAGGTAATTTCGTATCGACCATCATCACAAAACTCAACACGACTAAATTCATCAGTTGGCCGTCCATACTCTTGAAAACATTTCATGCAAGGGATTAGTAATTTCATTCAGATCCTTAATAGGTATAACGGCTCGGGCCATGACCCGCCCGCCCATCTTTATCGGGCAGTCGGCGTCCATGGGCCTTGTTGGAACATTTGCTGTTTGTGCACTTTTTGAAATTTGGAGACGCGACCGTTTTAGCCCGACCCTTTAGCCTTCCTCGTGTGAATAAATTGTTAAGTACGCTTCGATAATTTACGTGATAGCTCAAGGATGGTATTCGATGCACTTTGAAAACACGAGAACCCAGGAGCTTGAACTTCATAAAAATAAGCTCCTCGAGCGCTTTCCGTTTTATAGATTTCTTTTGCACCAATAATTGTGGCAAGATTAACAATTATTTCTTCCAAAGTTTCTCTTTGCGAGACATGTGTATTTGATGTTGTTGTTGGTATGTTGCCAGTGTTGGTTTCGGGGCGGGGAACTATTTTCGCAAAAGTCATTATGCCTCCATAAGTGTTTTTTGAGGCATTAGATGCCGCCTATTTTGCGGTATCCGTATTTTTCGCCTCAAATTTGGATTATTTTTATTTCTCAAGATGTTTTAAGATCAGTTCTTCCGTAAAATCAATAGTGGTATTTACATCTTCCAACCCATATTCGTCCCATTGTGCATGAGTTGCTTTTGTACGCACATGAGCCGCAACTTTCGCCCTTTTCGCCTTTACCTGTGTCAGAGCGCCCTCTTTTACTAGGATGTCGATTAGCACATCAAGTTTCTTGCCCTTTTCCTCTATCCCAACATTTCGACAGATTGTCCGCAGGGTGTCTTCAAATACAACTCCAGCGATAACACCTGCCTCTTGAGGACGTTTCTGCCTTGCGTATTCCTTTGCATGATCCAAAAAATCATCGAAGACGGAAGCTCTTGTTTGATCTTCTATAGAAGCTAGTAAACCCGCATCTATGTCATGGAACAATGATTCAAGGATGACTGTGGCCTCACCCACGCCCTCCTGGGCGGCATACCCTCTTTCCTTAGTGCATACTTTGTCTATAGAGGCTCTGTAAGGATTTGCAGCATTCCCCACGACAAGATGCACAAGATTTTGAGCTCCTGCAAGCCAACCAATGCAATCTTGTCGATGTTTATCGTTAAGGCATTGCCCGTATTCTCCTCCCTGTCTTAATCGTCCGCCGGTATTTAATAGCTCCGAAAACCTTGCCCTTACTTTTTCTTCTATTTCCATGAATCAATCCTTTCCTCAAATTCAACTTGTTATTGACCGGTCAGGAATTTGTTTATACCCATATAAACATGCTTATAGTATTAGAAACAAGCTTATATAGCTATAAACCTGATAAGTTTCCATTTGTATAAACTTCTGTATTTATTACAAATCATCATGGTTTCTACAGATATAAACTTTCTGTCTTTTTTAAGTCTGCGTAGGTTTTATAACTATAAGCTTTTCCAACTTCGTCCGGGAAATGCATCTTTATGCTACAAGCTAAGTTATGTATGTGGGGTCTGCCCTTGACATGAGATATATCTCGCGTCAAGGCAGACCTAGGACTAATTTCGGACGCTCCTCCGATTACAAAATAGTACAGAAATCTCAGCCAACATTTACTCCCCGTTCCGCGGCAGTGTCAACATCTATTAATAATATTAAATTTAAACAAAATTGCCTCACTGCCGCACTCCGTGGTACATCTATACACATGAAAAGACTTAATCCTCCACAACAACGCGCCGTGAACACCGTCGAGGGAGCCCTGCTGATCCTGGCCGGGGCCGGCTCCGGCAAGACCCAGGTGATTACCACCCGTATCGTCCATTTTTTGAAAGACCTGCGCGTTCCGGCTGAAAATATCCTCGCGGTGACCTTTACCAACAAGGCCGCCCGCGAGATGAACGCGCGTGTACTCGGCATGGCAGGCAACCTGGCCAAGGGGATCGTCATCTCGACCTTCCATTCACTGGGGGTCCGCATCCTCCGGCGTGACATCCGGGCGCTCGGCTTCAAGCCGAATTTTTCGATCTATTCAACCTCCGACCAGGCCGGTGTCATACGCCAGGCCGTGCGCGAACGGGACATCGACCCGAAAAAAATCGACCCGGACCGGATTCTCTGGAAGATTTCGGGACTTAAAAACCGCCTTATCGGGCCGAAAGAATTCACGCCGGACAGAAATGATCCGCTGGAGATCGCAACCGCCGCAGTGTACCCCCGCTATCAGGAACTGCTGAAGGGGTTTAACGCCATCGACTTCGATGATATCATCATGCTCTCGGTACGTCTGCTGCAAACAACTCCGGCTATCCTCGCACACTGGCAGGAGCGCTTCCGCTACATCATGGTGGACGAATACCAGGATACCAACGCCTCGCAATATCTGCTTATTTCGCTGCTGGCCCAAAAACATGGCAATATCTGTGTTGTTGGTGATGACGACCAGTCCATCTACGGCTGGCGCGGCGCCGAGGTGCAGAATATCCTCAACTTCGCCCAGGATCACCCCGGTTGCGTGACGATCAAACTGGAGCAGAACTACCGCTCCACCGGAACGATTCTGGATGCCGCCAACTGTGTCATCAAGAACAACCCGGTGCGGACGGACAAGGCGCTCTGGACATCCGACGGCAAAGGGCGCGAGATCGATCTGATCGTGGCTGCCAGCGAGGAGGATGAAGCGGCACAGGTGGTGGAACAGATCATGCTGGAGCAGTATCGCGAAAAGCTGCGTTGGTCCGATCTGGCCATCCTGTATCGCTCCAACGCCCAGAGCCGGGCCTTCGAGGAAAAGTTGCGCCTGGAGCGCATCCCGTACGTGGTCATCGGCGGCCAGCAGTTCTACGAGCGCAAAGAGGTCAAGGATGCCATCGCCTATCTGAAAGTGATCGATAACCCGAGCGACGAAGCATCATTGCTGCGCATCATCAACTTTCCCCGGCGGGGAATCGGCGACACGACACTGATAAAACTTAACCAGTGGTCGATGAATCATGACGTACCGCTGTTTGAAACGCTGGGGCGGGCGGGCGAAATTGAAGAGATTTCCCCGTCGTGCAGAAAAACGGTGGTGGCGTTTCACGCCATGATGAAAGAGGTTATGGCCGGTTTCACCTCTATCAATATGGGGGCGCAGGTCAACATCCTCTTCAACCGTTTACGGATCGAGGACGAGCTGTATCGCACCCTGAACGATGCCAAACAGTCGCGCAAGCGGATCGAAAATATCGAGCAGGTGGTCAACTCGCTGGCGGCCTATGAAGCACAGACCCCAAAGGCCACGCTGTCGGCATTCCTTGAACGGATTTCGCTCATGGATGAAGACAAGCCGACCGAAGATGGCAAGGAGCACGGCACCAACGCCGTCACGCTGATGTCGCTACACTCCAGCAAAGGGCTCGAATTCAGCCATGTCTGGCTGGTCGGATTGGAGGAGAATCTGCTGCCGCACAAACGCTCGATCGAAGAAGACCCTACCGTGGCCGAAGAGCGCCGTCTCTGCTACGTCGGCATCACGCGGGCCAGGAAATACCTGACGATCTCGCGCTGCCAGACCCGCCGCAAATACGGCGCGGTGGAAGGGCAAAAACCAAGCCGCTTTCTAGCCGAAATTCCGGAGCATCTGCTGAATGGAACTGCGGGGGGCGCTGAAGGTGATGCAGTAGAGCCGGTCGATCTGGCGGCGGATTTTTTTGCGCGGATGCTGGGGGAATAAACGTTCGAATTCACTCGCCTACCGTCAACTAACATTAGCTTTGACTGCAGCTTGTCCAAGGTGGTATTGTTTTGCCCGAAAAATTAGATTAATTATACTTTTTTTGCACACAAACCAATATCCCTCGGACTTCATTGACCAAAATCACCAGGAGAATCAGGCGTGACTATCAGAGCTACTATAATCGCTTTCAGTATTGCCAATGCCACCATCCTGTTTTTACTTATGCTTGGCTTTGTCGCGTTCAGCAAATACCAGGGTGACAAGCTTGAATATATGATCACCAGTGATTTTGCCTTTTCCAGAGCAGTTGATCAGACATACAACAACGCTTTGCGCGCAGGCATCGCCCTGAGAACCATGGTGATAGATCCGGAGGATGAAATACCGGCTCTCACACTTGAAAAAGCGCGTCAGGAATTCACCATTAAAGCGAATGAAGCACGTAAAGTGAACCATGGTAAGGCTGGAGCGCTTATGGGAGAAGCGGTAACTCTATGGGCCACGGCTGATCCGATTAAGAACCGGATAATCAAGCTGATCCAGGAAGGAAAACGCGATCAGGCGATGTTAGTGATCAGTGAAGATACTGAAACAATGCGAGACATCAAGGAGATCATCGATGAGGCCAAAAGCGAGCAGGACAAAGAGTTGGCAGCATCCATAAAGGAAAACAGAGAAACGATTCTAAAAGGTCGTTTGGCGATTGCGGGTCTGTTACTGACGGGAATCATCGGAATAATTATCACAATCCTCATTGCATTCCAGCGTATTTTACGCCCCCTTGACAGACTTGTCTCAGCAGTTGCCAAAGTAGGAACAGGCGACCTTGGCCAAAACATACAAGTCGACACCCAGGATGAGCTGGGCAAATTGGCATCAGAATATAACACCATGGTAACCAAACTCAGCAGCATGGTAGTGAAGCTTACCAGCACCTCAGGGGAGTTACAATTGGCCTCTACACAGATTGCTGCAACAACCCAACGGGTAGTTGCAGCCTCCGAAATTCAGGTTACCGGGGTCAAAGAGGCATCCAGCGCCGTAATAAAAATCACTTCTTCGATCCAGAGTGTGGCACAGAGCATAGAAAATCTCTCCACTTCGGCAAACGAGAGCTCAGCATCCACGCTTGAAATGGCAGCAAACATCGAGGCCGTTGTTATCGACGTAGAAGGACTTGACAAGTCTGTAGCAGATGTCAGTTGCTCGATCAACGAGATGGCTGCAGCAGTCAAACAGATCAATGGCAGTGTCCAGCAACTGTCGGACATTGCCCTGTCGACTGCAAGTTCAATAACTGAAATGAACAGCTCAATATATGAAGTCGAGCAAAATGCACTCGAGACTGCCGATATTTCCGACAAACTCCTGAACGACGCTCAGTTGGGCAAAAAATCCGTTGAAGCAACCATAATTGGCATACAAGAGATCCGCAAGGCCTCGGGTCTAACGAGTGAAGCAATCACATCACTTGATGCCAAGGCTGGGGATATCGGCAAAATTCTTGAGGTGATCAACGATGTAGCAGAACAGACAAATCTTTTAGCACTCAATGCTTCAATCATAGCAGCTCAGGCCGGTCCACACGGCAAGGGGTTCGCTGTGGTGGCAGATGAAATCAAGGAGCTTGCCAATCGGACCAAGATGTCCACAATGGAGATTGCCCAAGTGATCGAGGCGGTTCAAAATGATACCCACAGGGCAACTGACACCATAGTAATGGCTGAACAAAGCATCGTTAACGGTGAGCGACTTTCTAAAGAGTCCGAAGGTGCATTGCAAAAAATAGTCGTCGGGATACAACTATCCACTGGACGGATGAATCAGATTGCAAAGACAACCGGCGAACAGGCCAAAGGGAGCCATATGATCGGCGAATCAATTGAGCACGTTTCAGAAATGGTCAAACAGATCGCCAATGCCACCAGCGAACAGAACAAAGGAAGTGAACTGATCAGAGAGTCGGTTGAGATCATGAAATCGCTCACTAGCGAGGTCAATCTCTCCATCAGAGAACAGGCTTCTGTGAGTAACTTCATAGCCAAGAACACTGAGGAAACTACCTACATGATCAGCCAGATCAAACAGGCCACAAAAGAACAGAGCAGTAGCAGTAATCAGATAGTTCAATCAATGGGTGCAATCCAGAATTCAGCGCACTCCAATGCAACCTCGACCAAAGCGCTCAACGATGTTATTGCAAACCTTTCTCTGCAGGTTACGTTGCTTCAGGAGGAAATGGCAAACTTCAGGCTATAATTCGGAAGTTATCCGGAATCGTTCTGTTCCTGAGCGATCTGAGTATAACTTATGTTTTGTAGACATACATAGTTTAGAAGCGCCTACATTTTGCTCTATCTGTCTGCGGTAAACTGCAGCTTACAGGCTTATTGTACTTTCCATAATCCCCCCACAGGAGCCCCCAGATATGGCTTCCTCACAGAGCACTGCAGCTTATGTCGCTTCCCTGATGGCGTTCGACAAAACCTCCCTCCCCGCCAACGGCAGCGAACGTTTCAACCGCCTTATTTTCGCCCGTTCCCCCTACCTGCTGCAACACGCTGAAAATCCTGTACGATGGTATGAATGGGGAGCCGCCGCCTTTGACCGGGCCCGGGGTGAGAGCCTGCCGATCATGCTTTCGATCGGCTATGCCACCTGCCACTGGTGCCACGTCATGGCTCATGAATCATTCGAGGACGCCGAAGTCGCCGCGCTGCTGAACCGCCACTTCGTTTGCATCAAGGTAGATCGGGAGGAACGCCCCGACATTGACGATTTCTATATGGCCGTTTCCCAGACGCTGACCGGGAGCGGCGGCTGGCCGCTGAATATCTTTATGACTCCCGACAAGCGCCCGTTTATGGCGATCACCTACCTCCCGAAACGGGGGCGGGAGGGGATGAGCGGCCTGCTGGAACTGCTGGCCAATATCGCCACGCTCTGGCGGCAACAACCGGACATGATCGAGAGAAACTGCCAGGAAATCATGGCGGCACTGGAAGGTGCGCGGAAGCGTCAGGAAGATGAAAACACACCGGACATAACGGCTGTTACAGAAAGTGCGTTGCAGCAGTTGAAGAAGATCTATGACCCGAAGAACGGCGGCTTCGGCAGCGCCCCCAAATTTCCGATGCCGATCTACCTGAGCTGGCTGATCAGACAGAACAACCCGGCGGCTCTGGAGATGGCTCTCCATACGCTGCGACAGATGCGAGCCGGCAGCATCTGGGACCACCTGGGTGGCGGACTGCATAGGTATTCAGTTGATAGTACCTGGCTGGCGCCACACTTCGAGAAGATGCTCTACGATCAGGCGATGCTGGTCCATGTCGTAACTGAGGCCTACAAGGCTAGCGAAGATCCGTTCTACCGCGCCATGACGGAAGATATCTGCACGTTTGTGGAGCGTGAACTAGTATCCACTGAAGGTGCCTTCTGTTCGGCTCTTGATGCCGATTCGGAGGGTATTGAAGGCAAGTTCTACATCTGGGAGAAGAGCGAAATTGGCGCCTGTCTCGGCTCAGAGGCAGAGCTGTTCTGCCGCTACCATGCGGTAACGGATGAGGGGAACTTCGAGGGACAAACCATCCTTACCGTCCCGGTAGCTCTTGACAAATTTTGCCAACAGCAGCGGTTGAATGTCGAAGATACGAGCAAACTGCTGGAACGGGGACGCACAAAGCTTTTGAAACGACGCGAACGCCGCATCCGCCCGCTCAGAGATGATAAAATCATTACCTCCTGGAACGGCCTGATGATTTCGGCACTCGCTACAGCAGCGGTTATCTTCAACAAGCCGGAGTACATCAGCAGCGCCGCCCGGGCAGCTTACTTCATTCTCCATTCCCTCCGCCGCGCCGATGGCAGGCTCCTGCGCAGCTATCTGAACGGGGCATCGGATGTTCCCGCCTTTCTGGAGGACTATGCCTTTTTGACCGGGGGTCTGCTGGATCTGTTTGAGGCGACTCTTGACCAGAGCTGGCTGACTGAAGCGCGAACGTTTGCGAAAGAGCTGCTGCGCCTCTTCCGTGATCCTGATTCCGGAGAATTCACCCTGACCGGCCACGACGCAGAGCAGATGCCGGCCCGTGTATCATCCGATCACGACGGCGTGACGCCATCCGCTCTCGCCCGCACCGCTCATATTCTCTACCGGCTGGCATGGATCGACGACAGACCGGAACTGCTTGAATCCGCCCGTGCAGCGCTGAACGGTATCCTCGGAGAGATGAGAGACACCCCGTTGGGCCATCTGGGTGCTCTGCAGGTTCTCACACTATTGGACAGTGAACCGGCAACGGCCACATTCACCGGAGAGACTGGCACCCCTGAAGCTTTCGCGCTCAACGTAGCCCTGCACAATGGCCCAATCAGAAACCTGATTATCCGGAGCGAGGGTCGGCCGTCGCCCCTCACCCTCTCTTTGTGTGTGCCGGGCACCTGTTACCCTGCCGTTTCCACCGCAGACGAACTGGAGCAGCTTCTTCAACAGAGCCGGTTGTCCGGGCGGAATCAACAGAAGCAACCTACCGTGGAAATGTGATTTGCCAGCGACTCATCCGATATGATATAGCTTTGAATAGATTATACCTTGTACCATCAGGAGCTTACCAATTTATGCTGACAGGAAAACAGAAACGACACCTGCGGGCCCTCGGGCACAAACTGAAACCCCTTATCCAGATCGGCAAAAAAGAGATAGAAGGTGCTCTTATTGCCGAAGCGAACGTTGCACTTGACCATCACGAATTGATCAAGGTAAAGCTCCTTGAGAGCTGCATGCTGGATAAACATGAAGCTTCTGAGACCCTGGCCGAAGCCTGCCAGGCCGATGTTGCCCAGATACTTGGCAAAACGTTCCTCCTCTACCGTGCCGCTAAAACACCTGTAATTATCCTTCCTAAAGCTGACGCAACAATGAAATCACCTGTGAAATCAACACCGGCATGATCATCCGGGCGGTTTTTTTTGATCTTGACGGCACCTTGGTCGACTCACTGGAAGATCTGACCGATGCCGTCAATCATATCCGGAGCGCCTACTCTCAACCACCGCTGGCGGCAGAGGCTGTGCGTCTGAAAGTCGGTAAAGGCGCGCGCAACCTGGTACAACAGGTATTGGCTGACGTTACAGACTCCGACATTGACCACGCTCTACATATGTTTTTAGAGTTCAACAGGCAGCATATCGCTGACAAAAGCAGCCTCTATCCCGGGATACGGGAAGCGCTCCATGAACTTTCTGCCCGTGGCATCAAGATGGCGGTCATTTCGAATAAGAATGAGGATCTGAGCTCGCTGATATTGCAGACTTTCGGGATTAATGGCCTGTTTGAAAGCGTCTGTGGCGGGGACACGTACCCGGAAAGAAAACCGTCCCCCCTCCCCTTGCTGAACGTAACAGATATACTGGGGGTTGCTCCGGGCGAGTGCGTTATGGTTGGCGACAGCATTAACGATATGCAGGCGGGTCAACGTGCCAACATCGCCTCAATTGCGTGTACCTGGGGGTATGGAAGCGCAGAGGAATTGACCGGGGCGGATGCTTTTGCATGCTCTCCGCAGGAATTGCTTGCAGTCATCACTGCAGGCCTACGATAATTACTCTATGAACGGATGGAACGGCACGATACTTCGGGTTGACCTGACAACGGGAACCTCGAACGTTGAGAAGATCTCCCGCCCGCTGCTGGAGGAGTATCTCGGCGGCCGCGGCCTTGGTGTGCGCCTGATGCGCGACCACTATCACCTCGACCCGTTCGATCCCTCCATGCCGCTGATCTTCGCCGTCGGTCCGTTATGCGGCACGCCTGCTCCGACTTCCGCCCGCGTTTCCGTTGTGTCCCGTTCGCCGTTGACCGGCACGATCTACGACTGTTCAGCCGGGGGTCGCTTTGCGTGGCGCCTGAAAGCGGCCGGACTCGATGCACTGTTCATCACCGGAAGAAGTCCCTCGCCGGTCATAGTGGCCATTGCACCCGGCAGGGTTGAAATTATTCCTGCTGGCCCGCTGTGGGGGCGCGATATCCCGACAACCGTTGCAGCTCTCAAAGAACGGGGGAGCGTAGCCGCAATCGGTCCGGCAGGTGAGAACGGCGTCCTGTTTGCTAACATCATGATGGGGGAAGGAAATTCGGACGGTCGCGGCGGATTGGGCGCCGTTATGGGGTGTAAAAATCTTAAAGCGGTGACGGTAAACGGAGATCGTAAAACCGATGTTGCCGATCCGGCGCTGTTTGAAAAAGCCAGCCAGGATATCATGCGGCTTTTCAAGGCGTCACCGGTCATATTCGGCCCGCTGGGGATCTCCGCATTCGGCACCCCGGTGCTGGTTGACCTGATGGCGCAGCGCCGCATGGCCCCGACGGAAAATTTCCGTAAAACCTATTTCGAGCATTCCGCCAACTATTCCGCCCCAACCATCAAAGCTGCCTGCGGAGCAACGAAGTACGGCTGCTACGGCTGTCCGATCCAATGCTATAAATCGTCCGTAACCGGCAAACCTCTCCCGGAATATGAAACTCTTTCCGGTTTCGGCGCCCTTAACAACATAGACTCGCTCCACGCCATTATTACAGCAAACGACCTGTGCAACGAGCTGGGAATGGACAGCATCACGGCGGCGGCCACCCTCTCGGCCTGGGGAGAAATCAGGGGCGCCTTTCCGACGGCCGGTGAGATACCCGGACTGCTGAACGCCATCGCCCTGCGCCGTGGGGATGGCAAATTACTTTCGCTCGGTTCCCGCCGCCTCGCAGAGAAACTGGAGCATCCCGAGCTCTCCATGAGCGTAAAATCGCTGGAACTGCCGGGTTACGACCCGCGCGGAGCGTACGGTATGGCACTGTCATACTGCACAAGCAATCGCGGTGGTTGTCACTTGAGCGCCTACCCCATTTCTCACGAAATATTGCGCAAGCCGGTGCCGACCGACCGCTTTTCATTCTCCGGTAAAGGCCGTATCATCAGCATCGCCGAGGACACCAACGCCGTCGTAGATTCACTGGCAGCCTGCAAGTTTGCGTTCTTCGGCGCCAGTCTTGAAGAGTATGCCGAACTATTGACCGCCGTCACCGGAGTGGCATATTCGCTACGGCGTCTGGGCGGGATCGGCCGAAGGGTGGTGCAGACTGAACGTTTTTACAACTGCAGCAACGGATTCTCGCGTGCCGACGACATGCTGCCGGAGCGGTTTTTTACGGAGCGTGGTAGCAGTGGTGATGGCATCGACATCCATCCGATTGACAGGGTACGGTTTAAGGAGGAGTTGGATAAGTATTACCGTATCCGAGGCCTGAACCGGGATGGATGCTTTGATGACACCGATTTTCTGGGCAAGCAGCCGTAAGTAGACATATTCCTGTTTTATATTACCGGTGCAGCGCACCGGCCGTACGGGCAGCTTCCGCGCTTATCCTTATCCTGTCATAAGCTTTCCGGTCGCGGATGATCGGCAACGAAAAATCACCTGCGACCTGCCAAGCATCCTTAAGATAAACCCATGGTGCGAACGCAGAGATGGCTACACCCTTGTCGGGATCAATCTTTTCGGATCGCATATCCCGAAAGGAAAGGCCTTTCCGGTCAGCCACCACCGTATGACTGCCGTCGAATGGTGCCGCACCTGGGTCACTGTACTCCCAGGTTACCGGCTGACGTTGAATGCCTTGCGAGTCAGAGTGACATGAATCACAGCTACGGCTTTTGCCCAGTTTATGCGACATCTTGTCCATCTGGATCCATAACAGTGCCTTGTTGTTTTCCGGAAGCCCCCCAAACAGACCGACATAGGCCCAAGCATCATCGGTTCGCTGCAGGTCAGGCAGCGTTGCCGGGAATCGCCACTGCAATCCCGGCTGGTAGGGTGAATTTTTCTGGTTCATAACCGCCATCGGAAACGGTTTTACCGGTATCCAGCGCCCCTTCTGGTCTTTGATCAGGATCGGTTCCGGCATGATACCATAGTACGCCTTGTATTTGAAATAGGGGGTCGCCGTTCCTGCCAGCGTACCCGGCCCCCAGTAAGTGCCCTGATAGCCCGCTACATTCTGGATGTGACAGGCCTCACAGGAAAGATTTTTATGGAGAGAGCCGGCATGGCTCCTCACCGCTTCGGAGTGACAGCGTTTGCAGGAGCTGCCGGTCTGACGCGTAACCATGCCGTGGCCGAGTGTTTTGTCTGATTTTGAGCTATCGTGGCAATCAAGGCAGCCAACCTTAGCCTTGAGATGGACATCAGGTTCATTGCCTTCAGGGAACGAAAAAGAACCGCCAAAATAACCGGCGCCCCGGCGTCTATCCTCGGGCCCGGCGTGGCAGACAGAGGTCCGCCCGTTGCCGTAACAGCTTAATGCAGGTGGTGTTTTCGCAAAGGTGTGGCTTCCCAGGGAAGGATCAGTCGCGCTTTTCGGCATGGGATTGTAGTGGCAGTCCAGGCATCCCACATGGCAGGTATTACAGGCTTTCTGGTTAATAACATGGCTTTTCTTGTCCATTGGCAGAGCCGTGTTGGCCTGCATCTGATCATACGCGCCCTCAAACCAGGGACCACAGTTATGAGGACCGCGCTGTTTATTGGTCCAACCACGGTACTGACTCTGCTTACCATTCGTTCCCATGGTGCTCTTGGCAAACTCGTTAAGTTCCTTTTCATGGCAGGCACCACAGCTCTTTTTCATGACCTCGAAATCCTGAGTCAGTGAGTCAGTGAGTCGGTGCGTTTGTCGTGCCACGACAGGGCCGCTACGGAGGAATCCCCGGTCTTTGATCCATTTTTATCCGTTACGATATAGACCCGGTTAGTCTGATCTGTGCCGAATTCGAGCGGGAATTTTCGTGGCGACGTGTCGGCTGTCAACCCTTTTTTACGTACAACCAGCAGCCGTGCCATACCCTGGTGGGCAGCATCCTTTTCGCTCGCCGCAGGGTTGCCCAAGTGGCATTCACTGCAACCGGCAGGCATGCGGCTCTGCGTTTCCACCTTTTTCTGCGTGACCGCAAAATGCCCGTATCCAAGCGAAGCCATTTTCCGGCTGTTCTCATGACAGTCGCGACATGAGTCTGCAGCATATACAGACGTGGATACTATCACCAACATCATCAACAGTATGAATTTGAATCGCATGTCACGGGCTCCTTACGGACGTTTTTACCGGCGGTTGACAGGATTATGCCTATTTATGGGACCGACCGTACCACCTTGAACGAGCCGCCGTCAAAGTAATTTCGGGGGATTTCTGGAGGGCACTTGAGGCCGTCGGTGGTTCACATCCCATGGCAAAACATAGCAAAAACCAGGTCCTGCGTATTACGGTGCGCAATACCCACTTCGCTGATGACTTCAACTCGCCGTAAGTGCTGTCAAAATTATAATCTCATGTTATAGTACGACGCGATTTGAATCAGTCAAGGTGGTAGTTGAATTAATGCGTCCAACCTCGAATCGCCGTCGACACCCGGGGAACGTTTTCTCCGCTGGGGTAAATCAATGAGCTTCTTTAAAAATCTCATCTCAAAGGTTAGCCCCCCTCCCCCACCCGGAGGTAACAAAGGAACCGGCGAGTTGGGCGAAGAAGTCGCCGCAAACTTTATAATTGCTCGCGGCTACCGCATCCTGGAACGCAACTTCCGTTGCAAAGGGGGCGAAATTGACATTATCGCCCGCGACCCCGGGGATAAGGGCCTGGTCTTTATCGAGGTAAAAGCCCGGCGGGGACTTTCATACGGTGTGCCGCAACTGGCAGTCACCCCCTTCAAACAACGCCAGATTTCCAAAGCGGCGTTGACCTGGCTCGGTAAAAACCGGCTGCATGACCACAACGCACGGTTTGACGTAATTGCCATTCTGCTGCATAATAACGGGCTGCATGCCATTGATCACATCAAAAACGCCTTCGATCTGGCCTATTAGTAAGTTAGAAATTATTTCGTGAACGTACGTATCCTGTTTATCAGGCTTTAAAGGAGTCTCCATGGATTTCACTGCTGTTCTGGCTCAAATAAAACCGAAGCTCGGGTGCGTTGCCGATAATCTGGCCGCTATTGAAGAGCAGATCGTAAAAGCCAGGGAAACCGGTGCCGACCTGATCGTCTTCCCTGAACTGGCACTGTCCGGTTATTTTCTAAAAGACCTCGTGCCCGAAGTGGCGTTACGCATAGACTCCCCCGAAATCCAGCGCCTGATCGGACTTTCGCGCGGCATATCTATCGCCATCGGCTTTGTCGAAGAGACTGATGACTACCACTTCTTTAACTCGGCTCTGTACCTTGAAGAGGGCGCAATCCGCCATCTGCACCGTAAAGTATATCTCCCGACCTACGGCCTGTTTGATGAGCAGCGGTACCTGGCACGCGGCGAGTCATTTCGGGCGTTTGATACAAAATTCGGCCGCTTCGGCATGCTGATCTGCGAAGACATGTGGCATCTGTCAGCCTCCTATATTCTCGCTATGGATGGCGCAACAACGCTGATCTGTCTTTCAAGCAGCCCCGCTCGCGGCATTGAAGGCGATTCGCTCGGATCGGCCTCGGCCTGGCAAAAACTGGCCTCAACCACCGCCATGTTTCTCAACTGCCGGGTTCTCTACTGCAATCGGGTCGGCTTTGAGGATGGCGTCAACTTCTGGGGAGGCTCGGAATATATCGCACCATCGGGTGAATCTATCGTGCGCGGTGCGCTTTTGGAGGAGGATTTCGTTACCGCCAGGATTGATGAAGGTGCACTGCGCCGGGAACGTATTTTTTCACCGATGATGCGTGATGAGAATCTGTTTGTGACGATGCAGGAACTTGGGCGCATTGCGCACGAAAGGGGAAGATGATGGCTGGATTGATCGCCAACACGGATTTGCTGAGAAAACTCCTGGTCGGCTTTGTAAAAGATGAAGTTCGTAAAGTCGGCGTCAGCAAGGTAGTACTGGGGCTTTCGGGCGGGATTGATTCGGCACTGGTAGCCTTCATCGCCGCCGAAGCGCTCGGACCTGAGAACGTCCATGCCATCTGTATGCCCTACCGAAGCAGCAATCCGGAGAGCGAGGCACATGCGCGGCTGGTGGCGACGGCGTGCGGCGTCAACTTTTCTGTAACAGAGATAACGCCAATGGTAGACGCCTATTTCGACATGTTCCCCGACGCCGATAATATGCGGCGCGGCAACAAGATGGCCCGCGAACGGATGACGGTTCTTTTTGATCACTCGGCGCTGCTGCGCGCGCTGGTACTTGGTACCAGCAACAAAACCGAACTGCTGCTCGGGTATGGCACCCTCTACGGAGATATGGCTTCGGCCTTGAACCCGATCGGTGACATATACAAAAGCCAGGTCTGGCAACTCTCCGCTGCGATGGGAATACCGAAAGAGGTCATCGAAAAACAACCCTCCGCCGATCTCTGGGCCGGACAGACGGATGAAGAAGAGCTGGGGTTCTCATACCGTCAAGTCGATGAACTTCTGTACCGCATGGTGGATCAGCGCCTGACGAAGCCGGAGCTGGTTGCAGACGGCTTCGAGGGTGAGTTTGTCGACTCTATCTACGCAAAAATCCAGAACTCCCATTTCAAACGACGCCTTCCGATCATTGCCAAGGTTTCAAACCGTACGATTGACCGCGATTTCAGATATGCGAGGGACTGGGGAAAATGACAAACTGGTCCGACAGCATCCCTGTCTATTCAACTGAAACTGGGCGGGTAAAACCGGGGAAAAGCGCAAATAAAGCGGCGTCACCGCAGAGTGACGGCTTCGTACGCTTGCGCCGTGAAGTCAAGGGTCGGGGCGGCGGAACCGTCATTGTCATCAGCGGTGTCCCGCTTACCGTATCCGAAATCAAGGAACTGGCAGGTGTACTGAAAAAAAAGTGCGGCTGCGGCGGAACTGTCAAGGACGGCATTATTGAAATCCAGGGCGATCACCGTGATGCACTGTCAGCAGAATTGCAGGCTCGCGGCTTCAAGGTAAAGCTGGCTGGCGGGTAACAAATCTGGAGACATGCCTAATACATATTTCAATAATTTCTTGACCTATTCGTGATTATCACCTATCTTTGTAAATCCTTTTATCCCAGTATATAGAAACCATGATCAATCGCTTCATGGTTCAAGACAGATGCGAGAGTGGCGGAATTGGCAGACGCACCAGACTTAGGATCTGGCACCTCACGGTATAGGAGTTCAAGTCTCCTCTCTCGCACCATCCAGATACCACGATGTTTGTTTCTATTTTCTTCACATGCAAACATTACATTTCACTATAGAAGAGGACAGATACTATGCAGGTTCACGTCGAAGACATCAGTTCGGTTCAAAAAAAGATTACTATCGAAATCCCCGCTGAACGGGTTAACGAAGAAATCGACAAGGCATATTCAGCCATCCAGAAAAAAGCCAAGCTTCAGGGTTTTCGTCCAGGCAAAGCACCGATGCAGCTTATCAAACGCACCTACAGTGATGCAATGCGCGATGACGTCATGCGCCGTTTATATCAAGAGACGCTTTACAAAGCGATGGATGAGCAAAAGGTTGAGCCTATTGATTCTCCCACAATTGAGAGTGACATACTCGAACCGGGAGTCCCGTTTAAATACAGTGCCGTCTTTGAGGTTATGCCACAGATATTGTTAAACGATTATACCGGCCTTATCGTCAACAAAGAAACGTTTGTTGCCAAGCCCGAAAACATCGATGTAGAACTGAAACATATGCAGGAAAACATGGCTCAGTTGACTCCGCTTGACGAAGGAGCAGCCATAGAAAACGGGCATACCGTATCTGTCGATTATTCAATTACAGTAGAAGGCTCACCAGAAGAAAACAGCGGAACTCAGACAGCTGAGGTTGAAGTAGGGTCTGGCCGCCTGATCCCTGGTTTTGAAGAGCAGCTGATTGGGCTCAAGGCTGGAGAATCAAAGGTATTTACCCTTGAACTTCCGGTAGGTGGTGACAACGCTGAGCTCACTGGTAAGAATGGTATATTTTCGGTTAACGTAAAAGAAATTAAGCGCAAAGAACTCCCAGAACTTGATGATGAGTTTGCACAGCAGTTCGGCGAATACGAAACAATGGAAGCGTTACGCGAAAAAATGGTTGAGTATCATGAAAAACATGAGAAAGACCGCATCGAAAATGAGTTTAAAGAGCGTATCATTCAAGCCTTGATCATGAAGAATCCGCTGGATGTTCCTGAATCGATGGTAAAGCGGCAGCTTGACCATATGTTTGAAAACCTTAAAAACCGTCTTAAGAGCCAGCAGATGTCGATGGATATGATGGGACTCGATGCGGAAGGATTTCGTGCACGCTTTCGCGACGATGCCATTGACAAAGTCAAAGGCGGTTTACTGTTGATGGCGTTAGTAGAAAAAGAAAATGTTTCTGTATCTGATGATGATTTATCGGCGCACTACGAAAAGATTGCGGCCGGAAATGCGGAAATGCTTGATCGCATCAAAAAACATTACGCATCAAACCAGAATGCGCAACACTCGATCATCTCGGAAATAAAAGAGGATAAGGCAATTTCTCTTCTTATAGACCATGCCGTTATCACCGAAGTTGACGCAGAACAGCTGAAAGCAGCCTAAGGAGAAGCATACCATGTATATCCCAATGGTTGTAGAACAGAGCGGAAGGGGCGAACGAGCATATGACATTTATTCTCGCCTCCTTAAAGAACGAATTATTTTTCTTGGCGGAGCGATTGATGATACGGTAGCAAACCTCATCATCGCCCAGCTGTTATTCCTTGAGGCCGAAGATCCGGACAAAGACATCCATCTCTATATCAACTCACCGGGAGGTGTTGTCACCGCAGGTATGGCTATCTTTGATACCATGCGATATATCAAGGCTCCCGTGTCTACTATTTGTGTCGGACAGGCAGCATCAATGGGAGCAATACTATTGACAGCCGGTGAAAAAGGGAAACGATTCAGCCTCAGTCATTCGAGGATCATGATCCATCAGCCTCTGGGAGGTTTTCAGGGTCAAGCGACTGACATCAGTATCCACGCCAAGGAAATCCTGCGCATGAAAGACGAGTTGAACGGGATTTTGGCCGAACTATCGGGTCAGAAAAAAGAGAAGGTTGAAGCTGACACTGAGCGTGACTTCTTTATGTCTGGCGAAGATGCAAAAGAGTACGGCTTAATAGATGGAATTTTTACGCGTAAACCGCTCACTGGAGACACATTATGAGTCGTCGCGATGCAGCACAGGAACACCTGACCTGCTCTTTCTGCGGAAAAAGCCAGGAAGATGTAAAAAAACTTATTGCCGGACCTGCCGTTTTTATCTGTGATGAATGTATTGAACTTTGTAATGATATCATTGCAGAAGAGATAAAACTGGAAGAGACTACCGGCCCGGATCTAAAGAAACTTCCCAAGCCGCGAGAAATCAAAGACATCCTGGACGAATATGTCATTGGTCAGGAAATGGCAAAAAAAGTTCTCTCGGTCGCGGTCTATAATCACTACAAAAGAATTGAAATAGGCGGCAAGCCGGGTGAAGTAGAAATGCAGAAAAGCAACATTCTGCTGCTTGGCCCGACTGGTTCAGGCAAGACACTTCTTGCACAGACGCTGGCCCGGATTCTGAAAGTACCATTCGCAATGGCTGATGCCACCAACCTCACTGAAGCCGGGTATGTCGGTGAAGATGTTGAAAATATCATCCTCACACTGTTGCAGTCTGCAGACTATGATGTGGAACGTGCCCAGAAAGGCATCGTCTACATTGATGAGATTGATAAGATTGCCCGCAAGTCTGATTCACCCTCTATCACCCGCGATGTTTCGGGCGAAGGGGTTCAGCAGGCGCTTCTCAAGATTATTGAAGGTACGGTTGCCAGCATTCCTCCTAAAGGTGGCAGAAAGCATCCGCAGCAGGAATTCATGAAAGTTGATACGACAAATATCCTCTTTATCTGTGGCGGGGCATTTGCCGGGCTAGAAACAGTTATTCAGCAGCGTATCGGAAAGAAGTCACTCGGCTTTGGAGCGGACATCAAGAAGCGTGAAGAGAAAAAGCTTGGAGAACTACTAAAAAGCCTGACTCCTGAAGACCTCCTTAAGTATGGTTACATCCCCGAGTTCATCGGGCGCTTACCCATGCTCGCCACTCTGACTGAGCTGGATGAAGAGGCCTTGGTACAGATCTTAAAAGAGCCGAAGAATTCGCTCGTGAAGCAATATCAGAAGCTTTTTGAACTGGAAAAAATTCGCCTGCGCTTTACTGATGGCTCATTGATCGCAATCGCCAAGGAAGCGCTGAAACGCAACACCGGTGCACGCGGATTGCGCGCCATTCTTGAAAATTCTATGCTCGATATCATGTATGAAGTTCCATCTCAACCAAATGTCCAGGAAGTTGTTATCAATGAAGACGTCATATATCATAAGGAAAAACCGCTTATTGTATATGAGCAGGAATTAAAAGAGGCGGCCTGATTTTACTCCTAATTCATTGTTTTTAAGTATATTTATCTAATCATTCAGTGTTATTTTGTCACATTTATTGTAAAGAACATGCTCAACCGCCCAAAATATGCAGGTTTACACAAAAAAACACTTGACACAATTTAAGAATATCTGATAAACAGTGTCTCGCTTTGTATTTATCAAACAAATTTTTGGAGGTGTAACGTGACAAAAGCAGAACTGATCAGTTCGGTAGCAGAGCAGTCCGGTCTGAAAAAAGTAGAAGCTGAAAAAGCCGTTTCCGCATTTATAGCCAGTGTAACTACTGCTTTGAAAAGCGGAGACAAACTCAGCCTTGTCGGTTTCGGTACATTCTCCACTGCTAAACGTGCTGCCCGCAAAGGCCAGAATCCTCAAACAGGCAAGAAGATCGATATTCCTGCCGCAACTGTTCCAAAGTTCAAACCAGGCAAAACCTTGAAAGAAGCTGTTAATGTTGTACCGAAGAAAAAGAAGTAGTTTTTAGAATCGTTGCTGAGGGGTTGTAGCTCAGTTGGTTAGAGTGCCAGCCTGTCACGCTGGAAGTCGCGGGTTCGAGCCCCGTCAACCCCGCCATAAAATAAGGGCGAATAGCTCAGCTGGGAGAGCGCCAGCCTTACAAGCTGGATGTCACAGGTTCGATCCCTGTTTCGCCCACCAATAAAATAAAGGACTCAGGCTTAATTGCTTGAGTCCTTTATTTATTTTTGTATAACCACAAACATAGCCAGGTTGACCGAAATCACTACGTTTGTAATGGCTCATTTTACACACACCACGGAATACCCAGTGAACTGCCCAGGCGTATAAGAGTGCGCTGGCGAAAGGATAGCAGATATAAATTCAAATTAACGTTTTTTCTACTGATTCGATACTATGATACTCATTTCATCGAGTTAGTGACTTCTTGTCAATATGGCAAATTACACATAGCTGATCCCCTTCTCGAAGGAGACGTGGTGGAGGCTTTGTAAGATTATGGCAGGACATGCAGGTGGTTTTGCCGTTCTCGAAGAAGCCACCCGCCTGTTCTACTTCGCTTTTAGATGCATAGCTCATCTCTTTGCCGGGAGGCGGATATACGCTCATAAGGGAATGGTTTTTATTCAGAAGGCATTTATCGCCAATGCAGATAGTGATAGCTTTCCCCATTTTGCCATTGTGGCATCCGAGACATTCCTGCATAGATAAAACACCGGCCGCCTTAGCCTGGTGGTAACGGTTGTTTCCGCAGAAACAGATAATTGTCCCGCTTATAAATACAACTATAGCTAACAGAATTAGGTGTTTTCTATTGTTTGACATAGCTTATCCGCTTTTGCAATTAGATGCCTTTATTTTTAATAGTACCAGCCGCCTAAATCCTGTCAAGATGGCTTGCAATACAAGGTGGCATCTCCCCTTCCTGCCAGAAATTACTACCGCCACCAAGCTCTTGTTGATTGCTGCCGTAGTTCCGGCTTTAATGTTCCCGTATCAGAGACCACAGGTAGTACAAAGGCCTCGCGGTGTGTATCCAGCCTTGTATAAACGGCCTGATGCCGTTTCAGCTTCCATATCTTTTCACATGAATACCATCACCGCCACATTTTCTGTAAAGCACGCGTCAGAGCCTTCGCAGGTTCAGGACGCCCAACATATGTTAGGCGTCATCAGAAGGTTGCCATTTCCCTGCATCCCCGTCTCCGGCCTTTGACTTGAGTTTTAAGTTTTTTTTCCAGTATTCTCTCCTGTTTTTTAATCAATTCCATTTTCAACCTGTTATGACCTGAACCGGAATCTTCTTTCTGGAGGTGGTCATTGTCCAAGCACTGCGAGTTCTGCGGCAGGTTCTTCGTTCCCGATCACCGTGTCGGCAATCGCCAGCGTGCCTGTTCTCGTCCTGACTGCAAAGCTGCTCGCAAGCAGGCATCCCAGAAGAAATGGGTTTCCGGTGAACCAGGGTATTTCCACGGCCGCTATCCCTATGTCAAGCAATGGCGACAAAAACGGCGTGACATAAAGTCCGAGGTGATACAAGACGAGAGACCACCCGCAAAGCCTTTACTGAAGCTGGTTTTCCTGGTGCCGGTGACTTCCGGTTCCATGATACAAGACGAGATAACCCTCAAACGCTTTGACAGTACTACGTTTGCCGCCACTGGACTTCCTCGGCGGGTGATACAAGACACGATAGCCCGACCGCCATGACCGGATCTATGCTGGCATCCTCTGTATCTACTTTTATTCGCGGAGGCTGTCATGATAGATGACGAACTTGCTGCTCGTGTGCTGCAGCTCCACCAAACAGAGAAACTTTCTATTCGGCAGATAGCTGCGTATTGCGGTCTGTGCCGGAAGACCGTGTCGCGTATTATTCGCGATGAAGGCAAAGATCCATCACGTTATGCGGTTGATACTCTCGTGAAACCGTACTGGCGGCTTATTGAATCATGGTACGCCGAGCTTCCAAAACTCAAAGCGATGCAGGTGTTCGAGCGGCTTAAAGGACTGGGTTTCGTTGGCAGTTGTTCAACCGTTGAGCGGGCGACAAGAAAGCTTCGCACAAAGAAGCCGATCATGTACCACGAGCGGGTTCTGCTGCCTGGTGAGGAAGCCCAGGTGGACTGGATGGTGCTAACGCTTCCATGGGGAACGGTGTACGGCTTTGTCTATGTTCTTGCCTGGTCCCGCTATTTGGTACTTCGCTTCTATCCCCATATGACCTTCGAGTTCTTTCTGGATGGCCATCTGGTGGCCTTTCGAGAGTGTATCGGAATTGCCCATGCCCATCGTTATGACAATCTCAAGAGTGTAGTGATCTCCCGGAAACCTGCCCTTCGACTCAATGCCCAGTTTGTTGATTTCTCCCGGCATTATGGCTTTGCCATCCACCCATGCACCCCATACCGACCTAATGAGAAAGGTCGGGTAGAACGAGTGATCCGGGATATCAGGTCGTTTCTCTATACCCAGCATCCAAAGGATTTGCCTGATCTCAATAGCTTGGTCGATCAGTGGCAAAGGATTCGCAACAACATGCCGCACAGCATGACCGGCAGGTCACCGTCGGATGCTTTGTTCGAGGAGCCGTTGAAAAAACTGCCAGCAATTGCTTATCCCGCCAAGCGGGTTGTCGTGGCTACAGTGTCAAAAACCGGCTTCGTGGAGATGGATAATAATCGCTATTCCGTGCCATCACGCTACTCGGGCCAGAGTGTGACCATGCTCTCTATCCAGAGAAGGTTGAGGTAATCGCCAATTCCCATCCGGTGGCAAGTCATCGGCGCTCGTTTGCGAAGAAGCAGACCATCGAGCATCCCACCCATCGTACCGACTTGTTGGAAATTACCCCGGCTTACAAGCAAAAACGGATTTATCTGCTGATGACGAGGATGAATACCGACATTGCCCGTTTTATCCAGAACGGAGAACGTGACGGTAATGATCCGCTGAAGGCAGCTCATACCCTGTTCCGGTTACTGATTCAGTTCGGCAAGCCGTGCCTGCTATCAGCGGTCAGAGAGGCGATGAGCCAGAAAGCGGTGCGCCCTGACGTGGTGGCCGCCATTCTGACAAAACCCACTTCGTCTCCTGCCTGTCCGGTAACGCCGCACAATGGCAGCCTGCTCGCCATATCCTACGAAGAAAGGAATCTGACCTGCTATGACCCGATTATCTGAGTTGTGGAGTTCGTTTCACCTGTTGTCTGATCAGAGTCCTTTTTCACCAGATGAACGGGTGTTCCTTGAACGCTTTCTGGAAGAGGAAGAACGGCTTAGACTGGCAAAGAAGATCAGCTACCTGCTGGCCCGTTCCGGTATCAAACGGGTAAAGACTCTGGGCGAGTTCGACTGGAAGTTCAATCCAAAGCTCCCCAGAGAGAGGATTATGGAGTTCATGACCCACCCATGGCTCAAAGAGCCGTGCAATCTCGTTTTGATCGGCCCGGCAGGTGTAGGCAAGACTCACCTGGCTCAGGCGCTGTGCCACGATGCCGTGATGAAGGGGCACCAGACCATGTTTCTGTCTCTCTTTGATCTGATGGCAAGAATCGAAAAAGCAAAGAGCCTTTACAGCGCCATCGACTTTTACGCCAAGGTTCCCGTTCTCTGCCTGGACGAGGTCGGCTACGCCTTCCCATCAAAGGATCAGGCCGATGCCATCTTCCAGATCATAGCAAAACGGGCTGAAGCAAAAACCACAATCATGACAACCAACCTCATTCCGTCTCAATGGAACAAGGTCTTTGACGCTACGACTGCTACTGCAATTCTGGATCGCCTCACTATGAACGGGACGTTCCTAAAATGGATGGGAGGTCGTATCGCAGCAGAAAGTAAGGCCAGGGGTCTGATGCGTAAAATAAAAATCGAAATCAACAAGAAGGGCGAGGTGCGTCTTGAAGACCAAGCTCAATGGGTAGCTGCAACTTCAGGCAGGGTACTCAGCGCAGAGGTGCGTCAAACGCAACAAATACTACGCCGCCACATGACGCAAAATGGCAACCTTCTGATGACGCCCAACACACATACCTGCTGACGGTTTCAATACAGGAATCAGGTAGCCATGAATCTACTAAAAACCGTATTGTTTTACTATGACCACCCCGGAACAGATATTCAGTAAAAGGTCACAGCAGAATATGTAATAGAAAGAATGAAACGATGGGAGGAATGCTTGTGAAATTGGCCAGCCAAAGCAAGGTCAAACGTCAACCAACTTCCTGGCCAGATTTTGTGGTGCTTCTGTGATTAATTACAAGTGGTGGTTGCTATCGGCGGCAATAGAATCAGACATCGAAATCAAGTACATGCGCAACGAAAAAAGAGGAACAGCATCAGAGGTTTGCTAAAATAACAAAGGGCTGGAAGGTTTCCCCTCCAGCCCTTTGTTTATGGTCGGTGCGACAAGATTTGAACTTGCGACCACTAGACCCCCAGTCTAGTGCGCTACCAGGCTGCGCTACGCACCGATAAAACTAACTTACAATGAATCTCGTAATACTATCAGCTCATTTCGCACTATTCGCAGGACTTCGCTGTAATCTGTTGTAGCAGCACTAACTAAAAGGTCATCCGCATTTACCAACTTCCCTTTTGTAGTGATACGTTTTTTTACACCTTCAATGGTAAATTTTTCGTCGTACAACAGATACTTGACCTGTAAAACAAGATCTACTTCATTTTTTGAATATAACCGTTGGCCGGAACTGCTTTTAACTGGCTTTAAAAATAAGAATTCAGATTCCCAAAAACGTAATACTGATGTTCTAACACCAGCGACTTCAGCGACTTCACCTATTTTATAGTACATTTTATCAGGTAATTTTGAAACCATGACAGAATAAGCCTGCACTACAACCTATTTAACTTCAGCGTTAATTGCATTTTTCAAAACCTGGCTTGGCTTGAATGTCAGGATTCTACGAGCATTTATCGTAATAGTTTCACCGGTTTGTGGATTACGTCCGCGGCGATCAGCCTTCTGCTTCACAACAAAATTACCAAATCCGGCAATCTTGATTTTTTCGCCAGCTTCCAATGTTAACTTAAGAAGCCCAAAAACCGTTTCAACCATTTCTGCGGATTCTTTTTTTGAAAAACCAACCCGTTGATGAATACGTTCAACTATGTCTGCCTTTGTCATAATTACCTCAATCTTTTCCGGTTAATACACTGAATCAAAAGGAAAAATTTTATAACACAGGGGCATCTATTACGCAATAAAATTTATCGCGTTATGACCTTTAATTTGTCGGTCAGGTTAGCAATAATTTTAGTATGAATCGCAGCTATCTCTTCTTCAGCAAGTGTACGATCAAAAGAACGGTATCTGATACGTACGGCGATGCTTTTATGGCCCTCTGGAACACCTTTTCCCCGATATACATCGAAAATCTGAACGTGTTCTATCTCCTTGGATTTTTCGGCCCTGACACACTCAATGATCTTAACCGCTGCGAGCTCTTCTGGAACCAGCATTGCGATATCGCGAGAACTGTCGGGAAAACGGGACGGTGCAGTTACCGTTATTTTAGTCCGTGAAAGTTTCACCAGTTTTTCAAAATCCAGCTCAAAACAGAAAACAGGCTTTTCGATTTCGAAGTTCTTTTGGACCAACGGATGAATCTCCCCGATGGAACCTATGTGTTCACGACCCGCAAAAATTTGGCACGATTTGCCGGGGTGATAATATGACTCAGTTTTTTCCGTCACCCATGACACCCCTCCGATATCAAGCACGTTCAGGACTGTCTCGACAATTCCCTTTGCATCAAAGAAATCAACCGACTCATTGGGGCGACTCCATCCGTCACCATCTCGTGAACCGGTTATGGCTCCGACGATGCAAAGCGGTTCACGGGGCATACCTTCACCCTCTCCGGGAAAATAGACGCGCCGCATTTCAAACAGCTTGAGATCGAGGGAACGGAAGTTCATATTTCTGGCCGTCGTATCCAGGAGCCCAGGTAACAACGTCGTCCGCATTACCGACTGTTCGTCAACCAGCGGGTTAGCAAGCTTGATGGCGATGCGGCGAGGATCATCTTCACTTAGAAGCAGCTTTCCGGCTGCATCAGGCGCGGTGAAACTGAAGTTGATTATTTCAGTCATTCCGTTGTTAACAAGTAGATTCCTTACTTGCTTTTCAATTTCCTGATGCCGCGTCGGCCTGTCCGAGACGACCCGCGCAATCGGCATTGTCGCCGGAATCTTATCGTATCCGTTCATGCGGGCAATTTCTTCAATCAAATCAATTTCACGTTCTATATCAATTCGGTAATGCGGCGGGATAACAGCGACCGAACCGTCAGCAGAGTTCGATACCCGGCATTCCAACCGAGTAAGAATATCAATAATGACATCCCGCTCCAGATCAATTCCGATCAGCTCATTTGCTTTTTCGGGGCGAAACATGATCGCCGCACGATCGCTCTTGCCCGGATAAACATCAAGAGATCCATTGGCCAAGACGCCACCGGCTAGTTCTACGATCAAGGAGGCTGCTCTGTCAAGCGCACGGACAACGCCATCTATATCTGTGCCACGCTCAAATCGATGTGATGACTCTGTATGCAGACCAAGGCGTTTGCTGGTTTTACGAATAGCAGCCGGTTTAAAAAATGCGCTTTCAAGAAGAATTGAGGTAGTCGTACTCTCAATTTCTGAGTTCAGTCCCCCCATAATTCCGGCCAGCGCAACAGGGCGCTCAGCATCACAAATAACAAGATCAGCCGAAGTTAATACGCGTGACTGATTGTCGAGTGTAGTAAACGGCTCCCCATCTGCTGCTGTACGCACAACGATCCGTTTTCCGGAGAGGCGGTCACAATCAAATGCATGCAGCGGTTGCCCTGACTCCATCATGATCAGATTAGTAACATCGACAACATTATTGATCGAGCGCATGCCAATATCACTGAGGCGTTTTACCAGCCATGCCGGTGAAGGAGCAATCGTGCAGCCGGAGATATAGCGGGCAGCATAACGAGGACATAGTTCAGAGTTTTCAACAGAAACTCCGATGATCGAATCGACTCTTTCTACACCTTCCACCAGCGTGGATTGCGGGTACTTTACCTTAAGCGCTAGCTTGGCGGCGATATCACGCGCAATCCCTATCACACTCAAGCAGTCCGAACGATTGGGAGTAAGGCCGATCTCGAAAATAGTGTCCTTGCGGCCAAGTGCGGCAAAGACTGGCGTTCCGAGTGGTGCGATGGAGGGTGGCAGTACTATTATTCCGGCACTCTCCTCAGCCAGACCAAGCTCTTTTTCAGAACAGAGCATCCCGCACGACTCTTCACCGCGAATCTTTGATTTTTTAATTTTAAAATCACCGGGAAGCACTGCACCGATCTGAGCTAACGCAACGGTGTCACCTTGCTTGAAGTTCTGGGCACCGCAAACAACGTCCAGAACTTCTTTCCCATTGTTCACCCGGCACACTGAAAGCTTATCAGCATTGGGGTGCTGTCGCTTTTCCTCAACAAGAGCCACGACGACATCATCCAACCCTGCACCAAGCTTCGCCATCGACTCCACTTCAAGCCCAAGCATGGTTAACATGTCTGCAAGTTCGTCAGACGTCGCATAAAAATCTACAAATTCTTTTAGCCAGTTATATGTAACGATCATATCAATGCACCATGAAATGTTTTAGTCAGTTGGAAATTATTTGCTGCTGTTTCTGAAAGAAAATAACTTCGTTAACGCACTTACCCTGTTTATCAGGGGTTGGCTTAGAACTGCCGAAGAAAGCGGACGTCATTTTCGAACAGAAGGCGCATATCGGAAATGCCGTACTTTAACATTGCAATACGCTCAATCCCCATTCCGAAAGCAAAGCCAGAGATATTTTCTGCATCATACTGTACGTGTCGATATACTTCCGGATCAACCATACCGGCACCAAGAATTTCAAGCCAGCCGCTGTTTTTACAGACCCGGCACCCCTTACCGCCACAGATGACGCAAGCGATATCAACTTCAGCCGATGGCTCCGTAAAAGGAAAATAGCTGGGACGGAGGCGGACACCGGTTTTTTGTCCAAAAAGCTGATTGGTGAATACAGTAAGGATACCTTTAAGATCGCCAAATGTTACTCGGGTGTCAACCATCAACCCTTCGATCTGATGAAACATCGGGGAGTGTGTCGCGTCAGAATCGCAGCGATACACGGTCCCCGGGGCTATGATACGTACCGGAGGCTTTTGTTTGAGCATGGTACGGATTTGCACAGGCGATGTGTGGGTACGCAGAAGCATACTGTTTTCAACAAAAAATGTATCCTGCATATCACGGGCTGGGTGCTCCGGTGGGAAATTAAGCGCCTCGAAATTATACCAGTCATGTTCAATCTCGGGCCCCTCCGCTACAGCGAACCCTAAACCAGCAAAAATCGAACAGATCTCTTCAATAACAAGGGAGACCGGGTGCTTTGTTCCCTTCAACGGGTGACGGCCGGGAAGAGAGGTGTCAATTCGTTCCGACTGCAGACGTGAAGCAATAACCTTTTCTTGCGCTGATGCTATTGCAGCGACGAGTGCCGACTCAATTCCGTCGCGAACAGCGTTGACCAGCTGCCCGACGACTGGACGCTCTTCAGCTGACAAAGAGCCGAGCCCCTTCATCAGAGCCGTTAATTCGCCTTTACGGCCAAGCAGACTGATACGTATATCCTGAAGTTGCTCCACTGAGGACGCTGTGGCAATAGCCTGCAGGGCGCCATTTCTCAATTGCTCAAGTTGTTCCCGCATAGTTGATAACCTTCAAAAGAATATTTATGATACCTGTTAAATACATCGTACAAAAAAGGGAATGGGATCTAAGTCCCATTCCCTTTTCATAATTGAACTTACGAAGTGCCTAAATACCGGCCATTGCAAGTGCTGCGATCTGTGCAAATCCATTTGGATCGGTCACAGCAATGTCGGCCAATACTTTACGGTCGATCTGAACATTGGCCTTTTTGAGACCAAAAATGAACTTGCTGTACGACAAACCGTTGATACGTGATGCCGCATTGATACGAACAATCCACAGACTGCGGAAATCACGTTTTTTGACGCGGCGATCGCGGAAGGCATAATTTAAAGCCCGGTCTACCGCCTCCGTCGCACTGCGAAACAGCTTACTCCGTGCGCCGCGATACCCTTTGGCCAGTTTCAATACCTTGTTGCGTCTGCGTCTCGCTTTAAATCCTCGTTTTACTCGTGACATACGTAACTACTCCTTCGTTGCTGAATTGGCCAGATCCATAAGGGGAGACAATTTCCTCATGGTTCTTGGCATTATGCATCCACTCACGTACGTGAGAGGAAAATGCTATTTGTAAGGAATCAAACGGGCAATATTCTTCTGGTCAACCGCTGCGACCATAGAACCACCACGCAGATTACGCTTACGTTTACGGGACATTGGGGTCAAAATGTGACTTGTGAAGGCGCATCCACACTTAATACGCCCTGATCCTGTTTTTTTGAAGCGTTTTGCAGCTCCACGGTTGGTTTTAATCTTTGGCATAATAAACTCCTTCTTCGTTATAAGAACGTGATCTAATTGATAGGCAATATAATCTCTATTTTTTCGGTTTTGGTGCAACAATCATGTACATGTTACGACCCTCAACACGTGGCTGATTTTCAATAACACAGACATCCTGTAACTCTTTAGCAACTTTTTCAATTACCGCCCGACCGACATCCATATGAGTAATTTCACGACCGCGAAATACAAGCGTGATTTTTGCTTTATTGCCCTCTTCAAGAAAACGCTTGACGTTGTTTATTTTAAATTCAAGGTCATGGCTATCTGTCTTTGGCCGTAATTTTACTTCTTTCAGCAGCACATGAACCTGTTTCTTTTTCGCTTCCTGCAGTTTTTTACTCTGCTGATACTTGAATTTGCCGTAGTCCATTATCCTGCAGACAGGCGGAACTGCTGTTGGCGATACTTCAACAAGATCAAGTTGCTGCTGTTCGGCCAGCTCGAGCGCCTGAGAAAGGGAAAGCACACCCAGTGCCTCTCCTGTTGCACCAATGACACGAACTTCAGAAACCCTGATGGCCTGATTGATATTAACGGTCGGTTTTGCTATGGCGACACCTCCTGACAGCAGTTTATTCGCGGCTGCTATCTGACTTACACCCTATTTATAGTTTTTACATTCCTGGGTTACAAATTCAACAAACTCTTCAGGCTTCATGGCCGGGAGATTCTTCCCATCACGATAGCGAGGTGTGACGGTCCCCTGCTCAACTTCTTTATCACCGATAACCAGCATGTACGGAATCTTCTGAAGCTGGGCCTCACGAATCTTGAAGCTCAGCTTTTCGTTACGAACATCACGCTCAACACGTATGCCGGCATTACGCAACTGCCGGTAAACATCGTGGGCAAACGGCACCTGATTGTCCGTTACAGTGACAATAATCGCTTGAACCGGAGAAATCCAGAGCGGGAAACTGCCGGCAAAATGTTCAATAAGAACACCGATAAACCGTTCAATCGAGCCAAGGATAACACGATGAACCATGATAGGACGCTTACGCTCCCCATCAGGCGCTACATAAGTGAGGTCAAAACGCTCCGGCAGGGTAAAATCGCACTGGATAGTAGCACACTGCCATCTCCTGTCAAGACAATCGCGCAGCTTTATATCTATTTTTGGTCCGTAAAACGCGCCGTCACCCTCATTTATCTCGTAGGGACGACCGGAATCCTTCAGAGCCGACAACAGTGCTGCCGTTGCCTGTTCCCAATCAGAATCTGATCCAATCGATTTTTCCGGGCGAGTCGAAAGCTCCATTTCATACTCAAAACCGAAAATGCCCATCACGTCGTTGACGAATGAGAGAACACCTTTAATTTCGGCATCAAGCTGTTCAGGAGTACAGAGTATATGGGCATCGTCCTGAGTGAAACATCGTACCCGCATGAGACCATGAAGTACCCCGGCCCGCTCATGGCGATGCACCGTGCCGAGCTCAAAGTATCGAAGGGGAAGATCACGATAACTCCGCAGCTGGGACTTGTAGATCATCATGTGGGAGAGACAGTTCATCGGCTTGATGCCGTAACTCTGCTCATCGACCTCCGTGAAATACATATTATCACGGTAGTTCTCATAGTGTCCTGAACGCTGCCAGAGCTCACTCTTGAGAATTTGTGGACCGACTACAATATCGTAATCCCGTTTCAAATGTTCTTTGCGCTCAAAATCTTCAAGGACTGTGCGCAGCATGGCACCCTTTGGATGCCAGATTGGAAAACCGGCGCCAACTTCGTCCGAGAACGAAAACAGGTCAAGCTCCCTGCCTATCTTACGGTGGTCACGCCGCTTTGCCTCTTCAAGCCGGAGCAAATAGGCTTCCAACTCTTTTTTATCGATAAAGGCTGTTCCATAAATGCGCTGAAGCATGCGGTTTTTCTCGTTGCCGCGCCAGTAAGCACCAGCTATAGAAAGCAACTTAAACGCTTTGATTCGCACGGTAGAGGGGAGATGCGGGCCACGGCAGAGATCGGCAAAAGTACCCTGACTATACACAGAAACACGGTCAACACCGAGATCATTGATCAGTTCGGTCTTATACGGTTCCCCCATTGCTTCAAACATTTTTATAGCATCGGCACTGGAATACTCAGCCCGTTCAATTTTCTGATCGGCGGCAGCCAGAACAAGCATTTTTGCTTCAATACGTTCAAGATCTTCAGGAGTAAACGGCTTTTCCACATCAAAATCGTAATAGAAGCCGGTTTCGATGGCAGGGCCGATCGTAACCTTTGCCTGGGGAAAGAGCTCTTTGACAGCTTGAGCCATCAGATGGGAGGTTGAGTGACGAATAATTTCAAGTGCTTCAGGACTTTTTTCGGTTACGATTTCAACACGGTCACCGTTACCGAGTCGGGAAGAAAGATCTACCAGCAACCCGTTGATCTTCCCCGCCAGCGCAGCTTTGGCCAGACCGGCGCCTATTAAAGCCGCCAGATCATATACAGTAGACCCATCGGGCAGCTCACGTGAAGAATTATCCGGAAGTGTAATTAATATCGTAGCCATAATTTCCCTTTTAGAGGGCAAACAGAAAAGGCATCGATACATCGATGCCTGCATCCTGCTCGCTTCATCTCTGCTTAATAATGGTAGGCGCGGGCGGTGTCGAACCGCCGACCTCTACCGTGTCAGGGTAGCGCTCTCCCGCTGAGCTACGCGCCTTCATCAAAAAGCTGGAGAGTAATAGCAAGTTACACCGTAGATGTCAAGCTGATTTTACGGACTGAATCATCTAATCTGCTCCAACCTGGCCACGTTCTCTACGTGCACCGTCTGCGGAAACATGTCAACCGGTTGAATTTCACGGCAGACATATCCCAATTTGTTCAGAATATCGAGGTCACGTGCCAGGCTCTGTGGAGAGCACGAAACATAAATGATTGATTTCGGCCCAAGGGCTGTAAGCCGCTCCAGCACGCTTTGATCACACCCTTTACGGGGTGGGTTTAACACGGCCACATCGACAGACAGTTGATCACCTGTCATTTCATCAAGCAGGTCGGCAACATCCCCGGCTTCGAACTGGCAGTTTTTAATGCCGTTTATCCGAGCGTTCATACTTGCATCGGCGACTGCTTCTTCAACCACCTCAACGCCGATCACGTTTTTGGCGGAACCGGCCAGAAATAGTGAGATACCGCCAATTCCACAGTACAGATCGAGTACCGTTTCAGATCCGGTAAGCCCGGCCCACTCACGTACCTTGCTGTAAATCAGATTGGCACCACTATTATTAACCTGAAAAAAGGAACGGGGTGAAATCCTGAAAGCGACATCACCGATCCGCTCCGTCAGGTACAGCTTCTTGGTCAGAAAAAAATCTTTCTGCCCCATAATCACATTACCTTCAGTCGCGTTCACATTCTGGACAACTATTTCAACTTCCGGGACCATCTCCTGTACAAAGCGCCCCAAGTGATGAATCTCGTTGAAGGAGCGCTTGGAAGTAACAAAAACCACCATCGCCTTTTTCTCATGGGTCGAGACGCGCACAACCAGATAGCGGAGCAGCCCCATTTTACTTTGTGGATTATAAACCTGCACCTTTCCTTTTTTGATGCCCTTTCTGACCGCTTCGACCACCTTGTCGATCAGCGGATGATGGATCGGGCACTGTTCCAGATCGTAGACATCATGACTGGAACGACGGTAGATGCCGATAAACGGTTCCGAAAACTTGCCGGCCACTGTCAATTTAGCTGTCGTGCGATAATGAATCAGATTGTCTGGCGAAAGCAGCGGATGTACGACAGCCGTTGACAAAGCTGGATACTTAGCCATTTCGGCCAGGATCATGCCGCGTTTCCAGTTTTTCTGTTCGGAATATTTCATCGAAATAAGAGGGCAGCCGAAACAATCAGCGCTTTCACGACACGGAGGATTGTTGCTCCTCAATTGAGAAGGTGTTAACAGCTTTTTCACATGACAAAACGCTGTGCCACCCGCAACATGATCGACGCCTGCCAGCACTACATCACCGGGCAGGGCACCGCCAACTCGTAGCGTCATTCCCTCTTCACTGCGAGCCGTTCCATAGCCATCTTCATCCAGGGAGGATATGCGCAACTCCAGTACGTTTTTACGGGTCAAAGGTACGAATGGTTTGTCTACAGCCACCGTTTCAGCCGTTTTGTGCGATGGTATGCGTGCCGTTTTTGTCTTCGTATGTTCGAACTTATTATTTTTCAAAGTGATAATTCCTTTTTCACCTATCTATCTTTTATCCAAAGAACGCATTACTTCATTGTTTCGAGATATTCCCGGAACATTCCAAAAGCCTGGGCTCGGTGACTTACTGAGTTCTTTTCTGCCAATGTTAGTTCTGCCATGCTGCGCTCAAAACCATTCACCAGAAAGAGGGGATCATATCCGAAGCCCCCCTCCCCTCTGGGGGCAGAAAGAATCCGGCCAGGGACCCTGCCGATAAACAGTCGTTCAACACCCTCCGGGGTTACAAATGCCAGTACACAGACAAAAGCCGCCTGACGATTGCTATCAGGAATATCCCGACAGTCGCTCAGCAGTCTGGCATTGTTGGCGGCATCACCGGCACCCTCTCCCGCATAACGAGCCGAAAAAACTCCAGGACGGCCACCCAGGGCATCAACCACCAGACCTGAGTCATCTGCCAGCGCCGGAAGCCCGGAAAACAGTGAAGCTTCGCGCGCTTTTTTAAGGGCATTTTCCTTGAAAGTGGTTCCATCCTCAATAGTCTCTGGAAAACCGACAAGATCTGCAACACCGCTGACCTGATCAACCAGCCCAGTCAGCAACGCATTGATTTCCAGTATTTTACCGTTATTCCGGGTCGCCACAACCAACTGTTTCATCTGGCCAGTGCCTCCTGCTGGAATGTAAAGAGCCGCTGAACGCCGTCAATGGCAAGGTCACGCATAGTATCCATCTGAGCACACGTAAAAGGCTCGGTCTCGGCCGTACCCTGCACTTCAACAAAACGGCCACTGGAGGTTATCACAAAATTCATATCAACCTCTGCAGAAGAATCCTCTATATAATTCAGATCCAGCAGCGCTTCTCCAGTCACAATACCAACACTGACCGCCGCGACAGCTTCCTTGAGCGGAATTTCAGTTAAAAGCCCTTTGAGTTTCAACGTTGTTAACGCATCAACAAGTGCAACATACGCACCGGTTATCGAAGCGGTGCGTGTGCCGCCGTCCGCCTGTATGACATCACAATCGATATAAATCGAACGCTCGCCAAGTTTTGCAAGATCAGTCACCGCCCGTAGTGAACGGCCAATCAGGCGTTGTATTTCAAGTGTGCGGCCAGTCTGTTTCCCTTTCGCCGCTTCACGTGAAGAACGGGTATGTGTGGCTCGCGGCAGCATGGCATATTCGGCAGTGACCCAGCCGGTCCCCTTACCCCGCAGAAAAGGGGGCACAGACTCCTCCACCGATGCCGTACAAAGAACTTTGGTGTCGCCAAACTCGATAAGTACCGAGCCCTCGGCATGTTTGGTAAAATTGCGGGTAATTATTATTGAACGTAAAGCGGTGGCACTGCGGCCGTCATTCCTCATATGTAGATAACTCCTCAACTCAAAAAAATCAAAACGTGGAGCTGTTCATTAACCTGTCAACGATGTCGTGTCAAACAAAAAGGGAACCTGAAATCAGGTCCCCTTAATGCAGCGTGGCTAAATCCTGTATTTTCGAACTAGCCGAGATGAGTGTTGTTGTTCCTTGCCCGATTGGCAAGTATGGTCGAATCGAGTAGCTCTCCGCAGCAGGTGCACTTCCAGGCATCGAAAGAACGAACAAAATCATAAAATTTCTCTGAGAACATACGACCCTTGCAACGTGGACAATGCATAAATCCCCCCGGCTACATAATCATATAGTGACTGCCGAGTGTTTACATCTTATGTGCCAATAATGCAGAATATCTTTTATAGAAGTAACATTTTAAATTAATTCTTTATTTTAAGGTAGTTGAAAGTAGGGGCGAAGTACTTTGTACTTCTTTTCACCAATTCCGTCGATCATAACAAGATCACTAACATGCAAAATACCGCCATTATTTTGACGATACTCAACTATGCGTCGAGCCAAAGCAGGCCCAATCCCGGGCAAGCGGTCAAAATCAGCCTCATTCATCGATATCATATCAAGCGGAATCCCCAGAACCATGCGCTCGGGTACGGTCATCTGCCCCGGTACCAGCAGGAGTGATCCGTCATCCTGTGTTGCAAGCACGACAGCGGCCCCATTCTGCAGGGGGAGTGTCGCAGCGGTTGCTACCCGGTACTGTTTCAGGTTACTCAACGGCTCCGCCATATTTATGACTGACACCGCCATTGATTTGACGGGTACTTCATATATCCCCGGGTAAAGAACTTCACCGCTGACCTTAACGGCAATTCTGCCGCTTGTTACAGCACAAAAAGCCGCATGAGCAGGATTTTCCCGACTCGTACGGCTTTTCATTGCGACCGGCAAAAAAAGCAAT
>Ga0209430_1000332_pt1 | contig 51252 bp, 46 predicted proteins | sample BarGraIncub1133A_FD_184504 | JGI IMG/M metagenome (GOLD analysis project Ga0209430, IMG submission 184504) | Arctic peat soil microbial communities from Barrow, Alaska - Barrow Graham LP Incubations 11-33A (SPAdes) (version 2) | ecosystem: Environmental > Terrestrial > Soil > Wetlands > Peat... | reverse complement strand
TTGTCGCAGGAGAAAGATTCAGCTGCACTGCCAGATCCTTGATCGTCACACCCATAAAATAACCATCCGCCCTGCCTTAATAAAAGGCTATATAAGATATGAACATATTATCATATCAATAAGACCATGTCAGTCAATTAGGTGCCTCCGCATGTCACATTTAACAAAAAAACACAGTATTTCCAGTGCAGAATCCTGCAGTTGAAAACACTGTGCTTTTCAGATATTTTTCTTCCATCGAAAGGAACTGTTTCAGCAGAAAGGGTTCTCGGATTTATACATCATTCCCCTGGGCTGGTTGAAGCTAATTTCAGCTACGCCAAGATATTTGAACACTTCAAACAAAGTCTTCCCAAAATGACCGAATGCAACAGCTCCGTGATGTGGATAGTTGCCTTCAACCAGGACGTGTCGATAGAATCTGCCCATCTCGTTGATGGCAAAGATACCAATCGATCCAAAGGACTGCGTAGCTACAGGCAGTACTTCACCCTCCGCTACATATGCCTTGAGCTGAGCATCAGCTGTGCTTTGCAGACGGTAGAAGGTAATGTTTCCGGGAATGATATCACCCTCGAGCGTTCCCTGTGTAACTTCTTCCGGCAGTGCCCTTGCCATAATCATCTGATATTTCATGTTGCAGGAAGAGAGTTTTGTAGAAGCTGTGTTGCCGCAGTGAAAGCCCATAAATGTATCTGTCATCGTGTAGTTGAATTTGCCCTTAATGTCTTTCTTATACATATCTGCAGGAACAGTGTTGTTAATATCCAGCAGTGTAACAACATCATCACTTACACAGACACCGATAAATTCGCTTAGTGCGCCATATATGTCAACTTCACACGAGACAGGAATCCCTCTTTTGGCCAGGCGGCTGTTTACATAGCAAGGTACGAATCCGAACTCCATCTGGAAAGCCGGCCAGCATTTGTTGGCGAACACCACGAAATCCCTGCTGCCTTTATGATCTTCCATCCAGTCAAGAAGTGTTATTTCGTATTGTGCAAGCTTTGGAAGTATCGTCGGCTTCTTATTGCCGGAACCAAGCTCTTTTTCCATATCCTTCACAACGTCATCAATTCTTGAATCCCCTGCATGTTCTTTAAACGCGCTGAACAAATCGAGTTCTGAATTTTCTTCAATCTCAACGCCCAAATTATAAAGCTGCTTAATAGGAGCGTTACAGGCCAGAAAATCCTGGGGGCGAGGGCCAAACGAAATGATTTTCAAAGAGCGAAGTCCAATTACGGATTTGGCAATCGGAACAAAAGCTGCCATCATTTCAGCGACTTCAGCCGGGGTTCCGACAGGGTTTTCAGGAATATAAGCTTTGACATTTCGAAGTTTCAAATTGTAACTGGCATTAAGAAGCCCGCAATAAGCGTCTCCCCTTCCGCCGATCAAGCTGTCGGCGCTGTCTTCAGAAGCTGCCGCAAACATAACCGGTCCGTCGAATTTCTGCGCGATCAGCGTCTCTGGAGTCTCGGGGCCAAAATTACCGAGGTATACAACCAGGGCATTGCACCCGGCAGTGTTAACTTCTGCAAGTGCCTTTAACATATCCAATTCGTTTTCGATGATTGTCCGGCACTCATAAAGGGAATTTTTGGCGGCATATGCGGCAACAACCGCCTGACGCCTTGTGAGCGATAATGTTTTGGGGAAACAGTTCCTGCTTACAGCAACAATTCCCAGCTTGACCTCTGGTGTGTTATTCATAATTATTCCTCCATTTTGTGATATTTTTGTGATATGCTTCATTGCCAAACAGCCGGTTTTATATGAAGACTGGCTGTCTGCTATGATATCATAATGAATCATCTCAATAATGTGCGTCATAAACCCCATATGCTATTAATAGTAAAAGAACAACAACCAGGGCTATAATCACAATATTCATTGTTTTGACAGAGATGTTAATCTTGTCATACAACTTGTAGCGAAACCGTAAGGCTGCCTTTTTCTCTTCGAGTTCCGTTTCCTTCTCAACCAATGCAGCTTCCTTTACCTTCAGCTGCTCTTCCCGTTCCTCGAGAGTCAATTCAGTCGGTTCATCATTTTGTGTCTGCAACTTTAGTCACCTTCTTATTTCTTGTTCAAATATTTACGTACATCAATAGAAACAGCCAATATGATAATAACACCCTTTATGATAAATTGCAGATATGCATTGACATCCAGATAATAAAGGCTGTAATTGATGGCCTGAAGGATAATTACACCAACCATGATTCCGGGCACGTTGCCGACGCCTCCCGAGAAGGAAATACCGCCGATTACGCATGCAGAGATTGCATCCAATTCATAATTGAAACCGGTGCTGGTACTGACCGACTGGACACGGGCCGCCTCAAGGAAAGCACCGATTCCGTACATGATACCGGCAATGATATAAACGCCCATGATAGTCTTGGTAACATTGACGCCGGAAACAGCTGCAGCTTCTTCATTACCGCCGACAGCAAACATATTCTTGCCTAGCGTCGTCTTGTTCCAGATGATGTACATCACGAACGAAGCAATGAAAAAGTAGAATATAACATAGGGTATCCTGACGCCCATAAGGTTAACCGTTCCATTGACAATGTTAGTAAATCTCATATCAAAAGTAGAAAGGGCCATAGCTGAACCCATTGCCTGATTTTCAACATAGATACAGGTAATGCCATAAGCGATCAGTGACGTGCCTAAAGTAACAATAAATGCATGCAGGTGAAGCTTGGCAACACCAAATCCGTTGAATGCACTGATAGCCGTAGCGATTGCAATACTGATAAGCAGAGGAATAATCAGCGGTACAGGCTTTGTTATTTGCGGATAGTATCTGGAAGCATAAGTGACTGACTGAACAATCGATGCAGTTACAGCTGCACTTAATCCAAGTATACGTCCAAGAGAAAGGTCCGTGCCTGCCAGAACAATAAGGCCTGCGCATCCCAATGCTAAAATACCTTTGGTGGATGCCTGTTTGAGAATGTTGATTAAGTTTGTAAGTGATAAAAATTTGGGTTCGATGATAACGACAACTATCAAAATAATACCGAGAATAAAATACAGTGCATAATTCAATAAAAATTCACTTATTTTGCGTTTGTCAAATTTTACTTTTCCTGCGATTGCCTTTTCCACAAATTTTGCCCCCTTGTTATACGAATTTAGCAGACAAGTGCATGATGGTTTCCTGCGCATTGCCGTTATCATCTTTATTTATGTCCAAAATACCTGCTACCCTGCCATTGCTCATGACCAGAATCCGATCACAGATGCCTATAAGCTCCGGCATTTCGGAAGAGACCATTATTACACTTTTTCCTTCATTAGCCAGATTCAAAATGAGTTGGTAAATTTCGAATTTTGCACCGACATCTATACCTCTGGTTGGTTCGTCCAAAAGCAGTATTTTGGGCTTAGTCAAAAGCCAGCGGCCAATGATAACTTTTTGCTGGTTTCCTCCCGACAGATATTTGATATGGGTTTTCTGACTGGGTGTCTTAACATTCATACTGTCTATGACCCATTTGGTATCTGTCCCCATTTTCCGGGATGAAAGAAGGCCCCATTTAACATATGAACGAAAATTAGCAACAGTAGCATTGAAAGTAATGCCCATTTCCGGGAAAAGACCGGTAGCGCGGCGTTCTTCAGTCAGCAACGCAAATCCGTTATTTATTGCAATACGTGAATCCTTATTATGAATTAATTTGCCTTTGACATAAACTTCTCCGGATTCTTTTTTCATGATACCGAAAATGGTCTGAATTAATTCCGTTCTGCGTGATCCAACCAATCCTGAAATTCCCAATACTTCACCTTCACGAAGGTCAAAGCTGGCGTCAATACAGGTGGGCATGTATTTTCCGGTTAGATTTTTTACTTCCATAAGGACTTCGCCCGGCGTATTAGTCTTCGGCGGAAAACGATTATCCAAGTCTCTTCCTACCATCAGCTTCACTATCTCATTCGTGCTTAAGGTACTGGCGTCCCTGGTTGCAATCCATTTCCCGTCTCTCATTATCGTAACTTTATTGGAAATCCGCAGTATTTCATCCATTCTATGTGAAATATAAATAATGCCGACTCCTTTTGCACATAATTGTCTCATTATTCTAAACAGATGTTCCACTTCCTCATCCGCCAGGGACGAAGTCGGCTCATCAAGAACAAGAATTTTGGCATTATAAGAAACCGCTTTGGCGATTTCAGCCATCTGCCTTTGCGAAACTGACAAATTTCCGATTATATCTTTGGGATTAAGCTTAATATCCAAATTCTGAAATATCTTCAAAGTATCGGCGTACATTTTTTTGCTGTCAACCAAACCATTTTTCAAAGGAAATTTACCTAACCACATATTTTCCATAATATTACGACGTAATACCTGGTTCAATTCCTGATGCACCATGGCAACACCATGATCCAGGGCATGTTTGGGATTGGTAAAATTAACTTCTTCACCTTCCATGTGTATAGTGCCGGCGTCTTTATTGTAGACTCCAAACAGGCACTTCATCAACGTACTCTTGCCGGCACCGTTTTCGCCCATCAGAGCATGGATTTCCCCGACCTGCAAATCCAGTCTGGCGTGGTCCAGTGCCTTAACACCAGGAAATTGCTTCTCTATATCAACCATTTCCAACAAATAATTATTTTCTGTCGTACGAATCACCACTTTTCTTTTAACATGAAAGAAGGTGCCTTGCCTGACAATATCATTCAAGGCACCCTCTATCATTTCGTTATTTAATAAAATTTCATAATCGAAATCATTGCTGACTCCAACTACACAGGATTATGAGTGATCTTACTTTGTTACAGGAGAATAAGGAATACGGATGGAGAAACCGTCATCAGCTATTTTGTAAGATGTTCCATCCAACCATGCTTTGCCCTGTGCGCCATTGATTGCCAGCTCGATAATTGCTTTGCCCATAGCATCGCCGTCCTGCTTAACAGTACCCTGAAGTTTGCCGTTTTTAATTGCTTCTACAGCAGCATCAGTAGCATCAACACCAATAACAGGAATAACCTTGTCTCCTGCAACGCCTGTGTTATAACCAACTTCGTTCAAAGCAGCGATAACGCCAAGGCCCATATCGTCGTTGTTGCAGAAAATCGCTTCAATTGCAACATCATATTTTGCCCAGACGGCAGCCATAGCTTCCTGTGCTTTTGCAGTATCCCAGTTGCAGACAAGATCTTCGCCGTTGACTTGCTCTAACTTCAAGCCATCTTTGATTGACTGTGAAACGGAAGATGTTGAACGTGCAATAGCTTCGATATTGTCAGGATCGCCCTTGAACATAAGGTACTGGATTGTTCCGTCGCCGTTTGTATCAATCTTCGGGTCTGCCTTTACAAGCTGTGCAAGGATATCACCCTGCATTTCACCGGCCTGCTCTGCTTTTGTTCCGATGAAGATACTGTTGGCGCCTGTGACTACTGAGGATTCCGAAGGTTCTTTATTATAGAAAAGAACCGGAACGCCGGCTGCTTTTGCAAGATCAACAATAGGCTGACCTGCTGTAACTTCGCAAAGATTAACAACAAGAAGATCGAGACCCTTTTGCAGTAATGTTGAAGCCTGGTCATTCTGGATAGCCTGATCGTCATTGCCGTCAACCATATCAAGGTTAATCTTAATGCCCTTTTCTGCTCCGATTGATTCAGCATACTTCGTAATAGCAGCACGAACAGAAGAACCATAGGTATCAGAATACTTCCATACCAATACACCGACATTCAGTGCTGTTTTGCCGGCGGCTGTTGTATCTGCAGGAGCTTTAGTAGTAGCTGCTGCTGTGGCGGCGGTTGTTGCGACGGCTGCAGTTGTTGCTGCAGCGGTTGTTGTTGATGTTGAGCCACCGCATCCGGTAAGGAGTGTAGCTGCCATAGCTGATACCAATAGTAGTGCAAGAATTTTTTTCATTGTCTTTCCTCCTAAAAATATTTTTTTATGTTGCAACTTTAACGTTAACGAAAATATACTAGAATTGTTGCTATTTGTCAATAGTTCGTTGATATTCTTTTGATCATTTGTTCACATTGACTGAAATTATGTATTTTTGATATTGTCATTTCGTTGAAATTAAACTTGGCTTATATTGTAAAATTTTCTATATCCGGTGAACATCAGGCGTATATTCACCGGAAAAAACTTACAATAAACAAAATTGAAATGACAGGTGTTTCTATGGGATCTACCTTTGCCATTTATCGATTAACCGGCTGAATCATTCCGCAGATTCTGGACTGTTTCACCTTCAACCAGCACAGTTTCAACAATAGCTGTGAAGTATTGGCTTTCGCTTTGTTCCCCCTTTATTCTTTTGAACAGAAACTCTACCGCCATTTTGGACATTCTTTCTTTGTGGGGATCGATTGTACTGAGCTCAAATGGATACGTCAGTCTTGATTGAATGTAATCATACCCGATGATAGAAAAATCCTTGCCGATTGTATACCCCTTTTTCCTCAGGTAGGACCAGGTCGCCCAGGCAATGATATCGCTATATGTAAAAACAGCTGTAAAATTGACTTTCCTGTCCAGCACCCGCTCCAGTATTTCATCAAACCCCTGTGTGATGACCGGCACCTCCCATATGAGTTCTTCTTTTATTTTCATATTTCTTTCAGTGATTGCGCGCCGGTAACCGTCCTGGCGCTCTCGTGCACTGGAAAGATAAGTCGGCCCTGAAAGCATAAGAATATCCTTATGCCCATGATCCAGCAAATATGAAGTAGCCTGATATCCGCCGAATTCATCACTTGAAACGACATAATCCGTCTCAATCTGTTTGTATCGCCGCCCAAGCAGCACAAATGGAACACCGGTCTCTTTCAAATAGAGGATATTTTTCTCGCTTTTCTGAGCAGGACACAGAATAATGCCGTCCACGTTCTTGTTCAGCGAGGCCTGAATAGCCTCGAGTTCGCTGTCATTATCTTCGTTTGTGTTGATTATGAAAGTGGTATAGCCAAGCTGCCGGGCACATACTTCAATTTCCTTCATTGTGATCGCAAAGTAGGGGTTGGATACGTCGCTGATAATGACAGCAATCGTATTTGTATAACCGAGTCGAAGGGAGCTTGCAATCATATTGTTGACATGTCTCATTTCGAGTGCAGTGCTTTTGATTTTTGCACGCGTTTTAACCGAGATATCATCTTTATCCCGTAACGCTCTGGATACTGTGTTAATACTATATCCGGTTGCTTCAGCAATGTCTTTCAGGGTAGCTGTTTGTCTCTTATGGGTGGATTTCATTCTTTGACCCGCCTAACTTCGTATATTTACATTATCTTACCACCGTTATGTATAAAAATCCTCTGCAATTACATTTTGAACAAAAACCCCGACGATCTGTTCGTCAAATTGTGTATTACTGTTTGCCTGTAATTCCTTAATTGCCTCCATAGAACTAAATGGCTCCCTGTAGGCACTGCTGCCCGTCATAGAATCATATACTTCAGCCACGCTCAGGATTTTAGATTGAATGGGGATTTGATCCTTCTTAAGGTTCCGGGGATATCCGTTCCCGTCAACCCTTTCATGATGACACAGTACATATTCAGCAATCTGCGCATATTCACTGACCGATCTCAATATCTGATAACCAATCTCCGGGTGCTTTTTCATCTCCTGCCACTCGTCGGGATCAAGATCTGTCTGCTTGTTCAATATCTCTTCTTTCATACCAATCATTCCGAATCCAAACATATCAAGCAAAAAAATGCCGTATGTTTTCGGACAAAACAGGGCGGATTTCATATCGTGAAATCCGCCCTGACTAGATTGAAAAAAGTATTTTTTGCTTCTACTTACTATCATGGGCTTTTGCAGCGGATCTCTCGACCGGCAGCACACCGGACATTTCACCGATGACATTAATCAATTCCGTATTGGAAGGAACAACGATTTTGGCGTTATTCCGAAGCGAAGTCTCGGTCGTCTGCAGTTTGCGAAGCAGCTGGGCATTACCGATAAAATACTTGTCAGCCGCTTCATTTACAAGCTTAATTGCCTGCGCTTCGCCTTCCGCTTCGAGGATCTTGGCCTGGCGAATGCCCTCCGCCTTCTTGATCTCGGCTCTTTTGATACCGTCAGCTGTAGTTTCTGCTGCGGTAGCAAAGTCAATCGCGGCTACTTTCTCATTCTCCGCCTTGACGACCTTATTCATTGTCTCCTGAACGTCCTTCGGAGGATCTATTTCTTTAAGCTCCGTACGCACAATATCGATACCCCATTTGCTTGTCTCATCCTTGAGGGTCTGATACAAGTCAGTATTAATCTTGCCTCTTTCACTGTTGGCAGACTTCAAAGTCATCGTGCCAATGATATTCCTGAGTGTCGTACGTGCCAGGTTCACAATCTGATAGCGGTAATCATTGACATTGTAGATCGAGTTCTTGACACTCTCCTCATCAAATTTAACGCGGAAATATACCTGCGCATCGACAGTTGCATTCAAATTATCATTTGTAATAATTACCTGCGGCTCGGCATTGAACATCTGCTCGGTAACGTTCACCAGAAAGATTTTTTGTACTTTCGGGAAAACCCAGTGGAAGCCCGGCTGAGCGAATTTGGTATACTTCCCCAACGTTTCAATCAGTCCTCGCGTTGTAGGGCGGACGATTCGAATCCCTGCCAAAAATATAAGAACGACAATTCCGACTCCAATCAAAATATAAGCCCATGTGTCCATATTCCTACTCTCCATTCACCATATTCTATTTTTAATATAGAATTTTCCGAAAAATCACTTCACAAAATATTATATCAATAATCAGAATGAACGGCACATAAAAATAAATGTTATGATAACTCCATCCGGTCCGATAATATAATATCTTTAGTGAGGTAGGCAAATGAGCAGCAAACCCTGGGCTTTCATCGATGAGAACGGAACGTTTAGATGGGAAAATCCTGATGCAATTAATGAACTCTATTTTCCTCTATGTAACGACGCCGGCCTAATGTCTTCCATCACACCTGTTCTCCACGGAGACATCAAACAGAATCAGCATAACTTTCTTCTTCAGCCGGTTTCCATCGAAGACCTGCATAATTCAAAGGCAGCCAGAAATTTCTGGATCTATGAAGACGGCAAAGCTCCCTGGTCCGTATCAGGCAACTCCGCTATTGCCCACTCCAAACGGTTTGACGCACCTTCGACTGTTGAACGCATCGTGGAAGCCGGGCTGCTTTACCATACAGTAATCTATAAGGACCTTGAGCGTCTTCTGACATCGGAAGTAACCAGCTTTGTCCCGGCAAACGAAGACAAAGTTGAAATTATGACTGTAAAAATTACAAACACCGCCTCTTCCCCCATTGAAATTACAGCGACTTGTGCGATTCCGATTTTCGGCCGTTCTGCCGAAAATATCAGGGACCACAGGCACGTTACTTCCCTGGTCAACCGTCCGGAAAAACGCAGGGAAGGCGTGACGATGAAGCCTGTTATTCTTTTTGACGAGACAGGTCATAAATGGAATAAGGTTCTGTATTATGTGTTGGGAAGCGAAAAGGACGGCACCTGTCCATTAGGCTCAATTGCCTCTATGGAGAACTTTATCGGTGCAAAAGGTGATCTGGAATGGCCTCAGGCCGTAATTGAAAATCTTTCCCCGGAATTTTTCAGGAATGAAGTTCTGGAAGGCAGGGAATGTATCGGCGGCCTGCGCTTTGCAGCAAAAACGATTGCACCCGGAGAGTCAGCCTGCTATATAATCCTTATGGGAATAACGACAACTGAAGATGACCTCGAAGCACTTTTTAACAGATACAATACACTTGAAAAAGTACAGAAGACCCTTCTCGAAAACAACGCACACTGGCTTGCCAAAGCTACTAAGGTGATTTTCGAATCCGGGCTTCCGGGATTTTCCAATTGGATGAAATGGATCGAAGTGCAGCCTGTTTTCCGCAAAATATACGGATGCTCATTCCTTCCCTACCATGACTACGGCAAAGGCGGCCGCGGATGGCGGGACTTGTGGCAGGATTGCCTCTCCCTTATCCTATTGGAACCCGAAGAAGTGAAGAACCTTCTCATCAACAATTTCGGAGGGGTCAGAATTGACGGCTCCAATGCAACCATCATTGGTTCAAATCCGGGAGAATTTATCGCAGACAGAAATAATATTCCGCGTGTCTGGATGGACCATGGTTCATGGCCTTATCTTACGACGAAGCTCTATATCGACCAGACAGGCGACCTCGATATTCTTCTTGAAAAACAGACTTACTTCCGGGACGCCCAGACCGGACGTGCTGCCAGAAAGGACGAGGCATGGACACCCCTTTACGGCAATAAACTGAAAACCGCCGGCGGTGCCGTCAATCTGAATTTGTGTAATATGAACTGCATTCTCTCCGAAAGTATTTTTTCTAAGAGGATTGCAGTACCGCACTTCACAGCCGAACAATTGAAAACTGGCCAGGCCGGCATCCGTGAACATTCTGCCCGGTAATTTGGGCTGGAAGCAAAATTGTAAATCTCCCCTGTGATAAGTAAATAATATATTCCCGATAAACATTCGCTGCCACATGGAAATAACCTCTGCTGTGGAACCGCTGAGTCTGGCTATGTAACCTCTGCCATGCACGGATGGATCCGGATTGACACTTGATGCAATAAAGGAGGAATTCTCCAGAATGCTGCGGCCGTACACGGCAGGATCGAAGAACGGCACAAGCAGATGCGGCATTTCTTCGAAAAAGACATCATGCAAACCCGCATCAAACAATCCGAGCAGATACTTGTACTCCATATGCATAAATATGCTTTCACGCTCAAACCAACCCGGAGAAAAAGAGCGGATCCGTCCATGTTCGATGCTTAATGACTCTATGGAAACGGATGTCCTGTACATCTGCAGTTTTGCATCATACAGTCCGCAGGATCGAATCTTCTGATAAAGATTTCTGGCATGCTCTACAGGCAGATGTTTAATCAGTTTTGCCGGTGTCTCAAGAAATGTCGGCAATGCCTTTGCTTCAAACCGGTCAACATTTACCGCCGGCAAGCCGTATGGCGTATACACAGCCTTACCGTTCCTATCGACAGCAGGTTCAAAGCCGACAGCGTTATATGTAAAATACGTGGGAATGATTGATGCATACCGGGCGGCGCGTGAGAGCCCCTGTTCAAGAAGTTTTTCCATATTTTGAAGCTGCAATGCAATTTGTAGGGCAGGTACTGCCTCGATTGCAGAAGACAGTGTAAACCGGGTGTCTGCACGCAAGACTTCCCGCAATGCAGAGGACTTATCCCAAAAGGAATGTGACGATATATTGCCTAAAAGCCTTTCTTCAATGAGATTGTCAAGGGATTCTCCCAATGCAGCAATTTGTCCGGGCAAATCCAGCTTTTTCGGAGCACCGTGCAAATAATTTTGAAGGTTTTTAACAAGGCCAAGTAATTCTGCGGTCTCCGATGTGCTGCTGCCCAGAAGTCCGGGAAGTCCGTTGAACGCATCATTCCAGCCGGGTTTTCCTCCCTCCATCTCAACACCCATTTGCAGAGGATCCAGAGTTGCGCATTTGATAACTGCCAGATGATACATCTTGCCAAAGAGTGATATAAGTGCAATTTCACCCTTTTCATTCTTAAGCCAGCGAGTCTCCCCCTGATCCCTTTTCTTTTCGAGGTCAGTGATGCAGGAGCCGAACTGGCGGACCCTGCCGTTTTGGATGCAGTATTTTTGACTGCGGGGCAGTACAAGGGCAGGACTGTCATAGAAACGGATAACACTTTTTTCAAAAAAAAGACTGTTCTTATTTTCGGGAAATATCTGCAGATAGCTTCTTATCAGGTCGGGCACATACGTCCAGTGATCACTCCAATACCCTTCCTTGAATACAGCCTGCTGCTCCTGACCGCAAATCAGAAGAGTCTCCTCCATAAAATCCGAAAGCGGTATGTCAAGGGTAAGGGCATTATCGGTGATAATCCGGCAAATATCACCAGGTGTCGCACCCTTTTTGAGGGTGTCTGTAAGCCTGCCGTAATTATCCCCGGCTGAAAAAGCACGAATACATATCTTGCGGAAATTTTCTTGGGCTTCTTTGGGAAGACGAAAAAGGGAAGGCCTGAGCTCTAATGGATTGTATCCGTCAATTTGCAGCAAATTGGCAAAGGTAAGGACATCAAAATCATCGATCTCAGGGTGAAACAGAATTTCACTTCTGCGGTTCTGGCATACATCCCGGAAATTGCCGTTACCCTGAGAATAAAAACCTGCCTCGGTTTGAAAGAAATTGTAATCCCTCTCGAGGTCCCCGTGTTTGCGCGAATATAAATGCAGCACTTTCTTGTTGTCTGCATGGGCAAGTACATACGGCCAGCCGCCCCTGAGCAGATTGTCCAGATAACACTGACCGATATATGCGTCAAACATTGGTAAAGCCATATGGGTATCTGCCTCATATGTCAGTGCACGCGTAATCTCCTGGGCTCTCTTTTGCTTCTGACTGATCCATTCTTTGTTTACGAACTGTTCCTTATGCGCCCAGACAAGGCTCTCGTCCGGTGCATAACCGATGAGCGTATGAAATTCTTTCTTCGCTCCAGCCTGAAGTGTAAAGGAGAGCGGTGTGAAAGCACAGGGAATCTTGTTGTCGCAGTACTGGGGCGATTCACTCAAAGCTTTAGATCCCAGCCGGTAAAAAGGGTCAGGTACAATCAGACCGGTATCCTGCCCGAATACCAGACTAGGATCGCAGATTGGTGCTATAACTGCGCCGTCTATAGCAGTACAGTAAAAGTACCCGCCCTTTATCACGGTTACTTCAGCGGAATCCTCCAGGCTTGATCTTGGGCAAAAAACGGAATCCCCTTTTCAAGACCATTTACAGCAGCAAAACTCTTGAACAGATTTGCCATTTCCTTAAACTCGCTGTTGGATATACCATATGGAATAATGCGTGCCATACCATCTAGGACCTCAATCTCCCGGGGATATGCGGCCAGGTTTTCCACGGTAACTATGCGTACCAGCGCACCAAGATTCTCCTCCGGCATTAGAAAGTATGTTATGCAGAATCTTAGCTGGGAATCATTTCTGAATTCCTCGATGGTGATGCTGTTTGTATTCACACGCATCTTGCATGTCACCCCTGCCCCCGGTTGAGAAAATGGTTCGAAGCACTGCCCGCCTGCTTTTACAAATGTGCGAAAACCCTTGCGGGCCGTGTCTTCGTATGCAACAACAGCAGGGCTGAATTCCATGATTGCATGGTCCTTATTCTCAATCCCGAAGCTTGCGATACATTGCCCCCGGTTTACATAGAACGCCCAAAGCGGAATACCCTGGATTCCGCAGACACCCGGAAGAAAACTTGCGAAAGTCGGCAGTGCGCTGAAGTTGTCAAAGACAAATTTTTGATCCGCTAAACGTTTAGGCATTGGCCCACCTCTTACTTCATTTACTATTTCAGATGATCAGGGACAAAGCTGCCGTTGTTTACACCGCGATCACCCGTAGGTCTGGTCAATTTTCAACTTAATCATGCTGCTCTTTTTACGCCAGCAGCACCGGCTCTCCTGTATGGATGATAAAACGTATTTTTTGAGGCTGTCGTGATTGCTTAATATCGGAGCTATCCGGTGTGTTGCCCGGTCCTGTATTTCCTGCGCCCAATCCCTGTAGTCATCCTTCGTCTCAGCCACCGCCTGGTTGTAGAAATTCCTGCCGCGCCCGACGTCTGCGTTCAGAAAGCAGATCATCATTTTGTCCCATGTGCTCCATGGATATACCGCATCATTTTTAACAATCAAATTTCTGGCATAAGTGATTTCGGTAAACGCACGGTAATACAACACCTTCTCTTTGGCAAAAGCTGCAAGTTCAGCCATGTCTGTGTAAAATTTCTCATCGTTGCCTGTATATTCAGCACTGTATGGATCAAAACCGCTGTAATCAAATGTAAGAGGGTCCCTATTATTCCAAAGGTAATGTAAGCCGACACGCAGATGGGCCCCTTTCCCCCAGTCACTTGGCCGGAACTCTATAATGATAAGAAACCAACCGTTATCGTCAATCCATGTCCGGGATTGTCCTTTTTGAAAAACTCCTAATGGAACCAACACTTCTGCGGCCGCCTTTTTAATGATTTTGTCGTGAATATTCATAGTCATACATTATTCTCCTCTTACATTTGCCTGGGATGAGGGAGATATCCATATCTTTCTATTTTATCACGAATGGCATGCAAATCTACCGGAAGAAGCTGATCATCAGAACCCTCTTATTTTTGAATTATCAACCTTTTACAGGCCTTTCCGGACTAAATTGTATATTGTTTACACGATTGCTTATCTTTCCGCTGTAAAATATGGTATAATTGTTATGAATGATATAATGTTTATTGATAAACAACCTGAACAGCAAGCATTTTGCTGTCAAAATACGGAGGATAAATTTCATGCAGGAAGACACTTTAGTAACAACCGAACTCGAAGACAATTTTCTAACCGCTGAGCAGGAACACGATTTACAGATGACTGCAGAAGCAGAACAGCGTGCCGCTGCAAAGACAGTGCGTCCGCTGAAGGTTGTTCCTTACGTTAGAATATTGAACAGCAATGATCCGTCAGACTGTCCTTTTGATCGTTATATGATGAACAAAAGAATGGCCATGCTTGAATACTCAAGGGACAAAAAAGGCGGCGCAGTCATCGCACTGAAAGTACTTCTCCGATCATGTCCCCAGTGCGACCGTCTCTTTATTGATCAGAACCAGCTGCTTGGACTGAAGAAAGCCGGCCTTGACATTACTGGCTTTGACATTATAGGATCAACAGCATTTTCCCGCACGAAGGGTTATGAGAAATGGCATCCCGAAGCCCTCAAAAAAGCCGCCGCTGTTGTAGTCGTTCCTGTCAAAAAGGCAAAGACCCCCCGTAAAGCATCCGTTAAAAAAATAGCTGTTGCTGCGGTAACAGAAGAATAAAGAAGCGTCGGATTGAGAAATCAAGACTGCTTACGCATATTTATTATTGCTGCGAAGCCTGCAAACCGTCCTGATATACCCACCGGTTATCATGAGGACGGCATAATGCAGGCTTCGCTTTTTGTTGTCCAAACCGTTTACCTCAAATATTCCACTGCCGCTCTTTCGATAGGTAATCCCTGCGTATAGCGTTTCATGAATGCATTAAAGCCTTCGACATCTCTCATGTCAGGATCCATACGGGATCCGAGCTGTCCGGCAAATACTTTTTTGCCCAGAAAATTATCCAGTGTCTCTCCCTGCCCTTTATCGGTCATGAAGGCTGCCAGCAGGGCAATACCCCAGGCGCCGCCCTCCCCGGCCGTTTCCATTATGGATATAGGCACATTGGTTGCCGCGGCCATTATTTTTTGTCCGACTTCCTTAGTTTTGAAGAACCCGCCATGTCCTCTGATTTCATCAACCTGAACACTTTCTTTTTCAAAAAGAATATTCAATCCTGTTCTAAGGGCACCCAGAGATGTGAATAAATTGACACGCATAAAGTTATTCAAATTAAAGCTGCTGTTGGGTGAACACACAAACAAGGGGCGTCCTTCTTCAAATCCTGTGATATGTTCACCGGACAGATATCCATATGACAGTAAGCCGCCGCAGTCAGGGTCGCCCTTTAGAGCTGCGCCGAGAAGGGTATCATACAGCTGCCCTTTTGAGACATCCATACCCAATGCCTTTGCTGCCTCGCCGAACAGACCGATCCAGGCATCATAATTCGATGTGCAGTTGTTTGAATGGACCATGGCGACAAGATTTCCATCGGGAGTCGTCACCTGATCGATTTCCGGATAAGCTTTGGACAGGTCTTTCTCGAGTACAACCATGGCAAAAACAGATGTTCCGGCTGATACATTACCGGTCCTGACTGCAATACTGTTCGTTGCAACCATTCCTGTTCCGGCATCGCCTTCAGGCGGGCAAAGCGGAATCCCGGATACCAGATTACCGGAGATATCGAGAAGTTTAGCGCCTTCCAAAGACAACTCCCCTGCTTTTTCCCCTGCAACCAATACATCCGGCAGAATATTCTCAAGCTTCCATGGAAATTTGTATGCGCCGATATGCTGGTCAAACTTCGTAATCATCTCTGCATTGAATCCTTTTGTCTGCAGATCAATGGGGAACATACCGGATGCCTCTCCTACTCCGATGACTTTCCTGCCTGTCAATTTCCAATGAAGATAACCGGACAGGGTTGTCAGGTATTCAATATCCGGCACATGTGACTCCTGACCTAAGATGGATTGATAAAGATGGGCGATGCTCCATCTCTGCGGAATAGGATAATTGAACAATTCCGTTAATTCAGTGGATGCCTGTCCTGTATAATTGTTTCTCCATGTACGGAACGGCGTCAGCAAATCAGCTTTCTTGTCAAAAACCATATAACCATGCATCATGGCACTGATACCAATCGATCTGGTTGACTTTATATCTATTCCATATTTGTCCTTAACGCTGTTAGCCATCGCCTGATAACTGCTTTGCAGGCCTTTCCAGATATCCTCAATACTATACGTCCACATGTTGTTAATGTTGCTGTTTTCCCAATCATAACTTCCCGAGGCCAGTGGCGTGTACTCTTCACCTATAAGGACTGTCTTAATTCGAGTCGATCCCAATTCAATTCCAATTGAAGTATTTCCACTATCAATTGATTTCCGGATATCAGATGATTCACCATTCATATGCATTCTCCTCGCAAAAAGAATTTCGTATTTTCGCTATAATTGTAACGTAAGATTTATAAATCCTCCAGCCTTTTTACTGTCAACCGCCATTCATAACCTTATTTTTTTAATACAATAAGTACAGGTTGTATGCTTTAAAATGAAAGAACCGGCACCCCAGGCAAAGTTGTACGAAAACACTCGCAGGATATTCAATCTATAATTTGAACAATGGATCACTCTATTCAGATTTCATTTAAGCGGTTTGGTATGGGAAATAACCAGCTCAAAAGTATCCGGGTTGAAATCCCAGATTTCCAGATACAGGCTCTTTCTATTATAAAAATACCCGGTATGTGTCTGCGCACTGTAATAACCTGCGTCAGCTTTTGAAAGCAGCTGCAGGATTTCACGGATTGATTTCTCGAGCAAATATTTATTTCCGGCGCTGACCTCCATCACGGGATAGAAACGAATCCTATGCTCCGCAAAGCTTTCGGCAGCTTTATCCGGACTGCGTTCGTCCGTGATTTTTTCAAAAAGAGAAAGATTGGGCTTGAGATCAATATAATTGACCGCTGCAATCTGAAATGCCGGTGATATTATCTTATCCCACAAACCTTGATTGTACACATCAATACTCATCGAAAACCAATCGGCTGTCATCAAATCAGCTTCACAGGTCCCATCGAACCAATCCTCATTCTCCGACGGAAGATCAAGGGTACTGACAAACACAGCCTTCCTTGTGCCGCCTTTACGGAAGCAGGCCGCTACTTGAGGATCAATGTCACAATGCAGAAATCCTTTCATTTCAACATCGCTCCAGAATGAAGCGTCGCTCTCCTCGAGCCAATACCAGAAATCGAGCGTTTTTCCGCAGAGATCATCAAGAACAATTTCAATTGAATACTCGTTATTCCGGTCGAGCCAAAGCCGCCGTTCGTCCCACAGGACACTAAGCGGTTCTTCATTCCGGTGGCGATGGGTCTCGTAAAGCAACCCGTTATCTGCAGACTTAACAGTAAGATGGAAGCTGGCTGACTTGTCAAGATTAATGCATCCATACGAGTTATAAGCAAAGATCAGATGATGGATCTGGTTTTCGAGTTCCTTCATGTCAGGCGACAGAAAAGCATTCGGCCGGACAGCAATCTGCAAATCACTTGTAAAAAGCTGATCTGCATAATCGTCAAAGCACTGTCGTTCCTCTTCGTTCATTTTGGGAATAAAAGCATTTGAATGTGTCAACATGGTACTCATCTCCCTTCATCTTTAAACTAAAAGCATAGCCTTTAGGCCCTAGGATGTAAGAACAAGTAACCCCCAGTTAAGTCAAGTGAGATAAGGAAAAAATGTTAATAAAGAACCGGTAAGAAAAGGATCGGTATATAGAAAAGTGCTCCATGTCTAATTGTATGAATAGACGAGCCAGAAATAAATTGCCATAAACCAGGTATGTGCAGGTTGCAGATACACTGTCGGATTTGAAAAAATCTTTGAACACTTACATTATAACTCATATTATTCCAGTGATTGAAAAATATGAGTAAATTTTACATTAAAAATCGATAATGGTATTGCTAATCCGTCGCCACTAGGTTTACTGGGGTTTGGCATGACAACATTGCTTCTTAATCTGCGCAATGCTTCAATCATCCCTCTTTCCGCAGTCATTCTGGCTATGGGTTTATGTTTGGGCGGAGCAGCACAGATCGTAAACAACGAGTATGGCAGGAACATCCTTCCGCTGTAGGATCGAGAGACACGATATAAACAAAAAAATGTCGGGATACGCTGTCAAAGCGAATTCCGACACTTCTTTTATCCCTTTATACACGTCCTTTTAACCATTGCAATAAGACCGCTCAATCTGTGCCGCCTTTTACTCCCAGCGAAATATCTTGATGGATACTCCAGTACAAACTATGGAAATAGCTGCCAGTACTATGATTGCCTTGCCAAAAGCACTGAGCGGGTCTCCCATCCAGGTCCCCTGAAGGATTTCTACACAGTAGGTCAGAGGAATAAAACGTGATAGACTGACAATTGCTTTGGGCATCAGCTGAAGCGGCATCGTAGCACCTGATAGAAACAACATAGGAAAATAGATCAAATAGGCAATCGCGCTGGCAGCCCGGTTATTCGGTGCTATGGCTGCAATCAGAAATCCTATGGAAAATATGCACACCATAGACAAAATGTAGGCCACAATAAAGTAAAAAACATTCCCTGAAAAATGAAGATTAAAGACCAGCTTGCCCACAATCATCAAAATAAACGTGCCTAAAATGCAGAGCGCACTGTTTACTACAAAATGAGGAATCATTATGGTTCCCGTACTGATTGGCGTCGCTTTGAATCTTTTGAGGACCTTGTGCTGGCGGTATTCGGCAAGCTGCATAGGTAATCCCATAATACCGGATACGGATAAAATCATTCCGATATAAGCCGGGGTCAGGACATCCACTGCACCATGCCCGTTATAGAACGGAGTCGGATCATTGCCATATATGCCGCCAAAAAGTAAAAGCATCATCGGAGGAAATACAAAAGCGAAAAACATATATACAAAGTTACGTATAGATAACCGGAACTCCGTAACCGACATGGTAAGAAATGCTTTCATATCTCTGCCTCCAGCCTGTATCCGGTCAGTTTAAGGAATACATCCTCAAGCCCCGGTTTTGAACAGGATAAATCTTCAAAATCAATATTTTTCTCTGTAATATAGAGGACCACATCACGCAGCAGATTCTTACCGTTTCCATAAAGATCATAAGCTCCATTATTCTCGGTAATTTTAGTAATACAGGGAATTCCTTCAAGAGCTTCCCTGTCCGTTTTTTTAGATGTAAATGAAATTTTCTGGCTCAGCTGGGCTTGTTCCACAAGTTCCTTTACGGTGCCAATCGCGGCAATTTTGCTTTTTACCATCAGGCAGACACGGTCACACAGATACTCGGCTTCTTCCATGAAATGCGTGGTCATTAAGATGGTTTTACCTTCATCGCGAAGGGACTTGATAAGTTCCCACATGTCAATGCGTGCCTGCGGGTCAAGTCCGGTAGTCAGCTCATCCAAAAATATGATTTGCGGATTGGCGATCAGTGCAGCGACAACGGAAATCTTCTGCCTTTGACCGCCCGAAAGTTTTTTCACATATGCATTTTTCTTGTCCGCTAAATCAAATCGCTCAAGAAGGGCATTATAATCTGCCGGATTTTTATAAAAAGATGAAAACAACTGGCAGAGTTCCTTCACCTTGATGGAATCCGGAAAAGAGGCTTCCTGCAGCTGCACTCCAATATATTCGTATAATTTCCTGCGGTTAGCAGGGTTAATTCCCATCACAGACGCTTCACCGCCGGATGCTTTTTTAAGCCCCTCAAGGCACTCGATTGCAGACGTTTTGCCGGCACCGTTCGGTCCGATAATGCCAAAGATTTCTCCCTTTTTCACTTCAAAGGAAATGCTGTCCACAGCAACTAAATCTTTATATTTTACGGTAAGGTTTGATACGTTTATCACATGAAACCCTCCAATGAATCAATTTGTAATACTATAAAAAAATTTATATTTAACATAGTAGATAATAAACGATACATTAAAAATTATCAACAACAAGCGTTTGTTGTTGATCGCCTGGTGATTCCATCCTTCCATCTGTTATTTTTTCGGTATGTAGACAAATCCTTTTTCAATTTTCTTCTCAAGATCCTGAATGTGATTGTCTATCACTTTTTTGAAGGCATCTTCCGTGACTGTTTCACCGGACATGTTATGATTAGAATAAGTAAAAAAAAATGCGGGTGACTTGGATTACCGGCCTCCGCCATCAGGTGAAAAAATGTGGGAACTCTATAGAAACAATATGAAGATGCTCAAAACCAATTTCCGGGCACTTCTATGGTTCGAAGTTCTGTATAAGATCTTTGCTATTGTATCTCTTTATCCGATTATCCTCTTTCTTTTGGATTTTGCCATTGATAAAGCCGATATAAGTTACCTGACCAACGTTAATCTTCAGGAGTTTCTCAGGAAGCCTCTATCCATCGCGATGATCATTCTCATCACGATTGTGATTGTCATATATTCGCTTTTTGAACTTGTTGTGCTGACGATTTGTTATGAAATGAGCCATAACGGGGAAACGACGGATGCAGTCACTCTGCTTTTCATTGGACTGAAACGAATTTGGAGAATTCTCAGACCGGAAAGTATCTTTCTGTTTTTGCTTGTGCTTGCGGCGTCCGCCTTCTTTAATCTTCCCTTTGCATCAGCTCTCGTTTCTATGACGGACCTTTCGGATTACATGAGTATCTTCTGGGAAAGCAATCACGGATTTTATATTGCTGCCGCTGTTTTTGAAGCAATAATTCTTTATCTGATCAGCTTCCTGCTCTTCAGTATTCATTATCTTATTATTGAAAACAGGAAATTTGCTGACGCACTCAAAGCAAGCAGAAATCTTGTTAAGGGAGAAACGATAAAAAATGCCCTGCGCTTTGCTGTCTGGTTTCTTATGCTTTTTGTTGTGCTGGCTGCCGTATACGGCTTGCTCATACTGACAGCTGCTGCCATCATCAAGTTCGTATGGCCTGCGGATGCACAGATCGCAGCATTTTTGTCCGGTGCCCGGATTATCAATCAGGTCATGACGATTCTTATGTATACAATATTCACACCGCTCGCGTTTTTGATGGTCAGCAGCATCTTTTACGCGCAGAAGGAGCATCGCAATGAGCCGTACAAATCTGTCATACTCCCCAGATCACGCAAAAAAATAAATAAGTGGCTCGCTTTACTTCTGGTAACGGTTCTTGGAGTAAGTATTATTTTGAATTTTAACGATATAAATATGTCGCTGCAGAATAGTGTCCTGAGAAATATAGAAATCGTACGCACACCTGCAATAACCGCACACCGCGGGAGTTCCCTGGAAGCCCCCGAAAACACGCTCTCTGCAATCGAAACGGCGGCTTCTGAATTGGCAGATTATGCAGAAATTGATGTCCGTGCAACAAAAGACGGCGTGGTTGTTCTGCTTCACGATGACAGCCTGAAAAGAACCACAGGCATCGATAAAAAAATTTGGGACGTTACATACGAAGAGACACAAAGTTTCGACGTGGGAAGCTGGCTTTCAGATCAATATCTTGATGAGCGAATTCCGACACTCGATGAAATCATCAAATTTGCCGACGGTAAAATCATGCTGAACATTGAGATAAAATCTTCTGATCAAAACCCGGATCTCGTCGAATCCGTTGTGCAGATTATCAAGGATAACCACTTTGAAAACCAATGTGTAATTTCCACTTTCAATTACATCGACCTGTTCAGGATAAAAACACTGGATCCAGATATAAAAACGGGAATTATTATGACAGTGGCCTACGCCAAATACACGCACTTATCCAATGTGGATTTTTACAGCATGAATGCACGCTTTCTAACCAGAGATAAAATAGAAAGGCTTCACTTCCTTGGCTATCAGGTATACGCATGGAATGTAACGAACGCTGCGACTGCGAAGCGGTTAATGAATATAGGTGTTGATAACATAATCACAACAGATACACTTATGGCTAAGGAAATTGTATATAAAGACAGCGCCAACCTATTTGTCCTGAAAACCGCAGAATATTTTTTCGGTGACACTGAACTTACATCGGACAGTATAACGAATATTTTTCTTCCTTACTGGTAATCTGATCTCAATTTTCACTTATTTTCTGCCAGGCCTCTTCTGCATGATAGGAACTTCTGACCAGCGGTCCGGCGGCAACAAATAAAAATCCTGCAAGATATGCCTGTTCCCGATACCAGTCAAACTGTTCCGGCGTAATGTATTCGATCAGAGGATGATGTTTGAGGGACGGTGCAAGATATTGCCCGATAGTAAGAAAATCGCAGCCATGCCGGCGCAAATCGGCAAATACTTCCAGTACTTCTTCTTTTGTTTCCCCAAGTCCCAGCATGATGCCGGATTTGGTCAGACGGGTCGGATCTATCGTCTTGACCAGGCTGAGTAAGTTTAGTGAACGCTGGTAGTCGGCTTGCGGCCGGACTTCCGGATACAGGCGCAAAACCGTCTCAATGTTGTGGTTTATCACATCCGGCTGAGCTGAAATGACCATATGCAAAGCATTCTCATCGCCCTGAAAATCGGGGATGAGCACCTCAATCCGGGGACTGCTCTCAGCCAACTTTTCTTTTATGGCTGTAATCACACAGGCAAAATGGCCTGCACCCCCATCCGGAAGATCATCACGGGTAACTGATGTGATAACAACATACTTCAGATCCAGTTGATCAACTGCATCTGCAAGATGAGATGGTTCCATCGGATCAGGAGGACCCGGCGTTCCGCTGCTGACACAGCAGAAGGTACAGTTCCGGGTGCATTCCCTGCCAAGGATCATAAAGGCTGCGGTCCGGCGGCCAAAACATTCGCCGCAATTCGGACAGCTGGCCTCTTCGCATACCGTATGCAGATCGAGAGACTTCATCAGCTGCATGACAGACCGGTTGTTTTCACCGCTGTTGGCCGGGACACGAAGCCAGTCGGGTTTGGCTGTGAATTTCTTCTTATCCATCCTTAACAGCACTCCTCATCCGCAGGTCAGACAGATCAATCCATTCAATTTCCCAATCAAAGTGATCGGCAAAACTATGAGCCACAAGGTCAAAAGCCTGATCCATATCTACCGTATGACCCAATTCTTCCGCTACTGATGTGACTCCAAGGGACAGGCCGCATGGGTTGATCCAATTGAAATGACGCAAGTCAGTGTTCACATTGAATGCAAACCCGTGCATGGTCACACCCTGCTTTACAGCCAGTCCGAACGCAACAATTTTTTTATCACCGACCCAGACACCCGTATACTTATCCTGCCGGGGGTGTGCTTCAATTCCATATTGACTCACCAGCAGGTCAATAAGCGATGCCTGTATGGTATTTATGAACCCGCGAATACCCTGATCATACTCATGCAGCTGGATAATCGGATATCCGATTATCTGCCCGGGACCATGATAAGTAACATCGCCTCCGCGGTTGACCTCATGGATCGTAACTCCCTGGGCTTCAAGCTGCTCGCGGGATATATAAATATTGGCAGGGTCAGCCCTTGTCCCAAGAGTTAATACCGGCGGATGTTCGAGAAGAAGCAATGTGTTGCCGATTCGGTTTTCCTGCCTTGCCAGAACCAGATCATACTGGAGCTCCAGTGCTTTATCATACGGCATCCGGCCGATATTGCAGATGGTAATCTTCATATGGCAAAAGCATCCGGATTAAAGCGGAGACTGATATCCATCGCACGTATCGTGTGAGTCAGTGCACCGACGGAAATCAGATCAACTCCGGTTTGTGCTACGGTCAGAAGATCCTTGTCTCCCATATTCCCGGAAGCCTCGACAAGGGCCTTGCTGCCAATGACCCTGACGGCTTTGATCATATCTTCTATGCTCATGTTGTCAAGCATGATAATATCCGCACCGCTTTGCAGGGCTTCCTCTATTTGTGCGAAGTTTTCCACTTCCACTTCTATCTTCAGCATATGTGTCGCCATTTTGCGTGCACGTGATATTGCCTGACTGATTCCGCCTGCTGCGCTGATGTGGTTATCCTTGATCAGAATGCCGTCTGCAAGATTGAAACGGTGGTTCGACCCGCCGCCGATACGCACCGCATATTTTTCTATAATCCGAAGACCAGGGGTTGTTTTGCGCGTATCTACAATTACGGCTTTCGTTCCGGATATTTGCTGAACGGCTGCATGTGTACGCGTAGCTATACCGGAAAGACGCTGCAGGAAATTGAGGGCAACCCTCTCTCCGGTAAGGACGCTGCGGGCCGGGCCGGAAATCCTGGCGATCACATCGCCTTTTTTAACCGGATCCCCCTCGCTGACAAGGCATTCCAGATGAACGGATGGGTCAAGAAGCTCAAAAAGACGTTTCAGGAGCGGCAGTCCGCAGATTACGCCCTCTTCCTTTGCAATAAAAGATCCCTCAATTTGTTTGTCCTCGCCGACAGTTGAAAGGGTGGTGATATCTCCCGTGCCGATGTCTTCGTCTAGGGCACGTCTTATCAAATCATCAAGGCAGTAATTATTCAGCATCTTCATTTCCTCCGTCTTATTTATCTTCACATCGATAGTGAGCCCCTACGCTCACTTTACGCCGGATACTTGCCCGAATTATTTCCAGGGCAATCAGTGACTGGTTATATGTTTCCATACATTTTGGGGTGTCGAGCTCCATTTCGTCAAGCTGTATGAATATTTCATTTATTCTTGCGGCGGCCTCCGCAAGGTCCTTCCCATTTCGGATAATTCCGCACTTCAATGTCGCTAGCGCCCTGATTTCGCTGCTGTACGAAACAAAATCCACACCGTCGTCCTTTGCCAGGGGTTGTATTTCCAGTGCGAAATCCTGTGGAGGGCAACCTGGGTTTCCGCTTATGTGACCGGCACTTCGCCTGCCGAATACCAGGCATTCCAGAAGCGAATTGCTTGCAAGTCTGTTCGCGCCGTGGACACCCGTACAGGCGGCCTCACCACAGGCATATAGGCCGGGTATATTAGTTCGTCCGTCAATATCCGTTTTGATTCCGCCCATGAAATAATGCTGAACCGGCATGACCGGAATCCAGTCCTTGGCGATATCAACACAGCGGCGCATACACTCTGCGTATATAGTCGGAAACCGGTTTTTCAAAAAATTCCTGGACTTCACTGTAATATCAAGATAAACATTAGGAATGTCGCTCTTTTTCATTTCCATAATAATGGCCCGGGACACAATATCCCGCGGTGCAAGATCTGCAAGCGAGTGCACACCCTGCATAAATGACTCGCCGCGGCGGTTCCTGAGTATTGCACCTTCTCCGCGCAGTGCCTCGGAAATAAGAAAAAATCGTCCGTTATCATCAGGATGTATGAATGCAGTCGGATGGAACTGTACAAACTCCATATCTTTCAGTACAGCACCTGCGCGGCTGGCAGCTGCAATACCATCGCCTGTAGCACCGGTGAAATTTGTGCTGTTGCGGTATACCCGGCCGATTCCTCCTGAGGCGATAATTACCCGGGAAGCAGCAAATATGCACGGTGAATTATTACCGTCGAGAACCAGCACGCCGGTCACGCCGTTTTTATCTGTGAGAATATCGGAAAGGAACATTTTGTCATAAATGTTTATGTTGTTCCTGGCAATGGCTGCCTCATATAATCTGCGTGTTAAATGAAGGCCTGTCGCGTCTCCTCCGCAGTGCAGAATACGGTTCCTGTGGTGTCCGCCTTCCCTTGTAAGCCGCAGTTCGCCGTCATGACGGTCGAATGGCACCTTAAGATCTATGAGGTGTTCTATGTTGCTCCAGCCCTCATCAACAAGAATACGAACAGCATTTTCATCACATAGTCCGGCCCCGGCTATAAGTGTATCCTCATAATGCTGCTGCGGATCGTCATGATCGCGGTGAGGCTCAATTACAGCAGCTATACCTCCCTGCGCATACATGGAATTGCTGTTCTGTGCATCCGATTTATTAAGGACCGCACATGAAAGTTGAGGGTCCAGGCAAAGGGCCGCATAAAGACCTGCTACTCCGCAGCCAACGATTATAACATCCGTATTTATCCTGTTTATATTTTTCAAGTCGCCGTTATATAAATATCGTCTCATATTATGTCCTTCCGATTCTTCATCTAAACCGCAAGCATCCGTTCCAGACTGACAGATGCTTTCCTGATTAATTGCTCATCGAGTTCAATCTTGAATTGAAGTTTCTCAAGCGCATCATGAACATTTGTGAGTGTGGTTTTTTTCATGTTCGGACAGACTATGGCAGCATGCAGGGAATAAAAATGCTTGGAGGGGCACAGCTGCTGCAAGCGGTGAAGCACCCCGATTTCAGTTCCAATGACGAATTCCTGTCTGTCGGACTTTACTGCATATTCGATGATCTGCGCGGTACTTCCTGTGAAATCAGCCAGTGCCACCACATCGGGAATGCACTCGGGATGTACCAGTATAGGAGAATCCGGACGTGCAGCACGAACCTTTTCCACGTCGGCAGGGGATATTTTATTGTGGGTGGGGCAATAGCCGTCAAACAGAATAAAGCGTTTGGCAGGGAGAAACATGGAAACATAGTGTCCGAGGTTGCGGTCAGGTACAAAAATGATCTCGTCTTCTTTTAAAGAAGAGACAACTTTTATAGCATTGGATGACGTGCAGCATATATCACTTACGGCTTTAACCTCCGCACTGGAATTAACGTAGCAGACGACTGCAGCATCAGGATGCGCTTTTCTAAGTCTGGCGACGTCATCGGGCGTGACCATATCCGCCATGGGGCATCCTGCGTGCAGCGAGGGAAGCAGCACGGTCTTGTCCGGGTTGAGGATCTTGGCTGTTTCAGCCATAAACTTAACACCGCAAAAAACGATTACATCGGCCTTTGCGGCCTTAGCTCTGCGGCTTAGATCGAGCGAGTCCCCTACAAAATCAGCTATGTCCTGCACCTCCGGCCACTGGTAAAGATGCGCCAGGATCACAGCATTTCTTTCTTTCTTCAGTTCATAAATTTCCTGAATCTCTTTTGTTTGCTCCACGATATATATTTCCCTTCTTCATGTCATCGCCTGATTATATGCAACAGCTTCCAGCCGCAAATATTTCCTTTTGCTCATGTCGGGCTTCCCTAAATAAGAATCCCTGACTGACGCAGTTTATCCTCTATTAACATCAGCGCTTCTTCGCTGGAAGCCTCCACTGTATGCATGTGACGTCCGTCCGTTGTGGAGGAAAGCATCTGTGAATCCTTCCTGCGCAGTCGTTCAATCAGGTTTTTGACTGCTTCAGGCGAATGCAGCATCAAGTTGCCTGTTATTTCACCATATACTGGATGTTCAATGATGACATCCCGTATTCGCCCCCCGTTTTCGACGATCAGCATCAGTTCCTCTTCTGCCTGCTCCACGGTCTCATGCCGGCAGAAAAAAACTTTGACAGGTCGTGTTTTAACGTCAGGATCGATCACCATATACCCCGAAGGTGTGGCAATGATTGGTATGCCTCCTGCGCGCAGGATTGCAATATCCTGGACAATAACCTGCCTGGTGACGTTAAGCATCACGGAGAGCTCACTGCCGGTAATCCGTGTGTCGGATATCGTTATTGCTTCCAATATCTTATTACGCCTTGTGTTCGCGTCCATATTTCTCCTTATATATATCATTACTAATTCAACGTGAAACAATCATTCGTGACCCAATTATACGGACATTACAGCAAGAAAGCAACAGCTGTATATACAGCTGTTGCTTTGTGTGAAATTCGTTTATATACAGGTGGATGCAGATATCGGGTTAAACCTTCAATGAATTTTTACGCCTTATCGACCAGATATTCTTTGTTTTCTTTTGCGATAACAAAAAGGTGTATATCCAATGTATCCATGAGCTTACGCACGGACGAATTAGGCTTCTGGTAGCTCTCGTGCTGTTCCTGATCGCGAAAAACTATGGCTGCACAGCGCAGGGGTTTTTGCTGGTCGAGCTCGAAATCAAGCTTCAGTTTATCAGCATCGACCGTTTTGAAATTCGTATATGCTTCCAGGATACAGCGAAGAAGTGTCTCCTCACTATCGTACTTCTTAACTTCAACAAGCCAAATCTCATTTTCCGTTTCGGTAAGAAGATCTATTTTGCCAATGTGCTTATCAGCGTGGGCATTCTTGAGCGGAGTCTGGTAATCGATAATCTTTCCGATGTTTTCATATTCATTGCCGAACATGCCAAGAGCAATACGCTCTTCCGCACGGTTGGAATCCGGATTCTCCGTGATACCGTCATGACCCTTTGTCTTATAGCACAGTGTTCTGGTGATAACAGGTATGCTGTCAAATAAAGACAGGTTATTAAGCAGATAATCGGCAATGTCCTCGCCGTATGCCAGTCCTTTTGCCTTCCCAATACCTTTCTCGTTACCCTGATAATTTATAAAAGCCTGCAGATAGAATGTGTTCATTTCCTGTGATGCAACCTGCATCTTTTCCAACATCTGTTCGTGTGTATATGCCATTATTTCTCCTTCGGACGCGTTCAAAGTGAGCGTCGCAATATAAATCAGAAGTTGGGCAGCTCCTGCATATCTTCATTTTATAATTGCACAGGCGCGGACTTAATGCTATATACAAGATCTACATAAATCAAAAAAAGACACCTTCTTTCACTGTTTGTGTCTTTTTTTTCATTATTTCATGCAAAGAACAGGCACATTTACTTAAACCCAGTTTTTTTGACCCAAATTGCTGTACTCTTTTCATAGAGTTTGTGATAGGGGGTCTAATGCGTATACTAATTGATGCCGACGGTTGTCCTGTTGTTGACACGGCCGTCCGGATGGCGAGGCAGAATCATATTGAATGCCTGATTATATGCGATACATCGCACGTTTTTGAAAAAGAGGGCGCGACGACGGTTACTGTCTCGAAAGGCCCGGACAGCGTGGATTTCGCACTGGTAAACATGGTTCAGACCGGCGACATTGTGATCACGCAGGATTACGGTCTTGCGGCAATGTGTCTTGCCCGCCGCGGGACTGCAATATGTCAGAACGGGATGATATATGATGATTCCAATATGGATGCTCTGCTTTTCGCGAGGTATTCCGCCAAAAAAATCAGGAATTCCGGTGGACGCATCAAGGGTCCGGCAAAAAGGACGACGGACCAGGACCGTCAATTTGAGGCCATTCTTGTAAGTCTTATCAAGGAATTCCAAGCGTGATCGCAAAAATTATTTTGCAAGTTGCAGCATCTTTATATTCATAATTCGATGTTTGGGTGTTGCCATTTCGCGTTTTTCTACAAAATTTGCAGGAATATTATATTGATTTTCATTTTAGTTCGTGATAAATTAGTTTCATACAGCGAGGGCGCTGAGTCGATTTCCGACTCAGCGCCTTTGTTTTATACATTATGTGAAATTAAGCAAAGATGCTTGAATCGGTTTTCCGATTCAGGCATTTTTCTTTTTTGCAAACACAAATTCGGGAAGGAGGCAACAGCATGAAGAATCAAGAATATAAGCCACCGGTTGAAAGCACGAAGATCGCTTCAATTACCATACTTTTCATTACATCCGTTGCAATCATTCTATTAGGTGCAGCTTTTAGTGTTTACAGTATTGTAAACAACGTCAGCTTTTCTGTTATGAGTTCCCAGATTCACGGGATGGTTTTTGGAATGGTCATTGTATTCCTGGGTGTAAGGTATTTGCTTTCCGTTCAAAAATTGAAGGCCGAGGTCTACAAGGGTACTTCGAGGTTTTCCTGGAGTAACTTCAAAACAGAAAGAACGCACAAATCGCAGCCAAGCCACAGATGAGAATTCATTGAAAAAATTTGAAAACGAGGTGATGTTATGAAAAACAAAAAGAAGTATCTGGGCATCGTGCTGGTTGCCGTGATCATCATTGCGGTCATCATGGGTATCGGGTATGCACTCAAGGGGGATTCCTCAGCCGCCGACTCTACGGGAGCCGCATATACAGCACTTACCGGCAGCGAAACACTTACCGATGCAGCAACAACAGCAAGCAAAGGTTCTTTGGGAGCCAACTATACCTGGGTCATGATCTGTGCATTTATGGTCTTCTTCTTCCAGTGCGGGTTCGCTATGGTTGAGACCGGTTTCTGCCGGGCTAAAAATGCCGCCCATACAATGACGATGAACTTTATGGTTTTCCTTGTCGGCGCCATTGGCTATTTTCTCGTTGGTTTCGCCATACAGATGGGCGGTTCCGGCGGTGCGGCAGGCCTTGGTTCCGGCGGTGCAGCATTGAATGCCCTTGTTTCTATTCCTGGTCTGGGCGGAATTATGGGGTATAAAGGTTTTGGTTTACTTGGAACATACGATGCAGGTATTTATGCGCTGTTCTTCTTCCAGATGGTATTCATGGATACAACTGTCACAATCCCCACCGGCGCAATGGCAGAACGTGTAAAATACTCCGCTATGGTAATCACATCATTCTTTATCTCGATGTTCCTGTACCCGTTTTTTGGAAACTGGGTATGGGGCGGCGGCTGGATGGCGGCCCTCGGTAAAAACTTTGGCATCGGACATGGTGTAGTTGACTTCGCAGGATCTGCCGTTGTCCACTCCATGGGCGGTATGATCGCTTTAGCAGGTGCCATTGTCCTCGGACCCAGAATCGGCAAATTCAAGAAGGACGGGACAGCCCGTGCCTTCCCCGGACATAATATCCCGATGGCCATTATTGGTACGATTATTCTGTTCTTCTGCTGGTTCTCCTTCAATGCCGGCTCTACACTGAATGCTTCCGACTTCAGACTCTCCGTTGTAGCGACAAACACGATGATCGCCGGTGCAATCGGCGGCCTGGTTGCGATGTCCTATATGTGGATCAAATTCGGCAAGCCGGATCCTTCCATGACGGCAAACGGAGCCCTCGCAGGACTCGTAGCTATCACCGCTCCCTGTGCTTTCGTCAATGGTCTTTCCGCACTCATCATCGGTATGATCGCCGGTGTCCTCGTTTGTCTTGCGGTTCCTTTCGTAGAAAACAAGTTGAAGATTGACGATCCGGTCGGCGCTATTTCCGTACATGGTGTGAACGGGTTCTGGGGTGTAATCTCACTGGGACTGTTTGCAGACGGTTCCTACGGCGACGGATTCAACGGTGTTGCAGGCGGCGTCAAAGGATTATTCTTCGGCGATGCCTCACAGCTTCTTGCACAGCTTATCGCAATCGCAGTTCTCCTGATCTGGGGTTTCGGCGTATCCTTTGTATTCTTCAAGGCTCTTGATAAAGTCTGGGGACTGCGTGCTGCTCCGGAAGATGAACTCGAAGGTCTTGATGTTCCTGAGATGGGAGTCCTTGCTTATCCTGACAGCCAGCTCACTCGTTCAGAGTTAGATTATGATTCGGCTGATAACGCACCTATCAAGCAGCTGGAAAGATTCAAGGACTATATTGCCTCTAAAAAGGCTGTGCAGATGCCTGAAAACCCTGTCTCTGTTGACCGGGCGGTACCTGTCGAACTCCTCTTAGCTCCAGCTGTAACCATGGCCTCTGATGTAAAGATCACAAAGATCGATATCATCATCAAACAGAGTAAGTTCGAAATCCTTAAGGAAGCCATGAACGAAATTGGCATTACTGGAATGACCGTAACGCAGGTACTGGGCTGCGGCATCCAGAAAGGCAAACACGAATACTATCGTGGTGTTGAGACGGAAATTAATCTGCTGCCCAAAGTCCAGGTGGAAATCGTGGTAGCGAAGGTTCCCGTCAGAAAAGTCATTGATACTGCTAAAAAAGTCCTTTATACAGGACACATTGGTGACGGCAAGATCTTTGTCTATAATGTTGAAAATGTCGTTAAAGTACGTACCGGTGAAGAAGGTTATGATGCTCTGCAGGATGTCGAATAACGCAGCCGCCTTGCTTCCCTTGCTGAAAAGAGCCTTTGAGCCATCTGATCCAATCCTGAAAAACGCTGCAGGTACACCGGTATGCTGTGTCCCTGCAGTGTTTGTCTTAACTTACGGCGTATTTGCGGTTTTTATACGCTCTTTCTCTTTCTCTGTCTTCCAAGTACAAGTGCCACAATCAGGAATGCTGCTGCAAAAGCAAGCTGAATCAGCATACCCATGAAGATTTCCTTCGTGACAGACCATGAAAAGGAAGAAAGTGCTGCAATGTCCCCGACAGCAGTCACATACCAGTAGGTCGGCGTAAAGCTTGCTACGTACTTTACGGTGTCTCCCAGGAGAGCCTGCGGTACAAATACTCCGCTTATAAAGCTCGTGCCAAGGGCAATGACATTGGCTACGGAGTGCTGTGCTCCGGGTCCCTTAATCAAATGCCCCAGAAGGAAGCTCAGGCTTAGCGCCGTTATCGAGAAGACGAATGCATTTAAAAGCATCATCTGCATTCTGGTGTCCGTAATGGACGTCCCTGTCAGCAGCAGGCTGATAATCATCATAAAGGCCCAGACAACGACCGCGAAACAGAGATTGCCCAGAAGCAGTTCAAGATTAATTCTTGTTGCCGGTGTAGGTGCACACTGCATCCGCTTTTTGAGGTCTCCTTTGGCAAAGACCTGCATAATCGATGACACGGCAAGAATCATAATCGAAAGCAGTGAATATGGAAGATAATTGAAGAAATATGATGCTTTCGTGATGGAACTCGTCTGCGCGGAACCTGCCCAGACAACATCCGTCTCTTTTTGCAGATCAGCCTTAACAAGGGATGCTGTCTCTTTGAGAACCGTCACATCTGTTGCAGCGATTCCTTTTGCTTTCACGTAGAGGTTGAATTCACCTAAATATTTTTCGATCAGCATATCAAGCTGAACACCTGCTGTTGAATTCGGCGTCGTTCGTTTTCCTAAAGTCAGGGAGTGTGTGCCGGAAAGGAAATCTTCCGAAAAACCCTTGGGAATAGTAAGTATATAGGCTGCTTCCTCGTAGAATAGAGCATCCTGGATTGCTTCCTCATTTTTTGCAGGTGCAACAATAACACTTTTTCCCGTGAGATAATCGACAAGGCCGTCGGTTAAGGGCGAAGAATCATCCTGATTGATAATCATTACACGGTTCTTTGTTTCTGAAAAAGTATTTGTTGACCCTCCGACGCCGGAAATTGTAAGGATCAGCGCAAAGAGCATAAAAATAAAAACATACATTGAAAGCATGGGAAGGTTTTTTTTGATGATTTTGAAATAGACCTTAAATACTTTCATACTGCTGCCCCCTCATGAGTAAAAAAACGATCAGATAGAATACAAAGGAAAAAGCAAACAGGAGCCCTACATTCAGGAAATAACGATCATATGTGTTGTAGTAGTAAAGAGCATAAAATGCATCTGCAATTAGATTAGCAGGGTTAATATAGGCAAGGATCGGGAAGCTCCTGGCAGCCATATACTTCATCCGGGCAACCATCAGGCCGGCGAGAAATGACATAGCCATGGAGGCGGATATGATAATACCCGTTTTGATACCCTCGCCTTTTTTTGTAGCCGCCCCGACAACCGCGCCAAAGGATACACCTGCACAGCAGCCGGCAAACGAAGCAAGAAGTATATATCCGATCTGATTTCCGAAGTCTATCTTCAGAACAAAGGCCATATATGCGATCAGGATCAGAATGGAAAGATATTGGATCAAAGTTACAGCGCACAGCGAGCTTAGGAAGATTTTCAGTTTGTGGACCGGTGCCAGGTTGAGCCTTGCCGCCTGAGCCGACTGATTTGCCTGCACGGCAGTAACTTCCTTTGATCCCATGAACGCGCCGTAGAGGCATGTCATAGCTATCAGGGCATAGTAGTACGTGAGAACATCGTTAGGCTTATTCGTACCTGTGTTGGTATCTTTGATATACGTAATATTTTCAGAAAGGATACCGGATATCTTCATTCCTGCAGCTGGATTTCCGGAAATAATATTACTAACGGAAGACGCCGTCTGAAGATACCAGTCCAAAAATTCCTTCATGATTGTCTGATCGATACCTTCGCTTCTGATCGTAAGATGCAGTGCAGCGTCTTCCAGAATAAACCCGGAGATTTGTTTGTCGGAAAGTGCCGCAGCAGCAGCCTCCTGTGTATCATATATAGTTACGTCAAAGAGAGGATTCACATTTTTTGATGCTGCCGTGATGTGAGACTGAAACATCGTGTCCTTCTGGTACTGCTGCGTATTTACCAGGCCAATTTTAATCGTCTTGTACTCTGAGATATTTTCGAGGTTGGAAAATGCCATTGCAAAAAAAGAGACCAGAATAATAGGGAATGCAAGTGTCCAGAAAATAGTCTGCACGTCGCGAACCGTGCTTTTCAGGCGATATTTAAATATATGCCAAAACACCTGTCATTCCTCCTTTATTGATCTCTGAGTTCTTTGCCGGTAATTTCCAAAAATACGTCATTTAAGGTCGGAAGTTCACAGAACACACGGCCAACCTGAATTCCTCTGTCATGTACCGCAGAAAGTATGCTGCCAAGGCCGTTGTGGCCTCTCTCGGTCGTAATCAGGAGATTGTTGCTCTGTGTTGTAACCAATGCTATGAACGGCAGTTCCTGCACCCACTCGACATGATCCTGGGGATTGCCGGTCAGGAATTCGATTGTAATCTTTTCTCCGACTTGAATCATGCCCTTCAAATCATCTTTGGTACCCAGCGCAATGATCCGTCCTTTATCCATGATTCCGATACGCGTGCAGATTTGTTCGATCTCTTCCATATAGTGAGAAGTATAAATCACAGTCGCACCCTGCTGGTTTAGGCGGACAATGCCCTCAAGGATGTTGTTTCTGCTCTGCGGATCAACGGCAACCGTTGGTTCGTCGAGAATGATCAGCTTCGGCTTGTGAGCGATACCGCAGGCAATATTGAGGCGCCGGAGAAGCCCGCCGCTTAGTTTTTTGGGATAGAATTTCCGGAAATCCCGAAGGCCTACAAAATCAATTGCTTCTTCCACCAGGTCTTTTCGCAATTTTTTCTCCGGAACATACAACCCGCAAAAATAATCAATATTCTCATAGACGGTCAATTCGTCAATGACAGCCACATTCTGCATGACGATTCCGATGTCTCTTTTGATGTCGTACGAACTTGGAGTCATTTTCTTGCCAAAAACCTCAATCTCACCCTTATCAAAACTCAGTAGAGACAGAATACAGTTGATTGCCGTCGTTTTGCCTGACCCGTTCGGGCCGAGAAGACCAAATATCTCACCCTGCTCGACATCAAGCTGAAAGTGATCTAAAGCTATAAGATCACCGTATCGTTTGACTAAATTGGAAACCTTGACTACCATACATCCTCCTCTTGCAGACTCCTGTCTGCCCAATACATATTCCCTGCTTTGTCTCTATTGTAAAGAACCGCCCCATACTATAAAAGTGACAAAACTCCTTACCTGCCATGACAAATGTCATGTGTTTTTTTGCATGTCCGTCATGTTAAAATAATACAGTGCCTGACCGCCGCGGTTTTCCGGCCCGCCTTAATTAACGGAACTAATATCCCCGGCCGGCAGCGGCATTTGCCAGTCTATATCGAAAGGATTCAAAATGGCTGCACTACTGGATAAACTGATTGTGTTTATGCTCTGCATAACTGTGTATCTGACAAACAACAGTGGTCAGTATGCTGTTGTTATTGTTTTGGCAGCTATAATTTTTGCGTCCCTCGAAAGTTTTATGGACGGTGACATATACAATTTCATTATTTTCTGTGCCGCTGTTGCCGGCTGCCTTTTTGTCCCGAACGCAGCCTTTTTCCTTCCGCTCTTTGCTTATGACTTGTGCAGCACCAAGTGGCAGTGGTTCATCCCTCTGTCACTTATCCCTGTCTCCCAGTTTCTTAACGGACCGAAAGTCCTGTCTTTCCTTCTTATACTGTCCTTCCTTCTTCTTTCCTGCATACTTAGAAAAAGAACGGTACTGTCCGAGAAAAAACAATATCAATACAACATGCTTCGTGATGAAATCACTGAAAAGCAGATGCAGCTCGAAGACGCCAACCGGGATCTTCTGGAAAAGCAGGATTATGAAGTGCATCTGGCCACACTTAAAGAGAGAAACCGCATTGCGGGCGAGCTGCACGACAGTATCGGCCATGTATTAACTCGTTCCATCCTTCAGACCGGTGCTTTGATAACAACTTGTCCCGATGAGTTAACAAGGCAGAGTCTTGGTGCGCTGCAGCAGTCACTTTCTGCCGGTATGGATGAAGTCCGCGCAAGCATTCACGACCTGCATGATGATTCCGTCGACCTGTATGATGAGGTCCGTGCCCGTGTTAACGAATTCACTTTCTGCCCGGTTACACTCAGGTACAGCATAGAAAACCCACCCGATAAGAAGATCCGCTACGCTTTTCTTTCTATTCTCAAGGAAGGTCTGGCCAACATTGCACGCCATTCCAACGCCTCGGCAGCGACAGTTGTCGTATTTGAGCATCCTGCCCTGTACCAGCTGGTAATCCGAGACAATGGTTCATCGAAGGACAGACCTTCCCATACCGTCGAATTCGGTGAACTTACTCCCAGCGAGTCGGATGGTATGGGACTTCCCGGTATACAAAAGCGTGTGGAGGCGCTGGGCGGGAATGTTGTCTTCCGCAGAAATCACGGTTTTGAAGTCTTTGTATCCGTACCAAAGGAGATATTATGAAAGTCATAATTATTGATGATGACCCGCTTGTTGCACAGGCCCTTAAGACAATTTTGCAGGCGGATCCGGAAGTCTCGGTTGATGCAGTCGGAAATGACGGTGATGCTGCCCTTTTCCTCTACCAGGAACATCACCCCGATATTTTGCTGATGGATATCCGGATGAAAAATGTCACAGGCCTTACCGCAGGTGAACGTGTCCTCGCCCTGTATCCTGACGCACGGGTCCTGTTTCTCACAACTTTTGCGGATGACGATTATATTATCAAAGCTCTCCGTATGGGCGCCAAGGGCTATCTTCTCAAACAGAAATTCGAAAGTATTGTCCCGTCCCTGAAAGCAGTGATGGCCGGGCAGAATGTATTTGGTGAAGATATTATCGCCCGGCTGCCGCACTTCATGGAGAACAAACCCCGGGTAAGTATGAACCTGTCTTCACTGGGTGTTACAGTAAAGGAATTGTCGATTCTTGCACTGATAGCGGATGGCTGCAGCAACCGGGAAATTGCTGATCAGCAGTATATCAGTGAAGGAACCATACGAAATGCAATCAGCGTACTATTAGAAAAACTGCACCTGAAAAGCAGGACGCAGCTTGCCATTTTTTATCTTAAAAATGTGATTGATTAACGGCATGAATACTGCTTACTTGGAGTAATGCTGCAGGAATTGACGCGTCCTCTCGTGATCGGAAGAAAAGACAGCTTCCGGTGCTCCTTCTTCAATGATGACACCCTGGTCCATAAAGATTATACGGTCGGATAATTCGCCGGCAAAAGCCATTTCATGCGTTACTACTACCATGGTCATATGTTCATCTGCAAGGGAGCGGATAACCTTAAGTACCTCACCGGTTAGTTCCGGGTCAAGAGCAGAAGTCGGTTCATCAAAAAATATCATCTGCGGGTTCATTGCCAGCGTCCGGGCAATCGCAACACGCTGCTGCTGTCCGCCGGACAGCTGATAAGGGAAAGCTGATTCTTTGTCTGAAAGACCCAACTTCTTTAACAATTCACGAGCCGTGTCTTCTGCTTCCTCCCTGCTCTTTTTCAAAACAAGAACCGGTGCTTCCGTTATATTTTTTAATATGCTGTAATGAGGAAACAAATGGAAGCTCTGAAAAACAAGACCAATGCTCAGACGGATGGACTTTAACGTCTCTTTGTCTGCATACACCGCATGGCCTTTATCATCATTTTGGCACAGAACACGCCCGCAGACACTTATAAGCCCGCTCTCGGCACGTTCAAGCTGATTGACAACACGAAGAAGGGTTGACTTGCCGGAACCGGACGGACCGATAACGGAAACAACTTCACCGCGCGATACGGACAGGGACATGTCCTTGAGGACATCGAGTTCTCCAAAACTTTTACTGACATGTGAAACGCTCAGTATTTCATCCATTGGCATCAAGATGTACTCCTCAAGGTATTATCCTTTGTAATAATTCAATTTCTTCTCGACACGCGAGTAAAATGCGGCGACGACACTGTTCATGATGAGGTAAAAAAGGCCCGCAACAGCAATTGGAACAACCGAAAAATATGTTGCCTTCATGCTCTCAGCGTTCCTGAAAAGTTCAGTAACACCAATCACAGATGCAAGGGCCGTATCCTTTACAAGTGTCATGCTTTCGTTTGCAATTGTAGGAATGATTCTTTTAACGACCTGCGGCAGAGTGATCCTCATAAAGGTCTGCAGCGGGGAAAGCCCCAATACGTAAGCAGCCTCCTGTTGTCCGACTGGAATTGATTCAATGCCGCCACGGTAAATTTCTGCAAAATAAGCAGCATAATTAACTGTAAAACTAAAAACAGCTACAGTAAAGCGATCAACCGGGATGCCCAGCACCAGCGGGGGAAAAAACATAAAAAACATCAGCTGCAGTATGAGCGGTGTGCCTCTCATAATAAGAAGGTACAGTTTTATCGGGATTTGAACCACCATGATTTTGGAAAGGCGAAGCCTTGCCACCAGGAGACCCAGCGGCAGGGACAGCACAATCGTCAAAAAGAAAAGTTCTACCGCCTTTACCGTTCCTTCCAGAAGAAAGGAGACCATAGAGGAATAATCCATAGCGGAAAGTGACACATTAAAGTTCATATAAGTTATTTATCCTTTTCGGATTACTTGATTACGGTAACATTTTTACCGAACCATGTGTCGGAAATTTTAGCAAGAGTGCCGTCGGCTGCCATCGCTTTGAGTTGGTTATTGACTTCGTCACGAAGGGACTGGTCACCTAATCTGAAACCAACACCATACTGCTCATCTGCAAGGGACTCGTCCAAAATTTTGTAATCCTTATTGTTCTGTGTGATATAGTAAGCTGCTACGATTTCGTCCATAAGAATAGCATCCGATGTCTTGCCTTCAAGTTCCATAAATGCAGTGACATTGTCGGAAAGTTCAACAACATTTTTTAATGACGCTTTAAAATCGGCATGACTTGCCAATGCATCTGCAGCACTTGATCCGGCCTGAAGGCATAGAGTTTTGCCGGCCAGATCAGCGAGGGCAGTAATTCCCGAATCTCCGCGGACAATAACTACCTGACGGTTCTGCATGTAAGCATCCGTGAAATTGACTTCAGCTTTTCTTTCTTCTGATATCGAAAATCCATTCCAGATACAGTCAATATTACCGGAATTAAGTTCCAAAACATTGGAATCCCAGTCAATCGGCTGAAGCTTCAGTTCAATGCCCATGCGTTTGGTAACTTCCCTGGCAAGGTCAATATCAAATCCAACGATTTCATTCTTATCATTCATAAAACCCATCGGAGGAAAAGCAGAATCAAGACCGAGAATAAGAGTTCCTGCCGTCTTAACTTTTGCTAATGAGTCATCAGCGGCAGCAGCTTTTGTACTGTCTGTGACGGTCTGTGACGCATCGGATGCAGAAGCGGCAGATGTAGTTTTTGTCATTGCTGAGCACCCTGCAACAAGAACAGAACTGGTTAAGAGCATGGCTAAAATCAGAGTCATTCCTCTTGTAGATTTCATAAAATCCTCCTGCTGTTATCCGGGAAATATAGATTCAAACCCATTTATCTAAGTACCACGTTAGCATTGTAAAGCATACACAGCTTTTGGTAAAGGGAAGGTTGACAAATTCGTCACGACATTTGCATGGTTTGGTATTATAATGTATGCAAATAAGGGCTCTGCGAGGGAGAAATTCATGAATGTAGCGATCTTTACCGATACGTATTTTCCGGACATAAATGGAGTTACATCTTCCGTATATACACTCTCAGAAGAACTAAAGAAGAACGGACATAATGTATATGTATTTACAGTATCGGAACCGCGCTCTGAGCTTAAGAAGACTAGAAAAGATGCTTCCGTATATCGTTTTCCAAGCATCCCGATCCTGTTTATAAAGCCTCAGCGTGCCGCCAATCCATTCTCCATAAGGCTTATCCGCCTCATCAAAAAATTCAGAATTGATATTATTCACACACAGAGTGAATTTTTTATGGGGTTTATGGCCGTGGGCGCATCAACATCCTTCCGGATTCCGATCGTTCACACCTACCACACCATGCTCGAAGACTATACCCATTATATTGCACACGGCAAACTTGCGACCCCGGCAATGGCACGTCAGTACAGCAAGACGTTCTGCGGTTTTGCTTCATCCATTATTGTCCCTACCGAAAAAGTCGCGAATGCCCTGCGCGAATACGGTGTTAAAAAGCCCATCTATGTTATTCCAACCGGCATCAATCTGGTTCCTTTCATGAAGGAGAACCATTCAAAAGAAGAAGTTCTGGCTCTCAAAAAGAAACTGAATATTGACCCCGCCTGGCCGATCATCCTATGTCTTGGACGGCTTGCCAAAGAAAAGAGTGTTAACCTGCTGCTTTCGCAGATGCCTGCTGTTCTCAAACTGATCCCCGAAGCCCGCCTTCTCATTGTGGGTACAGGCCCTGAAGTTGAAAACCTGAAGGAATTGTCGGAATCACTCCTCGTTTCGGATAATGTGATCTTTCTTGGTGCTGCACCCTATCGCGAAATAGGTTCCTATTATCGGCTCGGAGATGTTTTCGTGTGCTGTTCAACCACGGAAACACAGGGCCTTACCTATTACGAGGCTATGGCTGCAGGTATTCCGATCGTCGCCCGAAGAGACGACTGCATAAAGAAAATTCTACGGGACCGTGTGGATGGCAGACTATTTGACTCTCCTTCGGATATTCCGAATATTCTGTACGATGTTCTGACAGATCCAACCGCATCTGAGATGTACGCCAAAAATGCATATGCTGCTGTAGCATCCTATTCTTCAACCGCTTTTGGTGAGAGAGTCGAAGATGTTTATATGCACACGATTGACAGGAAACGCGTCAAAATGGGCCAAAAGAAAAATTCAATGGTTAAAATTCCTATGCCCGGAGCCCTGAGTCATCTTCGGCTTGTAATGCTGCATCCAGGCAACGATAAGAAGAGACATAAAAAGCACACACATAACAATCGAAAGTAATAGCATCATATCCGTCTGTAGATCGGGTGTGCCGATGTCCAGGGCATAGCGGTAGAATATTCCCCCAAATGCCCATGCTGCAGTCAAAGCAAATGCAATATCCCTGAAGCTGAACAAAATAAACTCTGTATATAGTGCGAGGCAAATAATAGCACTCATTGTCCATTGTAATTCTGTTAAGCCCAGCAGTCCCGTTGTGCTCTTAAGCATTGCTATCAGGTTCGGTGCCATAGCTACAGAGATCCATGCAAGATAAATGCTGAACGGTACCTGGACGAAAAACCGTTCTCTTTTATTTTTGATTTCTCTCTGCAGCCGGGTATAAGCGATTAGTAATGAACCCCATATTGCAAATATCAGTAGAAGACACAAAACTATATAGTCATAATGCCATGCAATAACCCAAGCGATATTTCCAGCGCTGGAAATGATAAAGAAGATACTGACTGCATGAACGATATCAGGGTTTTCACCTTCGCCTTTTTTGAGAAAAACGCCGTTCTGGTAAAGGATGAAAAAGAAAAGAAATAAATAAATAATGCCCCATATAATAAAAGTAAATCCCGGAGGTGTCATTAGCGTATCATGCTGCGCCGATACCTGCGCAGTCGTGATATTATTCAGAGGCAACCATTCTGCGATTATATTCACGGCAACCATCAGCACAAAGAATATCGTATTCATAATCCGAAGACCCAAGGCTTCCCTTTTGCGGACCATACTTGCACTCCTTTACTCATCTCTTTTGTATCATCAATGCATATTTTGCAAAGAAAATTACTATGTTCACACAGCTTCATTATATCACTTTTAATATTATTAGTGATAAAAGACGACAGCTAAAAACAGCACATACTCTTTGAAAGAATGCGCTGTCCTTAATTTCTCTTTGTTGCTTGCTGTCATTTACATTTTTCCCAGGTAGTTTCATCCCTTTTCATGCCGATAAACGAATATTACCCGCTGTTGTCCTTACGTTCAGTTGGTTCAGTTCTGCATTTCCGACTTGTCCGCTTGCATGATTTTTGTTATCAGAGAAGTTCATCGGAAAATTCGCTGTAACGTTTCCGCTTGTACAATTTGCTTCTATAACATAGGCAGCCCCCGCTTCAAGTGTTACATCCACATTTCCTGAGCTTGTCTTGGCGGAGAAATCTCCCGAAGACTTTACAACAGTAATGTCAATGTTGCCGGAGGAGCAGGATGCACTTCCGCTTCCTGAAAAAGAGGAAATATTGATATTACCGGATGTCATGAAAAGTTGGTCATTTCCGGTAAGGCTGTCAATACGGATATCACCTGATAGTGTTTCGATGTTTCCGTCTCCTGTTATGGAAGTGGCTTTCAAATTGCCTGATGTCATTGTAATTGTAATGTTTTGGGCATCAATGGTTCCAAGAGTCACATTGCCTGATGTGCAGCCTACCGAAAAGTCGGGACATGTAATATTTTCCAGGTTAACATCACCGGACGTGAGCTGGCTTCTGAAAGAAGACAGTTGATAGTCACCTGAAATATCAATATTTCCGGATGCGTTTTTGAAGTCGATACTGTTTGCATAACTCTGAGGCAATGAGATTTCAAGAATTTTGGAGGTTAAATTCCACAGGAAGAAGAACTGCGGTGTTTTATTTTGCCTGATCGTAAGTTCCCCGTTGTTTACAGAAACCGTGATATCCAATTTGTCTTTCAGGGATTCCGGGCCGCGGTAATTGATCGAAATCTCATCAGAAGAAGATGGCGTAATAACTACATCGGTGCTGTACAGGTCCATTGTAATTCCGGTTATCCCGCTTACTTTCTCCGATTGCTGTAAAAGCACAACCTGCTTCTCATTATTTATAAAACGGGGAAAGTTAATTTTTCCGAAAGTGAACATGAGCATAACTGTCAAAAGAAAGGCAATGATTACAAGCCATACAGCTAACTGTATAATTTTGAGCGTTTTCATGTTTTTTATCCTTTCAATTCAAAAATAAGTTTAATGACGCCCTCGATGAATATGCCGACAATAAAAATGATCCATGAGAAGGCCCATGCGCCGAAATAGAAACTGTAAGCCAGATACAAAACAACAATCAAGGGCCACAGGACTGCAGATATTGAATTTTTGAGGCGCTTCTTCTCGCTGGTATCACTTTTCCACTGCTTGAATTCTTCGACAATTGTTTCATCTTCCTTGACGTATTTCGGCCGGGTCATTCCATTGTAAATCAGGAGGCCGGTGGCCACAGCAACAAGTACAAACATCATGATCGGGCCGGCATTATAAAGATGCAGAACCGAGTCAAACAGGATAACGGATACGGGTGAAAGAATATAGAGTCCCACAGCAATTGCAGTGAGAAGCGCGCTCTTCTTTCTGTCTTCCGTCGAATAATGACTGTTGAAGGCTGATTCATTCTGTATTTGGCGGACGAGTTCCGAAATATCCCCTATACCTGCAATTACAGTGCGGTATGCGTCATCCGGTGTGAATCCTCCTGAAATCAAGTCATCATATTTGCTATTCAGATTAGCCAGTAGTTCTTCCCTTAGATCCAAAACTTTACGTGTCTGCGGTGCTCCTGCGAAAAGGCTTTCCACATGAGTCTTTATCCTTTCATTCATTGTGCTTCCTCCTTAAGTAATTGATCAATGATCTCCTTCGTCTCTTCCCAGTCAACTTTGTTCTTAAGATAGACCTGGCGTCCCAGCGCAGTTATGGAATAGTATCTGCGCCTTGCGCCTGTCGTCTCATCACCCCAGTATGATGCAATCATTCCCGCCTCTTCCAATCTGCGGAACGCAGAATAGAGTGTCGCTTCCTTAAGTTCGTAACGGTTTGCGGTCTTCTCCTGGATTGATTTATTGATCTCATATCCATAGCTGTCCTTATGCAAAAGGAGCGTAAGAATAATCGTATCTGTGTGCCCGCGAAGCAAATCCGATGTAATTGACATAATGCATTCTCCTTTCACAGTATTTTACCTGACACTGTAGATTTTATCTCGATATACTATGTCTGTCAATGTACTTTCTAAAAAAATTTGAAATATTGTAAAATGCATTAATACAGGGGGAGAAATCAGCTGACAGGAAAGACCATATTGGTAAGCAAAATCATAAGCGGCAGTGTAATGATCATCAGCACAAGACTTTGAATGACCGTACGCGAGGCAAATTCCGGAGCACAGTCATATTTTTCAGCGAAAATTACATTCATGGTTCCACAGGGAAGAGCCGCCATCAGAACACAGACAGTCGCGGTCAGTGATGACACGGAAAGAAGCCGCATCACCAAAAGCATAAGAAGCGGAAATAAGACCAGTCGTATTCCTGACACCAGATATGAATATTTATCTTTCAGTATATCCAGAAACGGAATTTTGGCGAGGCTCGCTCCCATAATAATCATCGAAATCGGAACACTCATTGCTCCGATATCCTCAATTGGGGAAGCCAGAATCGCAGGGAATCGAAACGGAGATACAAAAATCACAATGCTGGCTATAGATGCTATCGTTATCGGATTCAGAAGAATCGATTTTATATCATACCCTCCTTTTCCGCTTAGCAAATTGATACCGTATGTATACATAAAAAGATTGTAAAACATATTGAAAATGACAGCCAGAAGTAGTCCCGGCTGACCAAAAAGAGCCAGCATTATTGGAAATCCAACAAATCCGGTATTGGCAAACACGGTCATGGTTACGATTATTTTTCGTTCATTTTCCGGAAGTGACAGTGTTTTACAGAAAAAGGTCATCCCTGTCAGACCTATCACATAAAATCCCACAGCAGCTGCTGCCACAATAAGCATCCCATGAAAAAGTGCGCTGTTGAAGGCGTAGTTGGCGGACATAAGAATGCTCAGCGGCAAAATAGCCTTCAGCAAAATATCGGTAAGTCCCTTTTGAAGACTTTCCGTAATTATGTTTATTTTTCTCAGGGTATATCCAAGGGCAATCATGACGGCGATTTTCACAATCAGGGAAAGAATTATTTCAGTCGGCATAATGTACCGTTACTTTCTCAGTTGGACAGACAAACCATTCACACATTTGCATCTGCGCTGACAATAGTTAGTCTGCGGTATAGACTGTTCATGTCCCAAAACCAATTTATGTCCATGGAATCGAGTCCCTCCTGTGTTATACGGAATACCCAGTTACCCCTGGGCGTTCCAGGAATATTCATACGTGCTTCCTTCCCGTATCCGAGAAGATCCTGGACAGGGGCGATAACAAGGTCTGCATGGGACTGCCATACCTGACGGATCATAGCCCTGCACGCGGGACTTCGGGGTCCGCCTGCCGTCGAGTCGAGTTCAACCGGGCTGCAGTACCTGAGAGCAAATTCCCGTGTTTCCGGATCTGAATCCTGCAGCCATCCGAGCAGGGTATTATTGTCATGCGTGCCGGTATAGGCAACCGAGTTCTTCTCATAATTGTGAGTTAAATGCGTACTGTCACTATTCGGATCGAATCCGAACTGAAGGACATGCATGCCCGGGAACCCTGTATCTGCAAGAAAAACCCTGACATCATCATCAATTTCCCCCAGGTCTTCCGCAATAATCGGAGGATTAGGGAAAACCTCGGCCACTTTCTGAAAAAGCGCCATACCGGGTCCTTTGAGCCATTCACCGTTCCTGGCTGTCTCTTCCTGCGAGCGGACACTCCAATAGGAGCAGAATCCGCGGAAATGGTCAATCCTGACTTTGTCGAAAAGCGTAAAATTAATAGCCAGGCGCTGGATCCACCAGGCATATCCATCCCCGGCATGCGCATCCCAATCGTAAAGCGGATTGCCCCAGAGCTGACCGTCCTCGCAGAAATAATCAGGAGGAACACCTGCAACACAGGCAAAACTGTGATCCGGCCTTACCTGAAAAAGAGAATTGTTCGCCCATACGTCGGCGCTGTCTGCCGAGACATATATCGGAATATCTCCGATAATCGTAATTCCTATCTCGTTGATCCTCGCTTTAAGGTTCATCCACTGGCGGTAAAATTCATACTGTACAAAGCAGAAGTAGAAATATTCATCATGGTATCCGGTTCGAATCCCATCAATCGCAGTCCTGTCATGCATACGAAGTGCAGCATTTTCCCATTGCCACCAGGATTTTTTGCCTTCAATCTTTCTGATCGTCTCGAACAGGGCCACATCATCGAGCCAAAGATTGTTCAGGCAGAACATTTCTGTCTCCGCAATAATCTCTTCCGTTATATTCTGATATGCCTTGCGTAAAAGGTTCTCCCTGTTCTGCTTCAGCCAAGGAAAATTGACCGCATTCACTGACCCGTCGTATTTTGCCTCTTCAAGGTCGCTCTCCGTTATAAGATTTTCAGCAAAAAGCTGTCTTGGGTCAATATAAAATATATTACCGGCAAAAGCAGAATAGCTCTGGTAGGGTGAGTCTCCGGTCCCAGGCTGTGAAAACGGCAGCACCTGCCAGCATGAAAAACCGGACGCCCTGAGAAGCCCGGCAAAAGCGAGTGCTTCTTCACCGAAGCACCCTGTTCCAAAAGGTCCCGGCAAAGATGAGATATGCAGAAGTGCTCCGCTTGTTCGAGTCATATTCAGATATCCTCCACATTTCGAATATAGATCAGTGTAACAAGAGGATTCTTCTCATTGATGCGTTCTTCGCTCTCAATACCTTCAATCGACCGGATCATCTGGGACAGCTTTGCAAACCCGAAGTTTCTTGAGTCAAAGGATGGTTTCTTCTTGAGGACCAGATTGCCTACTGCCCCAAGGAAGGCCCAGCCGTTATCGTCTGCAAGGTCCGCAATGGAACTCTCGATCAGACTGATCGTCGCCTTGTCGACGGGACCAATGGAACGGGAAACCTGAGCAGCAGGAACTTTGGCCGTTCTCTCATCCTGTGCCGATAATCGGAAGCCGGAAGACTCCTGCGTATCGTGCTGCAGCTGATACTCTTCGGAAGGATTGACCCCAAGGATTTCAAGATAAATGAAGCGGTCGCAAGCAGCAATAAACGGCGAAGGTGTTTTCTTTTCGCCGATACCATACACTATCTTTCCTGCTTCACGAAGGCGTGTTGCGAGTCTGGTAAAATCACTGTCACTGGAAACCAGGCAGAAACCCGCCACTTTTTCGGAATACAATATATCCATTGCATCAATAATCATCGCGGAATCCGTTGCATTCTTCCCTGTCGTGTAACCAAACTGCTGTATCGGCTGGAAAGCAAAATCCAGAAGGACCGATTTCCAGCTGCCAAGATTGGGTTTGGTCCAATCTCCATATATTCTCTTAATAGTAGGGTTGCCATAACGGGCAAGTTCCTCGATCATAGGCTTAATATAGCTCGCAGAGACATTATCAGCATCAATCAGAACAGCAAGTCTTGTATCTCCAATTTCTGACATCTTATATTTCCTCTCTTGCTTGCCACAAATACAGCAAGACTGATATAATTATGCAGCAATTCACATCTGCATTAATAAGAACTACTATGATTATAGCTTATTTTGAAATCCGTTCAAAGTCAGATTTGCGGCTTTGCCCTGTGATCCTCAAGAAAAGCCCCATCTGCAAGGAGAAAATACATAAATGGATATCGCATCAAGGAACGAAATAAAAAGAAGACGCACTTTTGCGATCATATCTCATCCCGATGCCGGTAAAACGACAATCACAGAAAAGCTGCTGCTTTACGGCGGTGCCATTCATATGGCCGGATCCGTCAAGGCGAGGAAAGCTTCGCGCCATGCCACATCCGACTGGATGGAAATCGAGAAGCAGCGCGGTATCTCTGTTACCTCATCCGTGATGCAGTTTGAATATGACAACTACTGCATCAATATTCTGGATACACCCGGTCATCAGGACTTTTCGGAAGACACATACCGCACGCTTTGTGCCGCCGACGCTGCAGTTATGCTTCTTGACGGAGCCAAAGGTGTGGAAACACAGACTATCAAGCTCTTCGCCGTCTGCCGCAAACGCGGAATTCCGATTTTCACATTCATCAACAAAATGGACCGTGCATCCAAGAACCCTTTTGATTTGATTGACGAACTTGAAAAAGTCCTCGGCATCCGCTCGACTCCGATGAACTGGCCGATAGGAACAGACGGCGATTTCAAAGGCGTATACAACAGAAGTGATGATCAGGTTCTTCTTTTTGACGCAACGGCAGGAGATCACGGAGCAAGCATGATCTCCTCAAGTACCACAAGCTCGCATAATGAAGAACTCAGGAAGATTCTCGGCGGTCATTATTATGATACCCTTCGTGCGGATATTGAGCTTCTTGACATGGCAGGGGATCCGTTTGATCTTGATAAAATCTTAAAAGGCGAACTTACTCCTGTCTTTTTCGGATCAGCGAGTACCAACTTCGGTGTTGAGCCTTTCCTCAAGAGTTTCCTTGCCATGGCTCCCACACCGGCTGCACGTCATACAGACATTGGTATGATTCAACCGGATGATGATTTCTTTTCCGGCTTTGTTTTTAAAATCCAGGCCAATATGGATCCGAATCACCGCGACCGTATGGCCTTTCTGCGAATTTGCTCCGGCAAATTCGAGAAAGCAATGTCCGTCAAACATGTCCGGCTTGGCAAAAAAATAACGCTTGCCCAGCCTCAGCAGTTCATGGCCCAGGACAGGACAATTGTCGAAGACGCCTATGCGGGCGACATTATCGGCATTTTCGATCCGGGTATTTTCCGTATCGGGGACACATTGACTTCATCGAATTCTTCTTTCCAGTTCGAAGGTATCCCTGTCTTCCCGCCGGAATTTTTCGCCCGAGTAATGCCCCTCGACTCCATGAAACGCAAACAGTTTTTAAAGGGAGTCGATCAGCTTTCCGAAGAAGGCGCCATCCAGCTCTATAAGCAGCCGGATATAGGAACAGAGACCTATATTATGGGTGTTGTCGGTGTCCTTCAGTTCGAGGTTCTCGAACACAGGCTGAAGAATGAATATGGTGTTGAAATCCTGCGAACCAACTTAAGTTACCGTCACGCACGATGGGCTGTCCAGAAGAATCGAGAAGAGCCGATCGATCTTCGCAAAATCACAATTACCTCGACTTCCCTTCTGGTTCTCGACAAAGAAGACGCTCCAGTCATACTTTTTGAATCGGAGTGGGGCATTTCCTGGGCCCTCGAAAGAAATCCGGGACTTCTTCTGGAAGAAATACATGCCTAATATCAATTGGTAATTTTGAAACATATCAATATATTTTGCAATATTTACGCTTGAATCTAAAAATTGCTCATTAAGACACAAAAAATTCATACATTTCTTAGTATATAAGGTGAAAATAGCAATATCGATTGTTTACGAATGCTGAAAGTTTGATACAATGGAATTGGAATTATTGGTTATTATCTTATCCTATTTATTTGTGAGGTGAAAGATTATGCAAGAGAACATGACAAGAAGTGGAACACCCGAAGGAATGCGCGAGAACTACAAGAAGGCAACGGTTGAGATGTTGATTCTTCATCTTCTGTCTGAGAGCCCCATGTATGTATACCAGCTGATCCAGTCATTTGAGAGCCGCAGCAAGGGCCTGTACAAAGTTGCAACCCTGTATCCTGCCATCTACAGATTGATGAAGTTTGGTTACATCGAAGAATTTGAAAAGAAGATTTCAGAAGACAACCGGCTCAGAAGATACTATTCCATCACCGATGCCGGAAAAGCTTATCTTGTTTCCCTGAAGGAAGACTTCAGCGAGCTCAACAAGGGCATTCAGCTGATTATCAAAGGGTAAGTCTCTGAATCGTATTTGCTGCTTCTGCTAACCCGATTAACGCAAAAGGATCCCCCGTCAGTGTTTTCACGGGCGGGGGATTTTTCGTTGTAAATTCAAAAATACATATCCTTTTACTTAGACAGAATCTCCAGCACCTGCTTTTGCATATCGTCTTTTTCGACCAGTGTATCATGCAGGACCTGTCTTTCGGAAAGATTGGACAGTCCGACAGGAACTGGCAGAGAGCTCTCTTCCGACAGTTCGCGGATAATGACCTCCGCAGATCTCCCCCTGCTGTATCCGCCTCCGAATATGGCATCCAAAACAGCGTCGGCAAATTTGAACGGGCTTGCAGTGGAGATAAATATTGTTTTGGTCTCATCCGCTGATCTTTGATAATAACGCCCGTATACATTGAATCCTACCGCTGTATGCGTATCAATAACGTGATCGCAGCGGTCATAGATTTCACGGATTGTCTTGATGATTCCCGCCTCGTCTGCAAAGCCGCCGACAAAGACATTCTGCAGCGTCCGCAGTGTCGTCGGATCTACGGAGTACGTCCCTTTTTCAGATAACGACCCCATCCACTCAAGGATCTTTGCACCGTTTTTGCCGGTGATCTCAAAAAGGAGTCTTTCCAGATTCGAGGAGATCAGAATATCCATCGACGGTGAATTCGTTTTGTAAAAATCGCGGTTTCTGTCATAGGTTCCGCTTCTCAGGAAGTCGGAAAGCACTTTATTCCGGTTGGATGCGCAGATCAGCTTATTGATAGGAACACCCATTTTCATCGCGTACCAGGCAGCGAGTATATTTCCGAAGTTGCCTGTCGGCACCACCACGTTGATTGGTTCACCCATGGCAATTTTCTCGTCGCGGAGGAGTGCCGCATATGACGCCACATAATAGGCTATCTGCGGGACAAGCCGTCCCCAGTTGATTGAATTGGCAGAGGAAAGTATGATGCCCTTTTCTTTGAGCGTTTTTTCAAATTCCGCATCGGCGAAAATCTGCTTTACTCCGGACTGCGTATCATCAAAACATCCTTTAACAGCTATGACATGGACATTATCGCCTTCCGTCGTGACCATCTGCAGGCGTTGTGA